>Ga0206129_10001097_pt1 | contig 38015 bp, 33 predicted proteins | sample Helgoland_Spring_8_FD_148616 | JGI IMG/M metagenome (GOLD analysis project Ga0206129, IMG submission 148616) | Pelagic subsurface seawater microbial communities from Kabeltonne, Helgoland, North Sea - Helgoland_Spring_Bloom_20160502_2 | ecosystem: Environmental > Aquatic > Marine > Epipelagic ...
AAAATATGGAGTACCTCTGGGTTGTTGATGGCGTCCAAGAGAACCTTATTGACAATGCCGCAGATGGGCAGTGTGTCGCAAATATTGATGGCGGAACCTTGATTACGGACTACGCCAACTACGGCAATCGTGTTTGGGTTGCTGGTGGCGATGATGTGACTGGTGATTATGCAGATCAATGTACCGCGCTTAATCTTACCGTTGTGGCACCTGTAGGTGCAGAGGCTGTCAGGCTCACTGGTCCCTGGTGGAGCTGGGATCCGGCTGGTGGACCAGTCGCGGCAGATAATGGAGATGGGTCTTGGACAGTCACTTTGGGCTCAGTTCCAAGCGAAAATATGGAGTACCTCTGGGTTGTTGATGGCGTCCAAGAGAACCTTATTGACAATGCCGCAGATGGGCAGTGTGTCGCAAATATTGATGGCGGAACCTTGATTACGGACTACGCCAACTACGGCAACCGTGTTTGGGTTGCTGGTGGCGATGATGTGATGGCTGATTTTTCTGATGCCTGCACCGGACCGTAGCTTGAGTTCGAAAAGGGAGCAGCGGTAATCAAAAATACTTGCTTAATCGAAATTGGGGAATGAAACAAATGTATATCCATAAACGTAGATATGTTCTAACTGCTTTACTCGCGGGATCAACACTGACAGGGTTTGCTCAGTCAGAGGTGGTTGCACCAAACGCAAACTCAATCGACGAGATTGTTGTTACTGCTACCAAACGCGAAACCTCATTGATGGAAACAGCTGTCGCTGTTTCCGCCTTCGGTCAGGAGTCGCTGGATAACCAGGGCGTTAAAAACCTGCTAGACCTTGACGATATGGTGCCTAACCTGCAGATTGGCCTTTCGCCAACTGACTCAGGTGTGCAGGTAGTTGTTCGTGGCTTGACCTCGAACAACTTTACCGAAATTGGTGATCCTACGGTCGCCATGCACTTTGACGGGCTGTATTCGCCGCGTCCTCAGGCCGGTATGGCTCTGATGTATGACGTAGAGCGAGTTGAGATCAGTCGTGGTCCTCAGGGTACTTTGTTTGGCCGTAACTCTACCGCTGGTAGTGTTAACGTAATCAGTGGGCGGCCTAACTTTGATGTCGCCGAGGGTAAGCTTGAGGTTGAACTAGGTAAGTACAGCCAGCGAGCAGTCAAGGGCTGGTACAACATGCCGGTCAATGATGAGCTAGCGCTGCGTGCCAGCTTCTTGGTTGATCGTGCTGATACCTGGTACAACCAGACTCAGGACTTTTATGATCTTGAGTTTGATGTTAACGGCGATGGCGTTATCTCTGCTGACGATGGTGACATTGAGAAAGATGGCATTCCTAATGTTGACCAACGTCGCAACCGTCCTGTAGACGCAAGCGATGCCTACGGCTCTGTTGATCGTTGGGGCGCGCGAGTGGGTATGCGTTTTGAACCCAACAGCGAAGTAAGCTGGGACCTGATAGCGGATTACTTCCAAGACCGTTCGCCGGGAGGTTTGAGCCTTAAGGATTGTGAGAAAGCTGAAGGCACATTTTTTGCCTGCGAACAGGATCAGTGGGACGTGAGCGTGAATGTTCCCGGTAGTATGGATATGACCATGATGGGTCTGCGTTCTATACTCACTTGGGATCTGACTGATGAGATCGTTATGGAGCACCGTATCGGTTATTCGCAGCAAGAGCGTTCGCAAACTCACGACGCCTCTACCACATATGCTCACCCTGACCATCCCGGTTACGGCTTTCAGAGAACCTGGTATTCCGCACAAGCGGCCCCAGCAGGATGTACTGGTGGTGGCGGGTCCATGGTTGTGTGTGATGATCTTGTAAACGATCTCGGGCTGGTGCAGTCTGTGGATGGTGGTCAATTTGAATCAATGGTGGTAGCACCATTTGAAGATCTTTCCTTGATGACCAACTTTTCTGACTACCGGTCGCTGGTGACTGAACTTCAGTTCAGCTCTAACTCAGATTCCCCAATTCAGTGGATCGCTGGTTTGTTCTATATGAAAGAGGACAATGAAATCCGCTTTGACGTTGAGAATCCGTTCCTCGGTGGCGTCGTACTCCCTCTAGCGCAGACCTTTTTGCAGCCAGAGCGTGTGGTTAGATCACGAGCCGCTTTTGTACAGTTCGACCTAGCGGTTAATGACAGGCTCAACTTTACTGCCGGCTACCGGTATACAAAAGATGACAAGTACGATGATGGCGGTCGCAACTATACAACTAACGGTTGGCGTCAGCCGAACGGTGGGAAATATACGACCGATGCGGCTTTTGATGCCTTCTATGACAGCTGGCCTAAGTTGGGAATCGTTGACACTGATGTCTACCAGTCGGACGATTTAACGTCTGAAATGGGAACCTTGGGCCCCGACTTTTTGAGCCCAGATAGAGTAGCAGCAGACGGTACCTCTCAGGCTCTGCAGTATTCTGATAACTCGCATGCTGGTGCCTGGAGCAAGGGTACTTGGAAGCTTGGCTTTGATTACCTGATTAATGAAGATCTATTTATTTATGGGTCAATAGCGACTGGCTACAAGTCTGGTGGCTTTGGTGATTCCGTCGATATCTGTGATTGTAATATTACTGACACATTTGACTACGACCCAGAGAACAACAAGACCTATGAGCTTGGCTTCAAGGCGACTCTGCTTGACGGCAATCTAAACCTTTTGGGTAACGTGTTTCTAATGGACAATACCGATTTGCAGGACACCTTTTACGCCACAATCACGAGCGCAGGTTCAGAAATTAAAGTGCCTGACGGTTACATAGATACCGAAGGGCGCGTTTCAGACTGTACTGGTGGTGATGGGGATTGTGTAACAGTCGGGAGGGATATCGGGACTTTACTCACACAGAATATTGGCGAGACCCAAAGTGTAGGTGCTGAGCTTGAGTTTGACTGGCGCCCCTATGAGGGTGGTCGAGTCAATGGATGGGTAGCCTGGTTGGACTCTGAGATCAAGCAACTGGAAGGAGCTTCGGACGGATGGTACTGTTTTGAGCGCGCCCTGCTTGGTATGACTAGATGTGCTGCTGAGTCAACTAATGAAGATGGTGCTGTGGTTCGTGCAACCAGCTTTGTTGGTAATGCTATGCCGTGGTCGCCAGAGTACTCTGTTACTGTTAACTACGAGCACAACTGGTACCTAGACAATGGCCTGCGTCTGAGCCCTTATGTATCGGTTCACTGGCAGGATGAGATGTACTTCGACAAAGGTAACTTCGGCGAAGGTGCATTCCACTCTGGTCAGGAAGCCTATACTACTGGTGATATCGCGCTGCGCTTGATCAATGAAGAAGGTCGTTGGGCGGTTGAGGCCTATGTGCGCAATGTGACTGATGAGTTGGTTCGCGGCTGGGCCGATCGTGGTCCTGGCTACATGCGGGCTTCGTTCAACAAGCCTCGCCACTATGGCGTTAAGTTTAATATGGCATTTTAATATTGCTCTGACAGCTATATTGTCGATCGAAAAAACCGCGCTTTCAACAGCGCGGTTTTTTTATGTCTGATCTATAACCAGAAGGTATTTCTCGGTTTTCCAGGGCTCATAGATTCTGCGGGTAACCACGGCAGCATCCAATGCCTGCACACACAAATCCACCAGAGACCAGTACGGTGGCCGCCCCGGATCCGCAATAATAATCCGTTCAACGCCCGCGTTAAGAGAGCGCTCAAGCAGATCGAACAGAGGCTGGGTAAGCTCATCCCAAAAACATATGTCGGTGCCAATCAACAGCTGATACTGGCCTAATTCCTCTGCACTCAGGCTTTCAAAGCCCCTTGCCTGGAAGTTTATTTCGCATTGATTAGCTTGGGCTTGCAGGGCCAAAAAAGGCGCCACGCTGTTATCTATATCGATACCGGTAACGCGAGCCTGATACTGTTTGGCGAGAAACAGTCCGGTGAGGCCCCAGCCGCAGCCAATATCCAATACATTGGTCTGCGTCTTTGGAGGATTGGTGCTCAGGTAGTCCATAAGAACGAAGCTGGAACGCCACACTTTATTACCATGGGCGCTGTGACCATTTTGCTCGCGTTTGAGTTTGCGCACGCCGGGGTGTGTTGAACGCAGGGCTTTTATGCCAAGGTAGTCAATAAAGTGACGTTGATTCATGTCTGCTTGAGTCATTACTGTGTGCGTCTCTTAGAAAAGCGAAGCTTAACAGGTTAGATGGGCGGTCGAGGTAAATAGATGGACCTTTTAATGGCGAACTATGGTATTTTTAGTATATTAAAATAACTTAGTTGTCGTTCCGCTATGGTCGAGTCGAGTCTCCCTTCGTTTCTTCAGATTCTATATCGCAATACCAGTTATCAATTTTGGGCCCTGCAGCTGATAGGCTGGTTTGGTCTGGCTCTGATCAGTTTTTTAAGTCTCACTCTTTGGTACAACCAGCAGGGTTTTGCCTATATTGCTCATACCCTGTTGCAGTCTCTGCTGGGCGTGCTGGTGTCCTGGCCATTGCGGCCACTGTTTCACTATTTTTGGGGCCGTAGTGTTCTGGCTAGATTTATTGCGGGCATAGGTGGTGTCCTGCTGTGCTCGGTGCTGTGGACAATCCTGCGTATCAGTACCTTTATGGCAATCACGGGCGAGCAAGGGCTGTGGAATGATTTTGGTGGCTGGCTGTTTGGTTCAATTATGATCTTCAGTTGTTGGGCGGCATTTTACCATGGTGTGAAGTTCTATCAGCTGTTGCAACACGAGCATGAAAACCTATTGCTGGTGGCGGCGCAAAATCGCGAGCAGCAGTTGCGGGCCGCTAAGGCAGAGACTATTGCCCATGAGGCGCAGTTGAAAATGTTGCGTTACCAGCTCAACCCGCATTTTCTGTTTAATACACTTAATGCCATTGCGGCACTGATGGCTACTAAAGAAGTACCCAGAGCCGGCTCTATGATTGTGCAGCTGAGTGATTTTTTGCGTTACAGCCTGGACAATGATCCGGTCAGGCGGGTGACAGTTAAGGAGGAGTTGGCTGCTCTTAAGCTGTATCTTAATATTGAGCAAACTAGATTTGCGGAGCGTTTAGAATTGGAGTTCGATATTGAACAGGCTGCGGAGCCAGTGCGTATACCCAGTTTAATACTGCAACCACTGGTTGAGAACGCGATTAAGTATGCCATTGCTCCGATGGAAGAGGGCGGCAAAATAACGGTTCGGGTATGGTTGGATAAAGACTATGTTTGCCTTGAAATGCTGGACACGGGGCCGGGTATATCGTCATCCGCTAAAGCAGGCAATAATGTGGGTATTGGTCTTAGAAACACGGTCGATCGGCTCTATGAGTTCTATGCTGATAATCACACCTTTAACCTTGAGTCCGTCCCCTCAGGTGGTTTAAAGGTATATATGCAACTGCCATTGGAAAAGACAGTTAGATAAACAATTTATGCAGAAATTAAGAACCATTATTGTTGACGATGAGCCTTTGGCGCTGGACTTCTTGCGCTCCTGCCTGGCTGAGAGCAATGATATTGAGATTGTTGAGGAATGCCGCAACGGTCGTGACGCTGTTGCTGCGGCGATCAGGTTACGCCCGGAGCTGTTATTTCTGGATATTCAGATGCCAGGGATCAATGGTTTTGAGGTGGTTAAAGCTCTGCAGGCTGATCTGATGCCAATGGTGATCTTTGTGACTGCCTTTGACCAGTACGCAGTGGATGCTTTTGACCTGCACGCAGTGGACTATATTCTTAAACCGCTGGATAAAGAGCGAGTAACTCGTTCTATTGAACGCGCTATTGACCGCATCAAAAGTGATCAGGAACAGAGTTTTAAAACGCCTTTAATTGGCGCTATTGAAAGTATTTCAGAGCGCGTCACAAGTCATGTGGCGGAAGCACCGGAGGAAGATGTGCCCTCTGGCATAAAGCGCAAACTGGTGGTTCGTGATTCTGGCGTGGTTAAAGTGATTCCCTTTGATGATATTGACTGGGTTGATGCGGCTGGCGACTATATGTGTGTCCATGCTCTGGGCGAAACTCATATTGTACGAACCACATTGACTGAATTGATTGCCAAGCTGGATGATAGCTTGTTTGTTCGTATTCACCGCTCGACCATCGTTAACATAGAGCGAGTTGTCAGCGTCAGCCCTTTGCAGAAGGGCGGCAATCTGCTCCATCTGAAGGGCGGCGAAGAGCTTAAGGTCAGTAGAAACTACCGCGAAGCTATCCGTAATCTGTTCCAGTAATTCACCTATGAATACCCCTCACTCTCCGATATAGAGCGGCTTGCCCCGTTTACCGCAGATCTGTAACAGACTGCCGCATCTGTGCTTCCACTGTGCCAATCTCCATGTCAATCTACTCTTTTCAGCACACTTTTCACTGACTGTTAGCTCCCAAGGAGCAGACGCCTTAGATGGAAAGCTGTCTTCCCTGTAAGCCCCTCATAGGTAACACAGGGCGGGGTAACATTTATAACAAGGATCGGGAATAAACAGATTATGTCAGTCCATGGAAAATGCACCAATCTTCATTTTGCCAAAACAGTATTAAAAGCTACCACAAGGTTGTTTTTGGCGCTCAGTGCCTGTTTGGTAACACCAGTCGCAGTAGCAGATATCAATGCTGATGTAGAAACCAGAGTGCAAAGCATTTTGCAGGAGATGAATCTGGAGCAGAAAGTAGGACAGATGGTCCAGGGCGAGATCAAGTGGGTATCTGCCTCGGACGTGACCAAATATCACCTTGGTTCTGTGCTCAATGGCGGAGGCTCTTTTCCCGGTGGCAAGAAAAATTCCTCGATTGATGACTGGGTCAATCTGGCTGACAAATATTACAAAGCCTCAATGAAAACCAAGGCTGGTATTCCCCTTATCTGGGGTACAGATGCGGTTCATGGCCACAATAACGTCGTTGGTGCGACTCTGTTTCCACATAATATTGGACTGGGTGCGGTTAATGACCCTGAGTTACTAAAAGAAATCGGTGCCATTACCGCACGAGAGGTGGCTGCTACCGGCATTGACTGGATCTTTGCTCCAACTGTTGCTGTGGTTAAAGACGATCGCTGGGGACGAACCTATGAAGGCTACAGTGATGAGCCGCCCATTGTGCGTTCCTATGGCGGTAAAATTGTTGAAGGCATGCAGGGTACTGCAGAGCAATTACGCACGGATTCTTCCAAAGTGATTGCTACGGCCAAGCACTGGATTGGTGATGGCGGAACTGACCGTGGCACTGATCAGGGTAATACTAGATTAAGCCTCGAAGAGCTTCTGGATCAGCATGGGCAGGGTTATATCACTGCTCTGGAAGCTGATGTACAAACAGTTATGGCGTCCTTTAACAGCTGGAATGGCGAGAAGTTACACGGCCACAAGGAATTGTTGACTGATGTGCTTAAAGAGCAGATGAATTTTGATGGCTTTGTGGTCAGCGACTGGAATGGTATAGGCCAGGTCGATGGCTGTACCAACCAGAGCTGTGCCCAGTCGATCAATGCCGGTGTTGATATGATTATGGCTCCAGAAGATTGGAAAGCTGTGTACAACAATACGATTGCTCAGGTTCGCAGCGGCGAAATTGCCATGTCCCGTATCGACGATGCAGTTCGCAGAATTCTGCGAGTTAAATTACGTGCCGGTATGTTTGAGAAGCCCGCACCTTCGAAACGAAAAATTACTGCGGACAGCTCTATTATTGGTTCAGCCGAGCATCGCGCCGTGGCCCGTGAGGCAGTGAGAAAGTCGCTGGTTATGCTCAAAAATAGCAAGCAGTTGCTGCCCCTGAAACCCAACCAGCATATTTTGGTTACCGGTGATGGCGCCGATAATATTGGCAAACAAAACGGTGGCTGGACCATTACCTGGCAGGGCACAGAAAATCTGAACACTGATTTCCCCGGTGCGACATCTATTTTTGGTGGCATTGAGCAGGCCATGGCTAATATTGGTGGCAGCGCTGAACTGTCTGCGGATGGCAGCTTTGCTAAAAAGCCTGATGTGGCTGTGGTTGTGTTCGGTGAAAATCCCTATGCCGAGGGTTCCGGTGACCGGGATTCACTACTCCTGCACGACGGTATGGGAACACACCTCAAGCTGCTGGAAAAACTCAAAGCACAGAATATCCCAGTGGTTGCGGTACTTCTTACTGGTCGTCCACTGTGGATGAATGCCGAACTTAATAGCTCAGATGCTTTTGTTGTGGCCTGGTTGCCCGGTTCTGAGGGTGGTGGTGTTGCCGATGTGATGGTGGCGGATGCCGAAGGCAAGGCTAATTTTGGCTTTACTGGCAAGTTGTCATTTGATTGGCCTAGTGCTGAGATCAATGCGCTCAATTCTAGCCTGCCTGTCAGTGAATACCTGATGCTGCGTGGGCAGGGCCTATCCTATGGCGATAGCGAAATTGTGCCTGCTGGTCTCAATGAAAAGTCGCTGATTGACAATAGCTCCCAGGAGCGCATAGTCTTTAGCGGTACTACCAGGGCGCCCTGGAAAGCTTATGTGGGCGATGCCAGTGATTGGCGCAAGTTGGTTGGCGGTAAGTCTACCAGCACTGCCTATGGCGATCTTACTGTGACCACTGTGGATGGCGCAGTGCAGGAAGACAGTCGCCGGGTTGAATGGAAGTCTGGTCATGAAAGCCAGTTTTACTGGCAGACCGACAGCTCGGTGAACCTGTCGGATCTCGCAGGAGAAAACCCTGCCTTGATGATGACTTTTGCCATTGATAAGCATCCAGAGGGGCGCGTTATGATGCGCATGGATTGTGAATGGCCTTGCCGCGGTGAGCTCAACCTGACTCGTCTGCTGCGCTCTCAGCCTGAAGGCAAGATGACCAAGCTGGGTATCAGTCTGGACTGTTTTGCTAAGACCGGCGTCAACCTGAAGAAGGTTAACTCAGCTCTGGTACTGGTGGCATCTGAGCCCTTTGCTATCACCTTCAGAGATGTTCGGATTATAGGCGATGCACCCAGTCCCTATGTGGTCAAATGTAATTAGCAGCGTTGCATGCTAGTTGAAAAAGGGTCTGTTACAGGCCCTTTTTTGTGCATGGTATAAATCACGCCGTACTGCTAGTATCTGCCATCAAAGACTATAAGATTTGTGGTGGTACCTATGAAAGCAAGCTTTACAAAAATGTCCCAGAGCACAGCTGAAGACTGGCAGATTATTATGCCGGAGCAGCTGGCATTTTTTCAAAAGTTACCCGATCGTATTTTGACCCATATGGGGCTGTTGACCGGCGACTATGGCGGCTTTGCCGTCGACCGCTTGCAGCACTCACTGCAGACCGCGCACCGGGCAGCCGACGCCGGTGAGGACGATGAATATGTGGTCTGTGCTCTGCTCCATGATATTGGCGACACATTGGGCAGTGCCAACCATGCGGATGTGGCTGCGGCCATACTGCAGCCTTTTGTATCTGAGGCAAACCACTGGATGATAAAGCACCATGCTATTTTCCAGGGCTATAACTTCTTTCATTTCATTGGCGGAGATCGCAATATGCGCGATGAGTTTCGCGATAGTGATCACTTTAAACGCACGGCTCGTTTTATTGCCAAGTACGATGATCCCTCTTTTGATCCGGCGATGCCTGAGCTAAAGCTTTCGCTTTTCGAGCCCATGGTTCGCTCGGTGTTTAGCCAGCCGAAAAACAGTATGTACAAAGTGTTAACTGATTAAGGAGAATCAAGTTATGTCTGAAGGAATTATTGCTGCAATCTATGTGGCGGCAGAAAAAGGCGCTGGTGTCAGTGGCCATAATTCAGTAGCGGTTCGAGCAGGCAAGGGCATTGTTGGGGATCGCTATTATTCCGAGACTGGGAAAAATCGCTCCAACTACAAAGGCCAGCCGGACTGGGAAATCACGTTAGTTGAAGCTGAGGCCATCGAGGAATTTAATGCCAACACGGGCAATCAGTTTCACGAGAGCGATCTGCGTCGTAATCTGGTGACCCGCAATATCCGGCTCAATGATCTGGTTGGCAAGCATTTTCAGATTAACGGTACTAAATTCTACGGGGTGCAACTCTGTGAACCCTGTGCCAGCCTGCAGAAGCGTTTGGGGGTCAGGATTTTGCCGGATTTGGTGGGTAGAGGGGGGTTGCGTGCCCAGATTCTTGGCAATGGCAATCTGACCGTGGGTGATGCTCTCGAGACCAGTTAGGCCGGGATCAGCCAGCTAGAGATCGACTAGATTGACCCATCAAGACTAAAAAACCCTCTCGCTGTGGCACTGGTCGCAGCAGCAATTTGCTCTGGGGTTTCCTGCCTCACTGCGGCGATACCGGACAGCACATATTCCAAAAATGCAGGCTCATTGCGTTTGCCCTTGGGTGGGGTCGGCATATTTCTCGGCAGCAGATAGGGGGCATCGGTTTCAATCATCAACCGCTCAAGGGGAATATTGTGGACAATTTTCTGCAACTCTATGCCGCGCCTTTCATCACAGACCCACCCGGTAATGCCGATATGCAGATCCATATCCAAATAGCTGAACAATGTTTTTTTATCCCCAGTAAAACAATGGATAACCCCCTGGCTAAACTGGTCTCTGTAGCTGCCTAGAATCTCCAGCTGACGCCTAGATGCATCGCGCTCATGCATAAATAGCGGCATTTTTAGTTCTATCGCCAATTCCAGCTGGGCTTCAAAAGCTAGCTCCTGGGCTTTGGGGCTGGAAAGATTGCGATTGAAGTCAAGCCCGGTCTCGCCCACTGCGACTACCTGCTGGTGGTTGGCCAGTCCCCGCAGTTTGTCCATCGACTCATTGTTGAGTGATTGGGCATCATGAGGATGTATGCCACAGGTAGCGAACAGCATGCCTGGAAACTGGCTACTGTGTTGTTCGCATAGAGCTAACACAGCTTCACTTTCTGCGACTGAGGTGCCGGTTAGCACCAGCTGGCTGACTCCTGCATCCTGAGCCCGCTGCAATACATCTTCTATATCAGCGCTAAAACGCTTGCTGGAGAGGTTTACACCAATATCTACTAACATCGCAAAGCACCGCGGTAAAGTCCCTGAGAATGGCCCACAGGGGCTTTCAGCGAATCCTGCGGGGGTATTTGGTCTGCATTATAGTCGGTAATTAAAGTAGCCTGTCTTTTTCATGCTCAGTTAACAGGGGTGTCTTGAGGCCGAGTTTGTGTGAATATAATACTGAATACATCAGCACATTACTGACATAGCTGCGAGTTTCCCGGTAGGGAATCAATGTCATCCACACATCAAAGGGCAGTTTACTCTGGCTCTTGGCTAGCCATTGATTTACCCGGCTGGGCCCGGCATTGTAAGCTGCGGTGGCCAGTATACGATTGTAGTCAAATTGTTCCAGCAGGCCCCGATAATAGCTGGCACCAATGGCGAGGTTGGTGCCAGCATTATGCAACTGTGTTTTTGATCTGTAGGGAATCTTGTATTTTCTTGCCGTGGCACTGGCCGTGGCGGGCATCACCTGAATCAGGCCTCTGGCACCAGCACTGGAGGTTGCGGACGGGTTAAAGGCGCTCTCCTGACGGGCCAGTGCAAACAGACTATAGTCGGGGATCCCGGTTTTGCTGGCAGCGGCGCTAATTTGATCCTTGTAGGCCAGAGGGAATCTAATCTCCACATCGTCCCAGTATCTGGCCGTCCCGAGGCTGGCAATGGCTTTGTTATGCCAGCGCCACTGACTGGCCAGAACTGCTGCCGCAAGCCAGTCCTGATATTGGAAGTTGGCATTGCCACTGGCCCATTCACGATTGGCATCCAGGCTGGAGCCATGGAAATGCAATTCCCGCGCTCGTTGTATGGCTGGCATTGCTGCTATGGCATCTAGCCTCTGCCGGTCAATAATCAATGGGTGATGATTAATGCTGTATTCGGCGCCAATTCTTTCACTGGCCAGAAATCCGTAGAAATCCCGCTCCTTTGCCAGCTTGCGAGTCAGCTGCAGAATTTCAGGGTTCTCTGTGGTGCTGGGGTCGGACTCCAGGCTGCGAATCTGCCAGTAGCGCCACAGTGGTTTTTCCTGACTAGCATGGGGCAGTCGCCCGAGCCAGGCCCTGACTTTGGGCCAGTCTAGCTGTGCCAGTGACTGGCGAATACGCCATTCTGTCAGGCTGCCATCGAGGGTCTGGTTAAGTAGGCGAATATTATCTATATGGTAGCTGTCCGCGGCCTTTCTGTGGCCCTGGGCATATAGGTTTTTGATAATGGCGCTGATAATCCGTGCCTGGGCGCTGTGGCTGAATTCGTGGCTCAACTGATAGCGGGTCCAGTGTTTTAATGCCTGTTGGGCGTTGCGGGCAGCTAGACGGCCAAGCCCACGCTCCAGAATATTTAGCTCTTCAACGGTTTGACTGGTGAAGTTGTGACGTTGACCAATACTATGGGGCTTGCGATCAGCATCGTAATAAAGCTGGTACAGGCGTTTGTAATTGGGGCTGCGGAAGAAGCGTTTAAGGTAGCGGGCGAGCTGGTAGTTATGCTTGAGCAGTGCTGCGTTAAAGCGCTGCCATGCCAGTTTCTCACTGATATGACCGCCTTTAATCAGGATGCCAAATAATTTATCGCAGGTTTTTGGCAGGGACTTGCCCTCGACCCAGACTGAGAGTCCGCCGGCAACGGCTTTACTTTTATTACCCAACCGGTGATGGGCGAGATAGAAGTTGCACCTCTGGCTGCTGCTGGCACTGCTGTCGCGATAGAACTCGGTGTATGCAGTCCAGTAACCGCGACTAGACAGATAATCCAGCCAACGGTTGCGCAGATGGATTTCTTTTACATTGCCCTGATATCTGGCCAGGTAGTCTGCAATCTTAGCTCGGTATTTATAGTGCAGGTTGGCGCTGAGGTCGGCGTAAACTAGATATTCATAGAGAGGGTAGTCCTGCAGTCTGCTGCGATAATCTCGCAGAGCCTGCCACTGACCTTTGCGCGCCATGGCAAGGGCTGTGCTGTAATCGCTGCGCTGCTGGGTTAATTTCTGCTGGGCGAATTGCTGCTGGGTTAATTGCTCTTGGGAGGGAGTTGCAGATTGACCTGTGCCTGATAGCAGAGCCAGGTGCAGAAGCAGGAAGATCAGCAATGATGACCTGGATGCTGATATCAGAGTAAACATTATTTCCCTTAGCTGCCCGGCGACTCAAGATTTGATTAAGTCAGAAAGTTACCAGTTCCGCCAGCAGAATGCGAGCCTGTAGGCGGGTTGATTGCACTGACTTTATTTGTCGGTGATTCTTACTGCCAGCACATCACAGCTGGCGCCATGCAATACGGAATTACTAGTCGAACCAAAAATAAGCGCCAGTCCGTGACGACCATGACTGCCTACTACTATCAAATCAATATTTTCACTCTTGGCCATATTGTGCATCTCCTGGGCCGGGTGGCCGAGCACAATATGCTGGTCTTGCTCGGGGATATCCAGTTGTTGTGCCAGTGACGCCAGGCGGTCAGTGGCCTGCTGTTGCAGCTGGTTTTGCACATCGGAAAGATCTACAGGAATATCGCCACCGTAAGTGAAAGCCAGCGGCTCAAGAATATGGCACAGAGAGATCTTTGTGTCGTCCCGGTTAAAAAGCAGCTTGACGCGATCTATCACTTGCTGTGATTCTGTAGAGAGATCCAGGCCGACCAGGACATGTTTATACGTGGACATGATGATTTACCCCTGTTAATTAATGGAAACGAGTATACCGAACAACGAACTGTAGTCCGTTAAAATATTCACTGTTAAGAGTAGTACGAAATGACATGGTTGTTAATACTGTTTGGTGTAGCACTGGTGTGCTCGCCATTGATGTGGCTCAAGCAATCGCCCCATCAGCGCCGCGTGACCGAGTTGCGACGCCTTGCCAGTAGCTTGACATTGCAGGTCAGCCTGCACCGGCGCCCGGATGCCAGGGATGATGAACTGCGCCTTGAGTGCGTCTGTTACCGGTTGCCATGGACTGACAGCCAGTGCCGTCAGAACTGGGTTTTGCAGAATTACAGCGAGCGAGGCTGGGATTCTCATTGCAGTGGCTGGCGCTGGTTTGGTAATCAGGCCAGGCCTGAGTTGCATGGGATCATTGCTGAGACGATCGGAAAAATGCCCGAAACGGTCAGCGCAATAATTGCCAATAGTGCCGGTATCGGCGTTATCTGGGATGAGCGGGGAGAGGTTTCTGATGTGCAGGCAATCAGTGAACTTTTGCCTGGATTGCGACAAAAAGCCGAAGAAATTTGTCTGTGAGGGTTGACCAGAGGTTAGGCAAACGCGTATATATGCGGTCTTTGGAGTTGTCAAAGTGGGCAAATTGATGGGTTTGCCACTGGGATTTAATAGAATTGGATTTGTATTGTTAAGGAATTGAAGCCCCTATGGGTAAATCATTAGTTATTGTAGAGTCACCGGCGAAAGCCAAAACGATCAACCGCTATCTGGGTGATGACTTTGTGGTCAAATCCAGTGTCGGCCATGTTCGCGACCTTCCTACCGGTGCCAATCGCACCACTACTGACCCCAAAGAGCGGGCTCGTCAGGCGGCCATCACGCGCAAAATGTCTGCCGAAGAAAAAGTCGTTCATAAACAGAAGAAAACCAGAACCCAGCTGGTTAAAAGTATGGGCATCGATCCTGAAAATGACTGGCAGGCGGAGTATGCAGTACTGCCGGGCAAAGAAAAGGTAGTTGCCGAACTTAAGAAACTGGCCAAAAATGCTGACACTGTCTATCTGGCAACGGATATGGATAGAGAGGGAGAGGCCATTGCCTGGCATTTGACCAAGGTGATTGGCGGTGAAGACAGCCGCTATAAGCGGGTTGTTTTTAATGAAATTACCAAAAAGGCGATACGCAAAGCCTTTGAAGATCCAGGCGAACTGGACACCAATCGAGTAGATGCCCAGCAGGCACGCCGATTTCTCGATCGGGTGGTTGGCTTTATGGTATCGCCGCTGCTGTGGGCAAAGGTGGGCCGCGGCCTTTCCGCTGGTCGTGTGCAGTCGGTGGCAGTAAAGCTGATTGTCGAGCGTGAGCGCGAGATTCGCGCCTTTATCCCGGAAGAGTACTGGACAGTGCAGGCAGATCTTGAGAACCAGCAGGGTCAGGATTCTGATGACGAGTTTAAGCTGCGCTTTGATATTAAAAAATATCAGGGCAAGGGTTTCCGTCCGGTCAATAAAGATCAGGCCGATACTGCTCTGGCCACATTGCGCGAAGCGGGCTATGTGGTCAGCAAACGGGAAGACAAGCCAACCAAATCCAAGCCTTCAGCACCATTTATAACATCAACTCTGCAGCAGGGTGCCAGCACGCGCCTCGGCTTTGGGGTTAAGAAAACCATGATGATGGCCCAGCGCCTGTATGAGGCTGGCTACATCACCTACATGCGTACCGACTCAACCAATTTGAGTGCCGACGCGGTGGGTGCCTGTCGCGACTTTATCCAGCAGCGCTTTGGGGCAAAATATTTGCCGGAGGAGCCGATTAGCTACAGCAGCAAGTCTGGTGCCCAGGATGCTCACGAAGCGATTCGCCCATCAAATGTTGATATTTCTCCCGGTGATCTGGGGGATATGGAAGTGGATGCTCGCCGGCTGTATCAGATGATCTGGCAGCAGTTTGTGGCCTGCCAGATGGCCCAGGCGGAGTTTACTGCTACTACCATTACTGTGGCTGCGGATGATTACGAGATGCAGTGCAAAGGTCGCGTAACGCGCTTTGATGGTTATCTCGCGGTTATGCCCGCCAGAGATGAAGATGATGAGCTACCTGATCTACAGGCTGGTGATCCGATGAATATGCTGGCGCTGATTCCCCAGCAGCACTTTACCAAACCCACGGCGCGCTACTCTGAAGCGGCACTGGTTAAGGATCTGGAAAAGCGCGGTATTGGTCGCCCCTCTACCTATGCGTCGATTATCTCGACCATTCAGGATCGCGGCTATGTGCGCATTGAGAATAGGCGTTTGTACGCAGAGAAGATCGGCGATATTGTCACCGACCGTCTGGCAGAAAATTTTACCGACCTCATGGATTATGGCTTTACCGCAACCATGGAAGAACAGCTGGATGATATCGCCGAGGGCAAGCTCAACTGGAAGCAGTTGCTCAATCGTTTCTATGGGGACTTTAGCCAGAAGGTCGGCAGTGCCCAGAATGAAGAGGGCGGCATGCGCCCCAACAGTCCTTCGGCGACTGATATTGAATGCTCCAAATGCGGTCGTCCGATGATGATCAGAACCGCGGGCACCGGCGTGTTCCTCGGCTGTTCCGGCTATGCATTGCCGCCCAAAGAGCGCTGCAAGCACACGGTCAATCTGACCGCTGGCGACGAAGCCGTCAATATTGAAGAGGATGATGAAGCGGAATCCAAGCTGTTGCTGCACAAGCATCGCTGCAAGCTGTGCAACACCTCCATGGATAGCTACCTGCTGGATGAAACCCGCAAGCTACATGTCTGCGGTAATAACCCTGACTGTATTGGCCATGAAGTTGAGTTTGGCCAATATGTGATTAAGGGCTATGAAGGGCCAGTGATTGATTGTGATAAGTGCGGCAGTGAGATGCAGCTTAAAACCGGTCGCTTTGGCAAGTACTTCGGTTGTACCGGCGAGACAGCTCCAGATGAGCCCTGCAAAAATACCCGCAAGTTGCTGCGCAATGGCGAAGCTGCGCCCCCCAAGGTGGATCCAATTGCCATGCCCGAACTGCGCTGCCTCAAGGTGGAAGATCATTATGTGTTGCGGGACGGTGCCTCTGGTATTTTCCTGGCGGCCAGTCAGTTTCCCCGTCATCGCGAGACAAGGGCGCCTCTGGTTACAGAGCTGCTGCCTTACAAAGAGCAGATCGACAGCAAATATCAATTTTTGCTTACTGCACCCACCGAAGATCCGGATGGTTTACCGACTGTGGTGCGCTACAGCCGCAAGACCAAAGAGCAGTATGTGCGCAGCGAGAATGATGGCAAGCCGTCGGGCTGGAGTGCTTTTTACAGCAATGGTCGCTGGGCGGCTGCCGAAAAAGGCAGCAGCTAAGTCCTGTGGCACTCTCGGCTTATCTGTCAGCAACCAATCAAAAGCTACTGTTTGCGCGCCATTTGCTGGCACTGGCTGATACAGTAACAACATCGAACCTGAGTAGTTACAGAGACAGTCACCAGGCTGAGGCAATTGCTCAGTCGGTGGCGGTGCAGCTGTCCCAGGCCTGGCATTGGCATCTGCAGGATGTGGCCAGCAATTACAAATTAGCGGAGCCGGGGCTAGCGGTCAGCGCCGATAAACTGGTTGAACTGCTGGCGGCAGATGGCAAATGTCCGGCTGAGGCCACAGAGATGCAATATCTAGCGGCAGATACCGAATCTTGGGCAGCTGAACTATTGCGCGCAAAGGCACAGGTGTACCAGCTACCGGTGATTCGCAAAGCTGAGATGGATGCAGACCGGTTGCCCATGATTGCCGTGGATGCCAGCGCTGCAGATGGCGCCAGATTGGTCGCCTGGAATATTGAGCGAGCTGCCTATTGGCTGACCCAGCTGCAAGAACTGGTCACTCGTCAGCGGGATATGATGGTCGAGTTTTAAACTCTGTGGTCGATAACCGCCTGCCCTGATGCTAAGATTAAACAAAACCTGTGGAATAAAATAATGGCACTAACAGAATTTGAACTGGTGATGATGGAAGATGGTGAAGTTGCATTGCAGCGATCTGGCTCGGATGAGCCGCTGGTGCGCATTACCTTTTCTCCTGAGGTGCTGAACTATCTTGACGGCAAGCATGTTGAGGTAGCTAAAAGCATGATGGATGCCGGCATTCAAACTGTGTTTGAGATCAATGAGGAGAGGGCACCGGACGCTGACAGTGGCGATGAAACCCGCCCGACATTGCACTAGATCCTCTATCTGGTTCTGTTTTTTTATTTTTCGGTATTTCAGCGTCTCTTATGGCTAATACAGATATTCTTAAAGCACTGGCGGCCCAGCGCAAAGTCAGCACGGCGCGCCAGCATTTGTTGCTCTGCACTGCGGGCAAATGTGCCTCGGAGGAGCAGGCCAATGAGTCCTGGGATTATTTAAAGCGACGGATTCGAGAGTTAAATTTGCTGGATGTGGATTCCGGGGTGTACAGATCCAAAGTTGACTGCTTACGGATCTGCCGTCAGGGCCCGATTATGCTCAGCTACCCCGATGGCACTTGGTATCACAGCTGTACGCCGGAAGTGATCGAAACAATCCTGCAGGAGCATGTGCTTGATGGCAATCCGGTTGAGGCCTATAGCTTTGCTATGACCAATCTTTAGACTAAGCACCATCCAGACATTTTTGGCAGGCTTGACGCTATTGTTACCTTTGTTGTACGTTTAGAAATAATAATAACGAAAAAGTAGGTCGATTATGCGCCGTTCCCTCACTAACCTAACATCTTCTGCCATAGCTTTATTTTGTCTTGCCTCATGCGGAGGCGGGGGCTCAAATAGCAGTACTGATATACAACAGAACACTCCGCTGGAACCTGTTATCCAAGAGCTATCGATCAAGGCGTTGCCTGCGGAAGTCAGTTTGTTCTCTTCTGGGGGTGACTGATGAATAAATTAATTATTTCTTCAAAGACTGCTCTGGTTACTCTGCTGGTGATGATCACTACTCATGCCAGTGGCTTTACGCGAGATGATGTAACTGATAAGAGTAAGCCAATCTGGACTGATTTTACTGCCGACCTGTATCACCAGTTTGTTTCGCAAACTCCTTTTCGCGGTTTGAATGTAGCGCTTTGTACCTTTAATAGCTCTGAGTATCAAAACTTTACCAATTTTAAGGCGGGTGAGGACGGGGCAACGTCTCAGGCATACAAGGCAAACTTAAATGATAATAATTGCTCTGTTAATGAAAGCAACGATTCTTATATATTCCGTTCAACTCAGCAAGACTCAGATTCACCGCTAATAATTGAGTCATGGCTAGAGGGGCTGTCAATGGATAGGGCCAAGCTGACTCTTGAAGAGGAGGTTAGCGATGCAAACCCTTTCGGCATTATGTCGGTAGTCCGCAATGTATTTAGTGCCAATGCTGTGTCTCTTTATAGGCTCGCGACGCAATCCCAGAGATTAGACGACAGTAAGATCCAATATAAAATGATGACATGGGTTGATGCGCATCTTGTCAGCCAATCAACTCCTGTTGGTCAACAAAGCGAGTTCTATTCTTCTAATATTATTTATCAAGAAAATAATTCTGGACATGGCACAGTCTCGGGCCTGGTTTTTGTTGAGCAACCGGGGTCATCTTTTCCTGATGGCGCGTCCGCTAGAATTAACACGACTAACCTCGCTTTTAACTCCGAGTTCTTTCTGTATCAAGAGTCCGTCAGACAAAATGCGAATAACTGGAGTTCTGCTGAAGTTTGTTTGGACCGGGATGCAAGCTGGCGTTACGTGCCAAATTTTGGCTATGGCATCTATGACGCTAATGGTGATCGGTTTGGCGGAGGGCAGGTGACGTATAATAATCAGGGTGTTCTCGAGTCCTTTTTTGCTGCGGGTACTATTGCACAGGTACCGACAGCCTGCAGGTCGATAGAAGATGGCTCACCAGCGGCGAATTGTGATTTCGAGTATGATCAATCGGGAAACCCTGTTGGCATTGCGCTAACCGGAGCGGAAATGATTCCTGCATTTGATATTCCAGATGGTGCGCTGGTGACTGGTGACGATGGAAACGAATACCTTGTGCGTCAGTTAAAGCCTCGTACCGTTTATGCTCAGGTTGCCGTTGAGAATTGTGCTGGCCTATCATTACAGGAAACTCTGGCTACACCTGATCATACATTTGCCGAAGCGTTAGATGGCGATGTGCCAGCGACTGGCGCATTGCTGGTGAATGCCTATGAGGCCGGAGATACCGCTGGTGATCCAAGTTTCTCGGGGGCTGTCTATGATGCAGATGAAGACGCTGACGGAGACGATGTGCCTAACTATCTCGATGCCTTTCCCGAGGATGCTGATAAATCAGTTGATGTTGATTACGATGGTATAGATGATGCAGAAGACGATGATGTGGCTCAGACCGTTTATCAGCTTCCTGATTATTCTGAGTTAGTTATGCAGGATTACCCTGAGAAAGGAACTAAAGAGAATTAATTTCATGTGAAAGCCAGCTCGCCTTCTGTGAGCTGGCTGCTATGAAAGGAGCAACGTTACATAGCTACTCGAACTACTCCAACCGCCAAACCTTCAATAGCAAAGTCTTGAGCCCTGAGATCGACCATAATCGGCGAGTAATCGCGGTTTTCCGGCAGCAGATGAATCTCATGTTTGCTGCGGGTGCGTTTTAGGCGTTTAACTGTTACCTCGCCATCTACCCGGGCAACCACAATCTGTTGATTCTCTGCCGTGGGCTGCTGATGCACGGCCAGCAGGTCGCCATCCATAATGCCAACATCGACCATACTCTGACCCTGGACACGCAAAAAGTAATCCGCATGGGGGTGGAAGCTGCCCGAGGGCATCTCCTGGTAGTCTTCAATATTCTGCTCTGCCAAAATCGGTTCGCCTGCGGCTACGCGGCCAACAATGGGGATACCATTAAACTGTTCGACTACGCGGATGCCTCTGGAGGCACCGGGAATCATCTCAATAACCCCTTTGCGCGACAGTGCACGCAGATGGTCTTCCGCAGCATTGGCTGAGCGGAAACCCAGGGTCTGGGCAATCTCTGCCCTTGTGGGGGGATAGCCTGTCTCTTCGAGATTCTCTTTAATCAAATCAAAAATCTGTTGCTGTCGCGCGGTAAGACGTTCCATAACCTATTCCTTCTGTTTCGAGACTGTAATTATATACAGTAGGCGCTGTTTGGCAAGCTTTACTATATTTAAACAAAAACAAGGAGTAAAAATGCTCGAAGCAAAAGTACAAGAAGCATGGCGCGTTCTGCGTATACAGTCTGAATTAGTTGATGGAACAGACAGGTTATTAAAGTTAGGTGCTGCGGTTACGGTGTTTGGAGGTGCCCGTTACGACGCAGATTCCAAGCCCTACCAACAGGCGGTGTCAATGGGGCGACTTCTGGGTGAAAAAGGGGTGCCGGTGATTACCGGTGGTGGCCCCGGCATTATGGAAGGGGCCAATCGAGGTTGCTTCGGCACAGATGCTAGGTCAGTTGGCCTTAATATTGAGCTGCCCTTTGAGCAAACAAGCAATCCTTACCAGAATATTTCTCTCGATTTCCGCTGTTTCTTTGTGCGCAAATATCTGTTTGTAAAGCATGCGGTGGGCTTTGTTATTTTCCCCGGGGGTTACGGCACTCTGGACGAACTGTTTGAGGCCCTGACTCTGGTGCAGACCGGCAAGGTCAAGCCTTTTCCCATAGTGCTGGTGGATGTGGATTACTGGTCAGGGTTGGTGGACTGGATGAAGCTGCGCATGCTCGATCAGGGTTGTATCTCTGAGCAGGAGCTTGATCTGTTCCAGCTGGTAGACACAGGGGAGCAGGCTGCAAACCTTATTCTGCAGCATATTGACCAGGCTGGTTAAAGGGACGGCACAGGCTTGCAGCTCAGAATTCGTCCCAGCCAAACTGGCTGTCAGGCTCCAGGCTGGTTAGCAGATCGCTGCTGGAGCCTGAGGTAATTACATCGTCGGTAAATAGCCGCTGTTCTTCGTCGAGGACGAACAGGCTCTGCCAGTCTTCCGGCGGATTGCTCTCGGCGACTGTCATCTGTGACCAGCTATCGAGATCCAGTTCATCGATTTCGCCATCTTCATATTGGATATCAATGGTAGCGCTGTATTCATCTAGGGCAATAACCTGGAACAGCCTGTGAACGGCGATATCTTGATACCAATGCCCTATGGTTGGAATATGAGTGGCCATATTTGCTCTCCTGCTAAGGTGTTGGGGGAACAAAAATAGCACTATTCAATAAGCCGCGCACGGGGGGCGATTTTTCGTTTTGCACCTTAACTTGTTGACTATTCTGCATGTTGTTTTTTACATAGATGATCTAACTAACTATAAAACTTACTGTTATTTTTTCTGTGCTGAAAATTATTTAAAAGGTAAAATAGCGGAATGGAATAGCGTCAATCCCTTAAAGAATAAATCCGTCTAAACAGGAAACAATTAAATGTCATATGGCCGCCTAATGCTTGATCTCGCTGGTACCGAATTGTCTCAGCAAGAGTCTGTGCTGTTGCAAAACCCCCAGGTCGGTGGTGTGATTCTTTTTGCACGCAATATCGAATCCCCTGAGCAGGTTGCCGATCTGCTGGCCCAAGTCAGAGCGGCGAATCCTGATCTTTTGCTGGCGGTGGATCAGGAGGGTGGGCGCGTGCAGCGGTTGCAGCAGGGCTTTACGCGACTGCCTGCAATGCAGCTGTTGGGTGACCAGCTGCTGCGAGACCCGGTTGCCGGTCTGGCGCTGGCCGAGGACGTTGGCTGGCTGTTGGCTTCTGAAGTGCTGGCCTGTGGTTTTGATATTAGTTTTGCTCCGGTGCTGGATGTGGATCGGGAGACCAGCAGTATTATTGGCGATCGCGCTTTTTCTGATCAGCCTGAGCTGGTGGTGGATTTGGCTCGCGCCTTTATTGCCGGCATGCACGAGGCGGGTATGGCGGTGACTGGCAAGCATTTTCCCGGTCATGGTGGTGTGGTCGCCGACAGCCATCTTGAGGCGCCGGTGGATAATCGCAGTTGGCAGGAATTGCAGGAGCATGACCTTAAACCATTTGCGGCACTGGCCGCTGAGTTGGATGGGGTGATGCCTGCACATATTACCTTCCCTTGTGTGGATCCAGACTCTGTGGGCTTCTCTGCATTCTGGCTGCAGCAGGTCCTGCGCCAGCAGCTGGGTTTTGATGGGGTTATTTTTAGTGATGACCTGAGTATGAAAGGTGCAGATATTGCCGGTGGTTATTGTGAAAAAGCCGAGCTGGCTCTGGATGCAGGCTGCGATATGATTTTAGTATGCAACTGCCCTGAGGGAGCTGTGGAAGTGGTAGACTTTATGCAGAGCAATAATATATCCGGCAGTGACAGAATAGCGGCAATGCGCGCCAGGAAGTCAGTGAGCTGGGAAATATTGGCAGTGGACAACAGACGGCTTGAGACTATTGCCAAATTACAACTATTGATGGGTACAGGGCAGGGCAATGGAAAAATTTGAAGCATGGCTGGTTAATTTAACCGGTGAGCAATATCTCTGGGTGTTTGAGTTATTTATTATTGTGCTGGTGGCCCTGAGTCTGGGTTTTGTAGCCAACCGCATTATTGACCGTCTGGAAAATCAGGCGGCCAAATCTTTAACCGTTTGGGATGATGCTTTAATCGAGGCCTGTCGCAGGCCGGTGATCTGGCTTATCTGGATTCTGGGTGTCAACTTTGCCGTCAGCATCGCTGCCCAGAAGATGAACTCGCCACTGCAAGCATTGATTGATCCTGTTAATCGTTTGGCGCTGATTTTTCTCGGTGCTATTTTTATCACCAACTTTATTAAGCGTGCTGAGCGCAATCTGATTCATCCGGACTATATGGCCAAGCCTATGGACCCGACGACGGTTCGCGCTGTGGGCAAATTACTGCGAGCGGCGGTCATTATTACTGCTGTGCTGGTGGCTATGCAGCTGTTTGGTTACAGCATTTCGGGCCTGCTCGCCTTTGGCGGTATTGGCGGTATTGCGGTGGGTTTTGCGGCCAAAGATTTGCTCGCTAACTTTTTTGGCGGGCTGATGATTTATCTCGACCGCCCATTTTCTGTGGGCGACTGGGTGCGTTCGCCGGATAAAGAAATTGAGGGCACAGTGGAAGATATTGGCTGGCGCCTGACCAGAATCAAAACCTTTGACAAGCGACCTCTGTATATTCCCAACTCTGTGTTTGCCAGTATTTCGGTGGAGAATCCGTCGCGTATGAGCAATCGCCGTATCTATGAAACAGTGGGTATCCGCTATGAGGATATAGGCGCCATGGCGGCGATTGTGGAGCAGGTTACAGCAATGCTCTGTGAGCATCCTGAAATTGATACCAGCCAAACCATGATTGTGAACTTTAATAAGTTCTCGCCAAGCTCGGTGGACTTTTTTGTCTACACCTTTACCAAGACCACTGAGTGGATTAAATTTCACAATATTAAACAGGATGTGTTGCTGCAGGTGGCGCAGATTGTTGAGGCCAATCAAGCGGAGATAGCCTTTCCAACGTCCACTTTGCATATTGCTGAGCTGGAGGTGCTGGCGGATTCTCAGGGCGCTAATACCTAGCCTGAGAAATAATTAACAACATTAAGTTGGAATTATCCAAATTTAGCAGCTACATTTCTTTTGATAATGGTTGTGCCGCTATTATTAAATGATCGCTACTGAGTTCCCCTTTAGTTACATGGATGTTAACGGGGGTGTTGAATCATATGCCTGCCGGTATGTGATTTGTTGATAAGGAAATCAGGCTATGTGCTCGACGTTTATTGGTTCGTGCTTTTCTATTCTGTTAACAATATTCCCATGTTAGTCAAGGCGCTCGGCGCTCTTGGCACCGCAATGCTGCTTTTATTAATGTTTGCTGGCTGGGGTCTGGTGATTCTGTCAGTGGCTGGATATACAGGCAGCGGCTGGGGTTTGTCCATGAATAAGCACCAGCAGGTGTGGGTCGCTATGGTTGGTTTGGCTCTGTGCGGTTATCAGACATTCTACTGGTTCAAAGCACCCATGGCCCTGCTTCGCCGCAGCCATTTGCGATTGCAATGGCTGCACAGATTTCTGGTCAATATAGGCGCTGTGATCAAGCAAGTCTATCGGCATATTTTTCAGGCGGTCGATGTGTTGTTTTGCATAGGAGGCCCAATGTTGTTGGTCACTGCTCTGGTGGGCTGGTGGATGCTGGATGAGGTCAATGGTGCTGTGCTGTTGCTCTATCTGTTGCTGATCGGAATTATTGGCGTGATCGGCGTTTATAATAATCTGGTCAGAATGCTGGCGATTGGTTATTTCAATGGCTACTGGCTGGTCGATGACAATATGCTGTCCTATCCTTTCGTCGCCCCTCTGCGGGTCTATGGCAATATCAATATTGTTGGCCTTGAAGCTGTGCCGCTGCCTTGGTTGCTGGTGGGTATGGGTCTGTTGCTGCTGGCTGTTTTTATCTGCTGCACCAGACAGAGGTCTTTGCTGAGCAGCAATTACCCCAGTCTGGTGAATTCCGCTTTTATCTATCTGAGCAAAGCGCCCCAGCGAACATTGATGGCTAATCTGTTATTGCTGCTGATTGTGGTGCTGTCTGTTTTACCCCTGATTATGACAGTTAACTGGCTGATTCCGGTGATTAATATCCACTGTTTTTATGCTGCCATAGTTATCTGGATTCTGGATAGTCTATGGTGCCGGGAGTTTGAGGAGGAGCCAGCACTGTGCGGCGACTGTCGCTATCTTTTCTCCGGTGACTGGCGGCCCTAACAAGTTGCTATTCCCCTCTGCGCTATAGTCGTATACTTCTCAGATAACCATTATTAAATGAGAGTCCAATGCGTCTGCCTGTTATTGCCTTTGTCTGTCTGAGTCTCGGTGCCTGTCTCGGCGCCCCGGATGGAGTCACTCCGGTTAAGAATTTTGATGTCAATCGCTATCTCGGCGTCTGGTACGAGGTTGCCCGCCTTGATCATTCCTTTGAGCGCGGACTTGAGGCTGTGTCTGCAGAATATTCATTGCGTGAAGACGGTGGCCTGAAGGTAATTAATTCGGGCCGCTCTGTGGCCACTGGCGCAACTGATCAGGCTGAGGGCCGGGCCTATTTTGTTGAGGCTGAGGATACCGGCTATTTGAAGGTGTCGTTCTTTGGTCCGTTCTTTGGCTCCTATATTGTTTTTGATCTGGACCAGAGCAATTATCAATATGCTTTTGTGGCGGGCAACAGTACAGATTATCTGTGGCTGCTATCTCGCACGCCACAGGTATCGGATAAGGTGCTGGAAAGTTTTATCAGCCGGTCAGCAGCTCTGGGTTTTGATACCGAGGCACTGATTTTTGTTGATCATAGCCCTAAGTCCTAGTGCCGAGAGTTCTGTGGAGGGCAATTAGTCCTCCAATAATGGCTCTTTGAGCTCCGGCTCTGCTGATTCAACTATAGGCGGATTTAACAGTTCTGGCTCATAGGCTTTGATAGTCACTATGGCACCCATCTGCGGATGATCCAGATAGTAAATTTCATCTTCATCAATACGCTTTGAGCGATTAAATACCCAGACCGCAGAGACGGGATATTGTTTAGGTTGGGCCTGCTCTGTGGCGAGTAGTGGCGTTAGTTTATCTTCTATCAATGGGTATTCGGGGTTTTTTGTCGCGGGACGCTCAGGGCTGTCGATTACCACAAGCTCAGGGCTGTTTATTGCACTACGCTCAGGGCTGTTTGTTGCACTAAGCTCAGGGCTGTTTGTTACAAGGAACTCAGAGTCCTGTGTTGTTGGCAGTCCAAGATCATCCATTGTGGCGCTGGCCACAGATTCACTTAATTCGATTTCAGTTTCTACTGGATCCGGTTTTATCGGAAATTCCGGCAGTTCAATTAGCCTGCTGTCATCATTGGCAAATTCCAGTAGCCATAGATTGGGTTCAAAGTGCAGAAAGCGTGATTTGTAGAAGCGCAATGTGCCTTCGATCTGGTAGCGCCCCTCGAGGCTCTGACCGACTTTGATCAGTATCCAGGGGTCGGTCTCTTCAGTCTGGGTCTGAAAGCGCCAGGCTTCATGGAAGACTACATTGTACTGTCGCCTTGCCATTGCTGTAGCGCTCTCATTAAGGTCGCGGAATTCAGGGGCAAGCAAGCGGAATGGCGCTTCATATTCAGGTACATATTGATCGGTTATCTGGTCGGTTACCTGATTGATGGCTGGATCAATTAGCTGCTCATCGAGGATTGATTTGTGACTGTCGCCGGCCTCAGTTACAAGGCTGATCACTGGGTCCTGAACTGTTACTAGGGGAATAATGCGCTGCTCAAGTAACTCAGTTTCCTGATGTGCTATAAGCCCACCTTCAGCCAGGGGCAGGCCATTTTCCTCAACTGGCATATTGGGGTCGACCAGTTCTAACCAGTTGTCGGGAAACTCTATGCTGTACTCCTGAGGAGGGGTCTCTCCACCCAGATTGCCCTGCTGGGTAAATAGAATAACTTCTACTTGATACCAGTTCTCTGGCGGCGTGATTTCTTCTTCGGAGCTGATCTCCAGTGCGGCTGTGCTGAACGCGAGCAGTGCGCCAAGCAGTAATGTTGCGGCAGAATTAACGCCTCTGTGTAAGCTATTCATTAGCATCTGTGTCCGTCTACACTGCAGTCAGCAATTGCTGCAGTATTTTATTAACTTCTGAAAACCGTTGTTCCGCGCTGTCCATAGGCATAGTGAAACTCAGTTGGTCATTGTTTTGCAAGCGGAATATGGCGGGATTATTTTGCACCATGCTGACAATGGTCATCGGCTCCACTGCGGTGTTTTCAGTAAATTGTAGACGACCACCATTGGGCCCGGCTTCGATTTTTTTCAGTCCCAGCTGTTCGCCAAACTGGCGCAGTTCTGCCAGTTGGAAAAGGGCCTTTACTTCATCGGGCAGCAGGCCAAAGCGGTCGATCATTTCGACCTGCAGCTCGTGGAGATGTTCTTTGGTCTGGCAGTTGGACAGGCGCTTGTACAATGTCAGGCGCATATTGACATCGGGCAGATATCCATCGGGAATCAGGGCTGGCAGATGCATATTCACTTCAATGCCCTGGTGCAGTGCGGCATCTAAATCTGGCTTGGCACCATTGCGGATGGCATTGACCGCGCGATCGAGCATTTCGAGATAGAGGGTAAAACCAATCGCTTGAATATGGCCGCTTTGCTCTTCTCCCAGGAGTTCACCTGCGCCGCGAATTTCCAGATCGTTGGTGGCTAGGGTAAACCCGGATCCCAGATGGTCGGCGGCTGATATGGCTTCAAGACGTTTGGTCGCGTCGGCGGTGAGCTTTTTATCTTGAGGTGTCATCAGATAGGCGTAGGCCTGATGGTGGGAACGCCCAACCCGGCCCCGCAGCTGGTGCAGCTGGGCCAGTCCAAATTTGTCTGCCCGCTCAATCAAAATAGTGTTGGCACTGGGTACATCAATACCGGTTTCAATAATGGTGGTGCACACCAGAACATTAAAGCGCTGGTGATAGAAATCTGACATCACCTGTTCAAGCTGGCGCTCACGCATCTGACCATGGGCGATCTGTATCCTTGCTTCTGGTACCAGGTCGGCCAGTTCGTCAGCGGCCCGCTGAATGCTTTTGACATCATTGTGCAGAAAGTACACCTGACCACCCCGGAGTATCTCCCGCAGTATGGCCTCTCTGGTAACCCGGGATTCCTGCTTGCGGACAAAGGTTTTTACCGACAACCGCTTGGCGGGCGGGGTGGCGATAATGGACAGGTCGCGGATGCTGTGCATGGACATATTTAATGTCCGCGGTATTGGGGTAGCGGTCATGGTAAGAATATCCACCGAGCTGCGCAGGGATTTTATTTTCTCTTTCTGGCGCACTCCAAAGCGATGCTCTTCATCAATTACCATCAGCCCCAGCTTGCTGAAATCTATTTGCGCATGGAGCAGTTTATGTGTGCTGATAAGGATATCCACATTGCCTGTCTCGGTGGCGGCAATAATCTGCTCCTGCTCTTTATTGGTTTTAAATCTGGACAGTTCTTCCACCCGCACTGGCCAGTTGGCAAAGCGATCGCGGAAGTTTTGCAGATGTTGGTGGGCGAGCAATGTGGTGGGCACTAGTACCACCACCTGTTTGCCGCTGGAGACGGCGGTGAAGGCGGCGCGCATGGCCACTTCGGTTTTGCCAAAGCCGACATCGCCGCAGACAAGTCTATCCATAGGCTGGGCACTGAGCAGATCCCGGCGCACGGCCTCAATGGCCTCCTGCTGGTCGGCGGTGGTTTCAAAGGCGAAGTCACTGCTGAACTTTTGGTAGTCCTCTTCATTGCTGTCGCAGGCAAAGCCCTTGCGAGCGGCGCGTCTGGAATAAATGTCCAGGAGTTCTACTGCGGTGTCTCGAACCTGCTTGGCGGCTTTTTCTTTGGCCTTGTCCCATTTATCGGTACCCAGGCGATTGAGTGGAGCCGCCACCTGATCACCACCGCCAAAGCGACTGATCAGGTGCAATGAGGACACTGGAACATAGAGCTTGGCATCATCTGCATAGCTGAGCATCAGGAACTCCTGGATCGCGCGATCCACCTCCAACGTGATCAGCCCCTGATAGCGACCGACTCCATGTTCTATATGCACCACCGGTGAGCCGACTTTGAGTTCGGCGAGGTTTTTGAATACATAGTCCGGTGACTCGGAGGCTTTGGATCTGCGCCGCCGTTGCATCACCTGCTGGCCAAAAAGTTCGCCTTCGGTAATCAGACAGATTTGTTGAGCCGGGCAGTAGACGCCTTGATCTATTGGATAAGTGGTAATGCAGTAGGAATGGTCGCCGGTGACAAACTGCTGCCAGTGATCCACCTCTGTGGGTTTGATATCTATACCTTTTAACAACTCGGTAAGTACTTCCCTGCGGCCTGCGGATTCTGCGCAAAACAGTATTTTGACGTCTGCTCCAATGCCTTCGATAAAGACTTGCAGATTATTAAGGGGGTTAGTTAGCTTGGCGTTGACCGCCACCTCTGGCACTGCATGGAGTTGCAGGTTGCTCTGTCCTGCTCGCTCCTCAACCTGCTGATGGCTGATAATGGTTCTGGCTAGCTGCTTGATGTGCTGGAACAATATTTCTGTGGGGACAAATATTTCCCCCGGGGGCAGAATAGGGCGCTCTGGGTCGACACCATATTCCTCGTGACGGCTGTTGATATCCTGCCAGAAGGTTGCGGCTGCCTCTTCAATACCGGCATGGGTAAACAGCTGGACATCATTGGGCAGATAGTCAAACAAGGTTGCTGTCTGCTCAAAGAATAGCGGCAGATAATATTCAATGCCCTGAGGGGCTATGCCATCTTTTATATCGTTGTAGATGGAACACTGGCCTGGGTCATGGTCAAAATGGTCGTGCCAGTTATTGAGGAAGCGGTTGGTGGCTTCACTGTCAGTGGGAAATTCTCTGGCGGGCAGCAGCAGTAGCTGGTTCACGGTTTCTGTGGTGCGCTGGCTCTCAGGGTCAAACCGGCGCAGTGATTCGATCTCGTCGTCAAGCAGGTCAATGCGGAATGGGTTTTTCTCGCCCATGGGGTAGATATCAATAATGGATCCGCGAAAGGCAAATTCGCCGTGCTCAAATACCGTGTCCACCCGGCGGTAGCCTGCGCGACCGAGTTGATCTTGCAGTTGGGTGCGATCCAGCTCTTCACCAATTGTGTAGCTAAAGCTGTGGGAGGCGACAAAGTCGGTGGGGGCGATGCGGTGCATCAATGTTGACAGAGGCACCACAATAATCCCCTGGCGGGCACTGGGCAGGTTGGCCAATGTCTGCAGGCGTTGGGAAATAATATCCTGGTGGGGTGAGAATATATCGTAGGGCAATGTTTCCCAGTCCGGGAAGCTATAGATCGGCAGCTGTTGCTCGGCGGTAAAAAATTGCAGGGCTCTGGTTTGCTCCGCTGCCTGGCGCGCGGTTTCGGTCACCAACATGGTTAAACCGCTGTAGTCTAATGCGGCCTCTGCCACCGCCAGTGCACGGCCTGCGGCACGCAATTCACCCCAATGTTGTTTGTCGCCGGGCTTGGATGCGGGCTGCTGCTGAATAATACTCATAAATAATAGGTTTTTAGTCATTGGCTGGTGAAATTGAGGTGGCAGTAATCTGTTTACAAGCGGCCTATTCTACTTATCTCGGGGTATTGATTGTAGGAATATTGTCTATCATAGTGATTATGTACGTAATCATTGTCTGAATAGCTCGGCTGCCGGATAATGATTTTTCTCATCACCGCACTAAAAAGGAACTGTCGTATGACTGAACAAAAACGGCCATTACCCGATGATTTTTTCAAGGATTGGAAACAGCGAGAGGCACTAGCCGAGGGTATGATCCCTGTGATCGGCAAGCTGTATCGAGAGCATAATGTCAGTACCTATATGTACGGCAACAATATGGTCAACAAGTCGGTCACCGACCTGATGAAAGCTCACCGCTTTGTGCGTCAGGTGGAAATGAATGAACTCTCTGAATTTGAAACTGCGCCAATGCTGGATGCTATTGCCAGTCTTCAGCTAGGCCCGGCCCATTTGGATCTGGGTAAGATGGTGGTTAAGTTTCAGCAGGGTGGCAATGGCCGCTCGATAGAGGAATTTGTCCATGATGAGCTGGCCAATATTATTGGCTCCGATATCAAGCCGTTGCCTCAGCCCCAGGATGTAGTGCTCTATGGCTTTGGCCGCATTGGCCGCTTGGTGGCAAGAATTTTGATTGATAAAGCTGGCGGCGGCGATGTGCTGCGGCTGCGGGCTATAGTGATTCGCAAGGGCAAGCTGGACAATGATCTGGAGAAGCGCGCGGCACTATTGCGACGGGACTCTGTGCATGGCTCTTTTAAAGGTACCATTCGGGTGCTGAACGAAAGCAATACCTTGGTGGTCAACGGCAATCCGATCAAGGTGATTTACGCCAATAGTCCGGAAGAGATTGATTACACTGAATATGGTATCAACAATGCGCTGATTGTTGATAACACCGGTGTGTGGAAAGACAATGCCGGTCTCGGTGGCCATCTGCGCCCTGGGGCGTCCAAGGTGTTGCTAACGGCTCCCGCCGGGGATGATATTCCCAATATTGTGTACGGTATTAATCACCATGAAATCACCCCGGAGCGTAAAATTATTTCGGCGGCTTCCTGTACTACCAATGCCATTGTGCCGGTGCTGAAATGTCTGCTCGATGAATACGGCATTAACAATGGTCATGTGGAAACTGTGCATGCATTTACCAATGACCAGAATCTGATTGATAACTATCACAAAGGCGACCGCCGCGGGCGCAGTGCGCCACTGAATATGGTGCTCACCTCTACTGGGGCTGCCAAGGCGGTGGCCAAGGCGATTCCAGAGCTCAAGGGCAAGCTCACCGGCAATGCCATTCGTGTGCCCACACCCAATGTGTCCATGGCCATTCTTAATCTGCAGCTGGGCCGAGATACCAGTGTTGAGGAACTCAATGAGTTTTTGCGCCAGAAGGCACTGCACTCCAGTTTGCAGCAGCAGATTGGCTATACGGTTTCTACAGAGGCGGTGTCCACTGACTTTGTTGGCTCCCGTCAGGCCTGTGTGCTTGATTCCCAGGCGACCATTGTCGATGGCAATAGCTGTGTGCTGTACTGCTGGTACGACAATGAGTTTGGTTACAGCTGTCAGGTGGTGCGCTGTCTGGAAAAATTTGCCGGCGTGGTCTGGCCCAGCTATCCCCTGGAAGGTTAAAACCATTACAAGGCTAGAGCTATGTTGGTAGAGCAAATCTGGACAGATAATCCCCTGCGCAATTTTCATTATCTGATTGCCTGTCCGCAGACCCTAGAGGCTCTGGCTATAGATCCTTATGATCACCAGCTGGTGCTACAGCGTGCCCAGGCGCTGGGCTGGAATATCCGCCAGATTGTTAATACCCATGAGCACTTTGATCATATTGATGGCAATCAGGCACTGGTTGCAGCTACAGGGGCTGTGGTGTTGGCCCATGCCAATGCCAGAGACAAGATTGCAGGCATGGATACCGGTCTGCAGGCTGGCTCGGTGATAAAGGTAGGCAGCTCTGTGGAGCTTGAGGTGCTGGATACTCCGGGGCACACCATGTCCCATGTCTGCCTGCTATCCACAGCCGGGACTCCGGCACTATTCAGTGGCGATACCTTGTTCAATGCGGGGGTGGGGCACTGTCATGCCGGGGGTGATCCCGAGACGCTCGCTAATACTGTGTTTAAGCAAATGGCGGCACTGGCTGACGAGACTCTGCTGTATCCGGGCCATGATTATATTGTTAACAATCTGCGCTTTACCCTGGATCGGGAGCCTGGCAATAGGGCGGCCCAGGCTCTGCTGGCTGAGGTAGAGAATCAGGATCCCAATCAGGCTCTGATCACCAATCTGGCCCAGGAACGGCAGATCAATACATTTTTTCGCACTGACAGTGCCGAGATTATTGAAAACCTGCCTCAGCTGCCTTCAAATCCCAGTGACAAAGATGTTTTTTTGGCCCTGCGTGAATGTCGCAATAGCTGGTAATTCTCTCTTCCCGGGCAGTATTGCACGGTCATTGCTGCTGCAACTCAAAAAAAAGCCATAGATTGACGTTTAAAGTGCTCCAGCGCTGGATTCGCAGCGGATAGACATTTATAATCCCGCGCAATCCTATCCGGCCAGTTTTGACCCCGATATCAGAGGTCACTTAATGGGCGTGACTACAACGAAATTTGCAACTTTCTCAAGCTTGGTTCTAAGGTTGAGACGCGGCTATTTGAACGGCCGCCAATGTTTGGTTATGCAGCCAGAATTTAAATTAAACTAGTGGTATTTCCTATGATCAAAGTTCGTCGCGGATTAGATCTGCCTATTGCCGGTGCGCCGGAGCAGGTTATTCACGATGGCCCCAAGATAAGCCAGGTTGCGGTACTGGGTTCAGACTATCCAGGTATGAAACCAACCATGGAGGTGCGCGAAGGTGATCGCGTTACCAGGGGTCAGGTACTATTTTCTGACAAGAAAAATCCCGGTGTTGTTTTTACCGCACCAGCTCCAGGCAAGGTAGTTGCTGTTAACCGCGGAGAGCGGCGCGTATTTCAGTCTCTGATTATTGATGTCAGTGGCGCCAAGGCTGAGAAGTTCCAGTCCTACAAGGCTACACAGCTGGAGACATTAGACCGCGCTGCAGTGGTTGATAATCTGGTTAACTCCGGACAATGGGTTGCCCTGCGTACCAGACCTTATTCAAAGGTTCCGGCGATTGACTCCACCCCAGCCTCGATTTTTGTGACTGCCATGGATACTAATCCACTGGCCGCTGACCCAGCGGTGATTATTGCCCAGCGCAGCGAAGACTTTGCCAATGGTCTTAAAGTATTGGCCCGTTTGACTGATGGCCCGGTCAATGTCTGTGTCGCACCAGATTCAGCAGTGTCCGGGGAAGAGATTGACGGCGTTCGCGATATCAGTTTCAGCGGTCCTCACCCAGCTGGCTTGCCCGGCACCCATATCCATTTTGTTGATCCGGTCAGTGCAGACAAAACAGTCTGGTCGATTGGTTATCAGGATGTGATTGCCACTGGCGCTCTGTTTACCACTGGCAAGCTGGATACCGCTCGCGTTGTTGCCCTTGGCGGCCCCCAGGTTACTCAGCCAAGGCTGCTTAGTACTCAGCTCGGTGCCAACCTCAATCAGTTAGTGATTGGTGAACTGGCCAATGATGAAAACCGTGTTATCTCCGGTTCTGTGCTGGCTGGCCGCAAGGCTGCCGGAGCTTTTGCCTTTTTGGGCCGCTACCACAATCAGGTCTCTGTGATTCGCGAAGGCCGCGAGCGTGAGTTTCTGCACTATCTGCGCGCCGGTGTAAACAAACATTCTGCACTGCCTATCTTTGCCTCTTCGTTGAGCAAAAAATTATTCAATATGACCTCCAGCACCAATGGCAGCGAACGGGCCATGGTTCCTGTGGGTGGCTATGAAGACGTGACTGCGCTGGATCTTCTGCCTGTGCAGCTGCTGCGCTCGCTGATTGTCGGCGATACGGATATGGCTCAGAAGCTGGGCTGCCTGGAATTGGACGAAGAAGATGTCGGCCTCTACACCTATGTCTGTGTCGGCAAGCATGAGTACGGCGGCATTCTGCGTGACAACCTAACTAGAATTGAAAAGGAGGGTTAAGCCCATGATGCGTAATCTTCTCGATAAATTAGAGCCAAACTTCCACAAGGGCGGCAAATGGGAAAAGTGGTATGCACTTTTTGAAGCTGTAGACACTGCTCTTTACAAACCGTCGGACATTACCAAGAACAGCTCCCATGTTCGCGATGGTATTGATCTTAAACGTGTGATGATCACTGTATGGCTGGCAACTTTCCCGACCATGTTCTTTGGGATGTGGAATATAGGTTTCCAGGCCAATACTATTATGGCCGATATGGGCATGGTGTCCCAGGAGGGCCTGCGGGGCGTCTTTATTGGCTTACTGGCTGGCTACGATGCCACTAGCCTGTGGGACAATATGATCCACGGCGCGGCTTACTTTCTGCCGATTTATATGACTACCTTTATAGTTGGCGGCTTCTGGGAAGTGCTGTTTGCCTCGGTGCGCGGCCATGAAGTCAACGAAGGCTTTTTTGTAACCTCGATTCTGTTTGCTCTGTGCTGTCCTCCGGATTTGCCACTGTGGATGGTGGCTGTGGGTATCAGCTTTGGTATTGTGATTGGTAAAGAGGTGTTTGGCGGTACTGGCAAAAACTTCCTGAACCCCGCGCTTACCGGTCGTGCATTCCTGTACTTTGCTTACCCGGCCTATATGTCTGGCGACGCAGTTTGGTCTGCAGTGGACGGCTACACTGGTGCTACCATGCTTTCTGTGGCTGCCGCCGATGGTATGGTTGCTCTGCAGCAGGGCGTTACCTGGATGCAGGCCTTTATCGGGACTATTCAGGGCTCTATAGGTGAGACTTCTACACTGGCGATTCTGATGGGTGCGGTGTTGCTGCTGGTGATGCGTATTGCCTCCTGGCGAATTATCTCTGGTGTGCTGATCGGGTCTGCGGCTCTGTCCCTACTATTTAATAACATTGATTCAACCAACCCCATGTTTGCCATGCCATTCTACTGGCACTGGGTGATTGGTGGTTTTGCCTTTGGTGCCATCTTTATGGCTACGGACCCGGTGTCTGCGGCAATGACCAATACAGGTAAGTTCTGGTACGGCATTTTAATCGGTGTGATGGTGATTCTGATTCGTGTGGTTAACCCCGCATTCCCAGAGGGCATGATGCTGGCGATTCTGTTTGCCAATCTATTTGCGCCGCTGTTCGACCACTGGGTTGTTCAGGGCAACATTAAAAGGAGACTGGCTCGTGGGTAATGACAGTATTTCTAAAACATTTGGCGTAGCACTCGCCCTCTGTGTAATCTGCGCTGTGGTGGTTTCCAGTGCCGCGGTTATCTTGCGACCCACTCAGGAAGTGAACAAGCTGCTGGACCTGAAAACCAATATTCTCGCCTCTGCAGGTCTACTGCAAGAGGGCGTGTCTATTGAGACTCAGTTTGCGCAGATCAGCACCCGTGTGGTGGATCTTCAGACCGGTGAGTTTACCGAAGCGGTTGATGCGGCAACCTATGATCAGCGCAAGGCGTCTAAAGACCCGGCCCTGTCGATAGCTCTGGATCCCAAGCAGGATCCGGCCAAGATCAAGCGCCGCGCCAATTATGCCACGGTGTATATGGTTGAAGGCGAGCAGGGCATTGAGAAAATTATCCTACCGATCAAAGGCTATGGCCTGTGGTCGACTCTGTACGGATTTTTGGCCCTCGAAGCTGACCTTGAGACTGTTGCCGGCATTGGTTTCTACGAGCATACCGAGACCCCGGGTCTGGGTGGCGAAGTGGATAACCCGAGATGGAAAGCCAGCTGGGTGGGCAAGCAGGCCTACAACCAGGGTGAGCTGACCATTACCGTATTGAAAGGCAAAGCTGATATGAGCCGCGCTGGTTCTGAGTCACAGATCGATGGCCTGGCCGGTGCCACATTGACCACCAGAGGCGTGGATAATTTGGTGCGCTACTGGCTGGGTGATCAGGGCTTTAGACCGCTGATCAATTCTTTAAAATCTGGGGAGGCCTAAATAATGTCCAACGTTAAAGACACCTTATTGGAACCTATTGTCGCCAATAACCCGGTGGCACTGCAGATTCTGGGAATCTGTTCAGCGCTGGCGGTAACCTCAAGCATGAAAGTGGCCTTTGTAATGTGCCTGGCACTGACCACAGTAGCCGCCTTTGCCAATTTGTTTGTTTCTATTATTCGCAACCATATCCCCAGCAGTATTCGCATTATTGTGCAGATGACCATTATTGCCTCGCTGGTGATTGTGGTGGATCAGGTGCTTAAAGCAGTGGCCTACGACATCAGCAAGCAGTTATCGGTATTTGTGGGACTGATTATCACCAACTGTATTGTCATGGGCCGCGCTGAAGCCTTCGCCATGAAGAACCCGCCAATGGCCAGTTTCTACGATGGCATAGGTAATGGCCTGGGTTACAGCATGATACTGATGGTGGTGGCGTTTTTCCGCGAGCTATTTGGTGCGGGCAAACTGTGGGGCTATGAAGTCCTTAGCCTGACTACCGATGGTGGCTGGTATGTGGCTAACGGAATGATGTTAATGGCACCCAGTGCGTTCTTCCTGATCGGTTTGTTGATCTGGGTGATCCGTATTTACGATAAAAAGCAGGTGGAAGAGCCTGACTTTAAAATCACTGCCAATAGTCGTCCGAGCGAGGTGGCCTAATGGAACATTATCTGAGTATTTTGGTTCGCTCGATCTTTATTGATAATATTGCACTGAGCATGTTTCTGGGCATGTGTACCTTTCTGGCTCTGTCGAAGAAAATTAATGCTGCTATTGGCCTGGGTATTGCGGTTATTGTGGTACAGACCATTACGGTGCCGGTCAACAACCTGCTGCTGAACTATCTGCTGGCCGATGGCGCACTGGCCTGGGCTGGTCTGCCGGATGTGGATCTGAGCTTTTTGATGTATCTGTGTTTTATCGGCGTTATTGCGGCGATGGTGCAGATACTGGAGATGGTGCTGGATAAATATGTGCCAGCTCTGTACAACGCGCTCGGTGTGTTCCTGCCATTGATTACGGTGAACTGTGCAATTCTGGGTGGCTCTCTGCTGATGGCGGAGCGGGGCTTTGATTTTGCAGAATCCGTGGTTTATGGCCTTGGCTCTGGTACTTCCTGGGCACTGGCTATTGCGGTACTGGCAGGCATTCGTGAAAAATTAAAATATAGTGATATTCCAGAAGGCCTACAGGGGCTGGGTATCGTATTTATTACTGTGGGTCTTATATCGCTGGGCTTTATGTCCTTCGGCGGCATTGATATCTAAGCAATAT
>Ga0206129_10001103_pt1 | contig 37775 bp, 30 predicted proteins | sample Helgoland_Spring_8_FD_148616 | JGI IMG/M metagenome (GOLD analysis project Ga0206129, IMG submission 148616) | Pelagic subsurface seawater microbial communities from Kabeltonne, Helgoland, North Sea - Helgoland_Spring_Bloom_20160502_2 | ecosystem: Environmental > Aquatic > Marine > Epipelagic ...
GACACAATGCAATTTGACACTAAAGAGTTCACCGTAAAAGCCGGGGAAGAAGTGGAACTGGAATTTAAAAATGTGGGTAAGCTTCCCAAGATCGCCATGGGTCACAACCTGGTCATCCTCAAGCAGGGGGTTAGCTCCCTCAAATTCGGCCAGAAAATCATGGGTATGGGAGCCAGTGCCAATAACCCCCTCCCCGATGCCAGCCAAGAAGATGTTTTGGCAGCCACCAAACTTTTAGGTCCCGGTGAATCGGAGACCATTACTTTTACGGTCGATGAGCCTGGTGACTACCAGTTTGTCTGTACCTTCCCTGGACATTTTGCCATGATGCGAGGCATCATGGTGGTGAAGTAAAGTCTACACCCCCGCCTTCATTCCATTTTCCATTGGATTGTTTTCTGCTGAAATAAAGGTTCTGTTGGTGGTAGCAACCAAGCGTAGAAGTATTGCGTGTCCATAAATCGGTTCTTTTGGCTCCGCTAGCCACACGCCCATGCTTGTGCCAAGACTCCCCCTCGCTTCTCCATTACTGGCTTTTTGGAAACCAACACGGAAGCCGATATGTTGAAGCGGGAGCTCGGGGTTTTGCTGCTGCGCTCAGCCGAACGCAGGTAAGCACTAAAGGGCATACACCCGAGCGTGAGAATCGTAAGCGATGCCTATGAAAAGGCAGGAGAAAGTAAGCCGGCGAACAGAGACTCCGTCTTGTCCAAAACGAAAAAAGCCGTTTGTTAAAAAATCAGAATTCCGACTCGGTCCACGGGATCACCCTGGCTGACTCCGTTTTCCGATAACGGGCAATATCTTCCGGTAAGACCGCATCCGACCGGTTCCCCCATGCATTGCGCACATAGGTGAGGATGGATGCAAGCTGCTCATCCTTCATAAAGCCATGGGCAGGCATCACCGGAGGCACTCCGGTAATTTTCTCCCCGTTCACCTTAATGGGGCCCATCAGCCCATGCACTGCCACCCCGATCAGGCGTCTGGCATCCCCGATAACCCAGTCACTGTTGGCCAAGGTGGGTGCCATGTTGGGCAAGCCTTTGCCGTCCGCCTGGTGGCAGGCACCGCAGCTGACATTGTACTGATCCCTTCCCTTGCGGTAGAGGCTTAGAAGTTTGCCGTCTTTTACCAACCAGTCGGCTTCCTTGTCCTTGTAGGGTTGGATGACCCTGGTTGGGTATCCGGACTTACTGGTAAGCCCGGCGTAGGCGGTAAGGATAGACGGGGCTTGGGGGTTTTGGGAGACCATCTCTGCCAGGCCTTTAAATTCATCCGGAAAAAAAGCACCCACCCCCTTGGATTCACCAGCCAATCGGAGCCCGGTCATACTGATAAACCAATGAGGGTCCTGAATGGCCTGCTCAATAGTGGACTCTTCCAACTTTTCCAGACCGGCCAGTACCCAAAGGGCATGCACCCGGGCGTGGGGCGTGGCTTTTGCATCCTCTGCCAGTTCAGTGATGGCAGGAGCCAAATCCAATCGGTTTCCTTCAACCATTCTTTTTTGGGAACGCAAACGCCACCAAAGATAAGGGTGAGACAAACCGGAAACTAAATCTTGGGGCGGAGGCACGGGAGTGTGGCCCTCAGGGATAATTCGATAGATCCGTCCCAGGCCAATAGGTTTATCCAAACCGCGCTCAGCGGACTGCCTACGCAGGTAGGAGGTGAGAAACCGTTTGTGCTGGATTACACCCCGATAAAAGTCGACCACATAAAGGCAACCATCGGGGCCTATGGATGCATTGACCGGGCGGAAACGCTCATCGGTGCTGGCAAGGAATTCACGCTTTTTCCAGATGGGATCCGGGTATAATTTATGAACATAATGGTCGGCTTGTGGGAAAGACTTGGTGGGCAGAAAGGCACCAACAGTATTGGTCCCGGGAGACATCGAAAATATCGCTCCCTCCCAGGCATCCCCGTAAGCACCATGGCTGTGCACAGCAAGGCCACTAATGGTGCTGATCCGGGCCACCCGGCCATCCTCCAAAATATGACCGGGTCGGTAATTGCGGTTGAGAGCAGTATTGGGACGGATGGCAAAGACCTGCTTGGTGGGGGCCCGGGCCTTGGTTCCCTGGCGGGGCCATTGATGATCATACATCTCCCAGTCCGCTTCAAACCAGACGCTGTTAGAATTATAATAAAGCCGGCCATAAGAGTCGGTGGCCATGCCCCACTGACCCCGAGCGGTGGCGGGTTGCTCGATCAGTTTACCCAGGCGCCAGGCAAGCTTGCGGGTCGACTTTGAATTGTACATCCAGTTGTCCAGGGCGAAATGCAGAGCATTTTCCGCATGCTCAATATTGTCATGGGCAGTGGTGGCAAACTCAAGCAGTTTCTCCTTCTGATCGCACCGCAAATCCCCATCCTTATCCTGGCATAGCCAAAGGGCACCGGATTCCACGACCAGCACACCCTCATCTACAAAAGCCAGGCAGCGAACATTGACCATGTCCTCGAGGAAGGGGGTTGCCTTATCCATCTTGCCGTCCCGGTCAATATCCTCCAACACCATGACCCGGCTGATGGGTTTGTTCTCCCCAGAGCCGTCGAGGTCCATCATGTAGGAGCGCAACTCCCCGACCCACATCCTTCCCTGGTCATCCCAGTCCACAAACACCGGGTCTTTCACAAAAGGCTCGGAAGCGACTAATTCCACTTTAAATCCCGGAGCCACCTTAAATTTAGCCAGCGAATCTTCCGCGGAAAAAACAGGCACTTTCCCGGGTGTCCACTGCTTCCAGTTCAGGGAGGAGAGTAAATCTTTTTCTTTCTCCTTCTGGTCCCCCTGCTGGCCGAGGAGTACAGAAACGGTACCCAAAAACAACAGGACCCGTCTACACAAAGGTATCAATCGCATATTCATAATATTTAGAACTAGATCACAGATAGATAAACGCTGGGAAAATAATGGTTTTAGGTCTCAGCTTTACACATGTAAACCTTTTTCTCAAACCGGGAATCAAATATCAGATCATAGGTCGAGCCACTTTCGTTGCTGGGATGATTGCATACCGAGCTCGGCAAGTTCCACCCCTTTTGCCCCGGAGCGAAGATCATAGGGAAAGGGTTCATCCAGGGCGACATATCGGAGAAAGAGTTCCCATTGAACTTTGAAGGCGTTGTCGTAGGTGGTGGCATCGGGCATTTCCGCCCACCCTTCATAAAAATTAATCGCTTGTTCCATATCCGGGTTCCATACCGGTTTGGGGGTAACCCCGAGCCCCTGGGTTTGGCAACCGCGGAGGTTGACCACAGCCGAGCCCTTACTTCCATCCACCTGCATCACAAAGAGATCATCCCGCCGGACCCGTACGGTCCAGGAACTATTGAACTGGCAAATGACCCCATTTTCCAACTGCATGGTGGCATAGCAGGCATCATCTGCAGTACATGGGTAGGGCTTGCCCAGTTCATCGACCCGTTCCGGAACATGGGTGGCAGCATGGCAGGATATACTTTTGATGGGACCAAACACATGATCCACGAGATAGCGCCAATGGCAGAGCATATCGATCATGATACCCCCCCCATCTTCCCTGCGGTAATTCCAACTGGGTCGCTGGGCGGGTTGGTCCTCATCATGCCCGGTAAACACCCAGTACCCAAACTCTCCCCGAACCGATAAAATCTCTCCAAAAAAGCCCTGATTGATTAAAGTCTTCAGCTTGCGTATGCCGGGCAGCCAGAGTTTATCCTGAACCGCCCCGTTTTTGACTCCCGCCTCTTCACATAGCCTGGCCAAACGCAGGGCCTCATCGGTGGTCACCGCGGTGGGCTTTTCACAGTAAACCGCTTTGCCCGCCTTCGCGGCCATTTCCACAAAGCGGGAACGGTGAAGGGTGGAACTGGCATCGAAAAAGATTTGGTTTACGGGATCGACCAAGGCTTCGTCGAGCTTGGTGGTGAAACGTTTGACCCCGGTTCTTTCTGCCAGGGCCCTGAGCTTATTTTCATTTCGACCGGTGAGGATCGGGTCCACGGTGATGACTTCATCCGGGGAGACCTGTACCCCGCCCTGATCGCGAATGGCACAAATGGAGCGGATCAAATGCTGATTGGTGCCCATGCGTCCAGTGACGCCATTCATAATAATTCCAAGTTTGTGTTCTTTCATGTGTGCCTAGGTATGGTTTAAGTAGGTGTATTTAATCTCTTGTAAAAATTCACGGGGTGGCTTGGCCCACCAGCGGTTGGAGAAAACCTCCACCTCAATCATGCCGGAAAATCCGTTTCGCTCGACCATCGACCGGATACCCCGCAGGTCAATGCAGCCCTCGCCCATAAGCCCACGGTCATTAAGTAAATCAGTGGTGGGGGTCATCCAGTCACAGACATGATAGGCAAAAAGACGATTGGCTTCTGCGGTGCGCTTGGTCTGGGCTTCCAGGTCGGGATCCCACCAAAGGTGATAGACATCGTAGGCGATCCCCACCAGGGGATGATTCAATTCGTCGCACAGGTCGTTGGCGGTGGCCAGGGTATTGATCGCAGAACGGTCAGCCGCGTACATCGGGTGTAGGGGCTCGATGGCAAGCCTGACTCCCAGCGATTCCGCAAGAGGCAAGGTGGCGGCAATGCCCTCGGTAATCTGCTTTCGGGATTCGGAAAGGGATTGCCCGGGCACGGCTCCGCAAACCAAAACAACCAGGGGGGCCCCAAGCACAGCCGCATCTTCTATGGCCCGCTTGTTATCCTCAATGGATTCTTCGCGGGCCTTTTCTTTGACCGCCGGAAAAAACCCACCCCGGCACAGGGAGACGACTTCAAGCCCGGCAGCCCGAATTCTTCCCCCGGCCTTTTGAGGGTCATGTCCCTCCAACCATTCCCTCCAGACCGTGATCCCAGAAACACCTGCCTCCGCATATCGATCTACCGCTTCATCCAGCTTCCACCCCTTAGTGGTAATGGTATGCACACAGAGACGGGAAAAGTCGGTAAGGGGGTCGGCCTTCATGATGGAAAAGAATAGAAGGGAATATTCATACGCTCGGCAATCCGGATTGGACGGATGAGAGCCTCCTGCATACGGGCTTTTTCATCCCCTTTCCGCTGATCGGGGCAAGCCGGATGAATCTCTGAGGATTCAATCACACCGAGCATTTTGAGTATTTTTGCAGTGCTGTGCTTGTAGCCGGCGGCACTGCCCTTTTTATCCAGGCGAAAGACCGAGTCTTCCAGGGATTGAAACGCTTCAAATAATTTATAGACACGGGAATCAAAGTCCTTTTTTCTCCAGTATTTTTTGGCGGCACAAATAAGGGGACAGGCGGACACACCCGCTCCGATAAGCAGGGGCAATCCCATCTTAATTGCGGAGGCGATCCCGAAATCATCCCCACTGTGGGGAACAAAATCAAGGCCAAGGTCCCGGCACATCGAAGCCCAGTAAAGAAAGTGAGGTTCATCGAGAGTGGAAATTTTACCGCCCACAAATTTCTCGTGCCCGGCTAATTGGTGGAGCAGCCAAGGTTCAAATGGGGTGGCCCAGGGGACAAAAGCGGGCTCAAGCGCATGCACCAGGGCGGGTACTTCAATCTTTTCCGCAATTTCAAAATAAGCATCACGCCTGTTTTCGGGTGCCAATGCATTGAGTGCCTGCGAGGTCATAATCATCACCTCGCAAGGTTGGTGTGCCTGGGCAATTTCAAGATGGGGTTGGTAGGCGGATGCCCGGAAATCTGTGGGAGATGCCCTGACTGCAGTGACCCCAGTGATAAATGAAGCATCGGGATACAGGGAGCGGAAGCGGATAATCACCTCCTGGTACAATTTAGTGGAGAGATTGAATACATAGCCGGTATCTGCATTGAGGACAAAAGTTATCTCGACCCCAAAGTGATTGGCACATTTCATCATCCAGTGAAGCATCTTTTCAAAACTGGCCCAGTCCGGTTGCCTGTCTCTGAATGGGAGCAAAGCTGCCACACAAAGGCGTGGACTGGAAGCATCATCAAAAAGGCTTTCCTCCCGGCTGTGGCCCCATACGGTTTCAGACCAGGAAGTGTCTGGCCGGAGTTGGTCTGTTTGGTCAATCATACTCGCTCATTCTAGCAGGTAATGAAAGAAAGCGTTAGGACAGAACTTGCAAAAGTAGCATTTTTCAGACATTTTATTCGTCTTTATTAAGTGAGCCCATTCCAACCCATATTTTTGGAAAATTTACGGATATCCATCCCAGGGTATTCTATTTTACGCTTTGCCCATCAGCGGCACACTCAGGGAAGTGACCTGATTGACACACACCGGCATCCGCACTCCCAATTCCTTCTCTACCTGCGGGGCCAAGGGATACAGACCCTGGAAAGAGACCGTATACCGGTAAGTCGAGGCTCTTTTCTCTCCTTCCCTCCCCGGGTCGCCCATGGGTTTATCAAATCGATGGCAAGCCCGCCTATCTCTCTGGTGATCAATTTTCGTGAAAGGGAAAAGAAAGCAATATATACGAAACACCGAAGCCTCCCTCCGGTTATTCTTTCCAGGGTGGAAAGCATTCTTCACGCCTTGCCACAATCGGTGGATATCACACCGGCGAGCGAAATCAGCACGGCTGCTAAAATTCTCGATGTTTTCTCGATTCTTTCAGGGCAGCTTGGAAGCAAAAGTTCGGCAACCCGCGAGGTGTACCCGGTGACAGATAAAATCCGCAGGGTGCTTCGGGCTTGTGGCGAATCCCCGAGCTCACCCGCTGAAATTGCCAGCTTGCTCGACGAGGACTTAAGTTCCCTCAACCGAAAAGTCCGAAGGGAATCCAACCTCAACTTGACCACCTTGCTGGACGAACTCAGACAGGAGCGTGCTTTTGCTGGGCTCAGAGAAAAAAAGACCCGGATTACAGAAGTCGCCTGGCACTGTGGTTTCCAGGATCCAAATTACTTCACCCGATGGTTTCGTAAAAAAGTGGGCCAGTCTCCCCGGCAATGGAAAAAAGGCCAGATGGATGGCTAGGCGGTTTACCTTCAACTAAAACATTGAAGGAATCCCCCTTTTCTCATTGTAAATTTGAATTTCATGCCTTTTAAGGCTAGCTATGAAATCCGTATTTTTATTCTTTTTTCACACTTTATTATCACTAACTCCCCTTGCCGCTGAACCTGAGTCCAGGGAATTATTTGGTGAGAAGTTCCCCAACCTGGACCACCTCTCCACCGGAGAATGGTGGAAACGGGCAAGGCCCCCGGAAGTCCCATCCAAAAAAGGAAAGCCACCTAAAAGAATCATCGAGTTAAAAGTTTCCCGTGATGAGGTGGTAGCCTTTGCCCTGTACACCCAGGATTCTGGAACCCTCAAATTGACCGGACAGCTTTATCCCCTGCTGCCCGATGAATCCCGGGAAGCCCGGCTTGAGATCAAGCAGGGAAAAAAGTGGGAGGAAATCGCCCAGGTTAAAATCACCTACCCTGGGTGGACCGCCCATTTCCGGATTGAAAACTGGGACTCGACCCGGGACATTCCCTATCGGGTAAGGCATGGGAAACGGGCATCCTTTGAGGGCTTAATCAGGAAGGACCCGATCGATCAGGACACCCTTGTGGTAGGCAACCTCTCGTGTAACTCCAGCCGGACCAAAGGCCCGCGCCCTCAAATCCTCGAAAACCTCAAATCGATTGACCCCGACATGCTCTTCTTTGCCGGGGATCAGACCTACCATCATACTGAACACACTGCCGGATGGATTGAATTTGGGTTGCAGTTTCGGGATCTCATCAAAGACCGTCCCACAGTGACCATCCCGGATGACCACGATGTGGGGCAGGCAAACCTATGGGGGGAGTCCGGCATACAGGCGTCTTCTCCCCAGGGAGATTCAGGGGGGTATTTTTACCCGATCCCATATGTCAATATGGTGCAACGTCAACAGACCTGGCATCTGCCTGACCCGGTTGACCCGGCAAAACTGAAGCGGGGGCTGGAAGTATTCTTTACCCGTCTGCGTGTCGGCGGGATTGACTTCGCGATTCTCGAAGACCGAAAGTTCAAAACCGGACCGGGAGGGAAAATCCCCAAGATGGGTCCCCGCCCAGACCATATCAATGACCCGAGTTACAACCGCAAGGCGGTGGACTTGGATGGCCTCGTGCTTCTCGGTGAGCGCCAGCTGAAGTTTATATCCAACTGGAGTCAGGACTGGGAAGGAGCCGAAATGAAAGCCGCCCTTTCAGCCACCGCTTTCTGTGGAGCTGTTCATATCCATGGGCATCCGAACAGCCGCCTGCTTGCCGACCTCGACAGCAATGCCTGGCCCCAGAAAGGCCGCAATAAAGCTCTACATGAACTACGAAAAGCCATGGCGACCCACCTGTGCGGAGACCAGCACTTAGGGGTAGTGGTACAGCACGGGATTGACTCTCACCGAGACGGGCCCTTTGCCTTCACCAGCCCTGCCATTGTCAATACGATCTATGGCCGCTGGTGGAAGCCGGAGGATGAAAAACCCGGCCCCCGCCCCATTCCAAATTCCCCGCTTCCTTGGACGGGAGATTTTGAGGATGGCCTGGGCAATAAGATTACCATGCATGCTTATGCCAACCCCGAAAACCGTCAAAACGAGTTAGAAAGAGCTGATGGTTTTGGCGTCGCCCGGTTTAATAAGAAAAGCAGAAAGATAACCTTTGAATGCTGGCCCCGGTTCTCGAAAGTATCAGAGGGAGACAACGCTCAATTTCCGGGCTGGCCGGTTACCTTCAACATGGCCCAAAATGATGGACGCCCGGTAAAAGGATGGTTGCCCAAGCTTGTATTTCCCGAAAAAGATCCGGTGGTTCAGGTAAAGAATTTAAAGACTGGGGAAATCCTCTACACCATTCGAATAAAAGGAAAAACTTTTCAGCCCAAAGTGTATTCCTTGGACCCACATGAAATTAGGACAGGGCAGAATCGACCAGAAAATATTGTATCATCCAACACCAATCCCGTACATCAAAGGGGATTGGCGAATCGTATAACGGTTGAAAACTGATTCAGTCTCCGTGCTTCAGCGATCGACTGGGTAGTGCCCGGTTACTGCGAGTGGATTCGAGGTAAGAAATCAAATCGCGTAAATCAATTGGAGAAAGGGCCTGCCCCATTGGGGGCATGGCAGATATTGGGGGAGACACTTGGTCGACCTCTCCACCGCTGAACCTCATTTTTTGACCATCGAGAGAAACTAACGATACCACCTTCTCGCTTTGACTGGAAAGTCTGCCGGAATAAACTTCACCATTCTTAAGAACCACAGTGGACAACCCATAACCCGGGGAAATCTCAGCACTTGGATTGACAATCGACTCAAGTAATTTCCCCCGACCCAAATGTTTCCCCACAATACTAAGGTCTGGCCCCTGTTCCCCGCCTTCCCCGTTTATTTTGTGGCACTGCATACAGGCACCCTGACCACGGAATACGGACTCACCTGCCCGGGGGTCCCCACCCCGCAAAGCCAGGTTTTGAAGATTCGAGGGTTTTGCTCCGAAACTCTTGACGGATGACTGGACCTCGGGATCCTTTGATTGCTTGAGAGCATAGTACAGATCAAGCCAAACATCTGCATCGATTCCATCCTTACCTGACCGGGATTGCCAAAATTCAAGCAAACGTTTGGGGTCTCTTTTCCCAATGCTTAAGATGCCCTGTTTGGCCACCTCTGGTGCCCGCTTAGCCCGTACTGCCTTTTCCGCGAGTGCATCAACACCTTCCATCCTTCGCTCATAAGCTTCACCCAAAGCAAGAGCCCGCATTTTGGGCTGAGGGTCATGTAAAAGCTTTGTAAGGGCTTCATCTTTGATTCCACCCTTAGATGCAACTAGGCGACCGAAAAAGACGGCACGGAGATCAGTGGAAAGCTTCGGGTTGAGCACCTGTACTTGCAGGTCTGCGGGATCAAGGGAAATACCCAGTTTGGCCGATACTTCCGTAGCGAGGGTGAGAAAATCTGTCCTTTTTTCCTGCTTAAGGTAAGAGAGATAACTGGAAGAACGATTGGCAGCTAGAACGCTTGATTTTTCACGGCGATGGGGAGATGGACGCAAAGATCCGAGAAAGGGATCTATTTGCGGGTATACATCCCACCGTTCAAGGGCTCGGAAGGCAAGGGTCTGCACTTTTGGGTCCAAGTCCTTATCCAATGCCATGGCCAAGACTCTTGAAAACCCAGCATCACTGCCAAAGCGGGTGGCGGCGACGAGCAAGCGGGCCTGTATAAAAATGGGCAACCCATGATAGTCTGGCTCCAGCAAACGGGCACCAACCGGAGTATCAATGACCGAGGTATCAAACATGGCCCGGATTGTTTCCAATCGCACACCAAGATCAGCATCTTGCAGATAAGCAACCATCCCCGGGTGCTCCAACCTGCGAAGGGTGATAACTCCGAGCATGCGAATTTCCAATGAATCGGACTTAGCCCATGACTCAGCCTGCTCGGGAGTGGCCAAGCGGTTAAGGGCAGAAACAATAGCGTGGCGAGTGGTAATATCAAAGTTTTCTCCCTGATTCTTTCTGGCCACTGCCAAGAGAGCATCAACCACCTTTGAGTCTCCTGCTTTGGCCACACGACCCAAAGCAATGGCACTTAAGGAAACAACTCTTGGAGAATCATTGTTAAGAACAGAAATGAGGTGCGGTTGGGCATCTGCAACCTTAAGATCCCCGCACAAACGGGCAGCATTGGCACGCAACTCGACCCTGGGGTGCTTCAAAGTTTCGATAAGTAAACGGTTGGCCTTATCACTCCCCAAACGCGCCAGTTGCCCGATACCCCAGATGGCATGGACTTGGCTAAGTGAGGCAGACTCAGACGCTTCAATGATTTTTGAAAATGGAGGGAACGCAACCTCACTGCCCTTGCGGACCAAAGCAAACTGGGCTTCCTGGCGCACTCTTAGATCCATATGGCCGAGCAAATCAATAAGTGCTTCCACTGGACGATGATCAAAGCCATCTTTAATTATCCTTGCCACATCCATACCCGACTTTTTCAAATTTTCGGCTAGGGGCTCAGCCACTTGCACACTGCCCTTATCATCCGGTGCCCAGCCCGATCCGTATTCCACAAAGTAGATGCGTCCATCATACCCCAGTTCAACATCGGATGCATTGAGAGCAGAAAGAAAAGGAGTGACCTCTACGAGTTCAAAACCAGCGCCTTTAGAAAGGATGGATATACTTAAAACTTCTGACCTCGTGGATGACCCTCGATAATTACAAATCAGAAATTTTCCACGCAGATCGGTCGGAACTGCAGGCCCAGTCAAACGGACCACACCCGAAGGGCCATTGCCCACATGGCCGACAGGAGGGTGTATCCATTGAGGGGCAGACTTACTGTAGAGATCATACGACCCCTCCCCTACCCATGCAGTATGCCAAAGATGGAATTTCCCCCAGTCCAGTTTATTGACATGTTGATGGTGGGACTGGTAATCCGCGGTCCATCCGGAATCCGAATTATCCAGGACATAAACCACACGGGCCTTATCTCCAAAATCCCCGGTGTTATCAAAGGTGAATAGATTGCCAAACTCATCAAACGCAATTTCCTGAGGGTTGCGCAACCCGTGGGCATAGACCTCAAAATTTGTACCATCATCATCGCATCGGAAAATAGCCCCACGCTGGGGAGCGGCACGGCGGACACCCGCATCGTCAATCACGCTATACCCGCGATCTCCAACTGAGAAATAAAGCCGGCCATCCGGCCCGCGAGTCACCCCATGTAAATCATGGCCTTTAAAACAGGCCCGTACCCCAAAGCCTTCAACCAATCGTTCATGTTTTTCGGCCACTCCATCATTGTCGGCGTCGGTTAACTTTCGAAGTGCTGGAATACAAGTGTAATAAACGGCATCGCGATCCGCTAAGAGAGAAAATCCGATTCCATCCAAGGCCTCTTTGCAACGATCATCAAAAACGCTGCCTGTATCTGGAGCTCCATTGCCATCGGAGTCAACGAACCGAAGTACACGGTCTGGAGTACCAGTATACCAGCTCATCTCTTTCTTGTCCTGATTTCTTTGGTAACTAGCCAAACGATCCTCAACCGTCTTTAAGCGAAAATCTTCCAACGCTCTCCAGCTTGAGGATCGAGTATCAGGCACACCCCTACCCATTCGTCGAGCTTCGTTAATAAAAGCACGACCAAAAGGATCAAAATCAATCGAGGCAGGCCCACTCATTTGAGGATGAGTCAACCAAGTATTCCCCTTGTATGCGGGATGCAACGCACCTCCTTTGAAGGGTCCCAGCTGGTTGGACAAATCCGAAAAAACTGACTGCGACGAAGCGCTTAGAAGCCTGGTCATTACAAGCAAAGAAAAAAAGAAAATCTTTGTTGGACAATTATTCATGGCGATCAATCTATTTCAATAAGTAATACCCGCAAGTAAAAATAAAAAATGCTATATTTTCCGTAAATAGATAATAAAAAACCTAATTCCAGTGATTCCTCCATTGTAACAAGGTGAATATTCTTGGGGAATTTCATGCATTTTTTATAGGCAAAGCTTACAATAATCGTTACACAGAGGTCATGTTTAATAATCCTTACAACGATTATATTTCCACCCTGCAAGCTGGTTACAGGCAAGCTGCAAGTATTCAAACATCCAAAGCAAGTCTTCCAGACCACTGCCCAATTGTAGACACCGCACCCAAGGTGGTCATTCTCGCCCCTCACCCCGATGATGAATGCGTAATGGGCGGACTGCCCCTTCGCTTACGCAGAGAAGCCGGTTGTGAAGTCACAACCCTGCCCGTTACCCTTGGCAGCAGGCAGGAACGAAAAGAAGAACGAAAAAAAGAGCTAAAGGATGCATGTGAAGCCCTCGGGTTTTCTATGGAAGAAGTAACCCCTCCTGGCCTTGACCAGATTAACCCGGACTCCCGAAAGAGTAATCCTGAAAACTGGGAAAAGGCAGTAATCTCTTTATCTACAGCACTTGAAAAACATGCTCCTTCCATACTTTTCTTCCCTAATCATGAAGATTGGAATCAAACACATTTGGGAGTAAACCTTCTCACCCACGATGCTCTTAAGGTCGCAAAACTCGACGAAATAACTCTGATTGAAACTGAATTCTGGGGGCAAATGCCGAGCCCGAACCTGCTGGTCGAAAGCACAGCCGCAGAGGTTGCTGACTTAGTCCATGCCCTATCCTTTCACCGGGGTGAGGTAGCCCGCAACCCCTTTCATTTGCGATTACCCGCATGGATGCAGGACAATGTTCGCCGAGGAGCTGAAGTTATTGGAGGGCAGGGAGAACCAGCCCCAACATTTGATTTCGCCACACCCTACCGTGTCAGTCTTTGGAAGAACAAGGCACTGTATAAAATGTGGAACGGTGGGAAAATGCTGCCAGCTAGCTCGCCTTCGAGTGTTCCTCTGGTGGAGCAGATTTCACCCGTTATTTGAATTGCAAGTCACGAGCCAAAACTTTTTCTTCCATCAGCAACACTCCAGAAAAGTCATAAGCTTCCAAGATTATAAAAGGGGAGGTATTTCTAGTATCGACCTGAAGTAAACAGAAACCGCAGGATTGGTTGTAGCCCCAAATTAGTCCCTCAGTTTTGATAACGGGATGCACATGTTTGTTGGTCAAGCGTCCACTAACCAACTCATAAAAGTCATAGCCCTTGGGCCGCTTGATTTTACGAAGATCTATACGGTGCCGGTCTGCAGCAAGAAGAAGAACGCCCTCTATTTTTTCTTTTTCGATAAAACTAAATATCTCCTCCCGTTCCTCTGGGTATCCATCCCAGGGGTCCTGACTTCCGGGTTTTATCCCCGGGGCAAATGGAACAGAGGAAGCAATAATTTTAAAAGTTGCCGGGGATGCTTTTAGTTTATTTTTGAGCCATGTTTTTTGGGCCGGCCCAAGCATGGATTGAGTGGAAAGATCCCGGTAATAGCGACAATCAAGCATGAACACCTCAACCTTACCCAAGGCGAAAGATTGCCAACACCCCGGGTTTTGCTCTCCTCCTCCCATCTCAGGGTTATTCCAATTGCGCGCAAAATTTTGCAGGGCTTTTTTCTTCCAGGCCGGGTGGTCAACCAAAGACCCAGGCACGCAGTCATCCATACCAAAGTCATGATCATCATAGATTGCATGCATCGATGTTTTCCCAATCAACTTTTTCCATTCCGGACGGGAATGCCGGCGGGAATAACAATAGTCACCGGTTACCTCCACATTCTCAGGGTCATCAATATAAACATTATCCCCCAGCATAAGCATGGCTCTTGGGTCGTGCCCGGCAATAACCTCCCATATCGCTTCGTTCTCGGGAACAAACCCGGAACATCCACCGAAGGCGATGGTAAACTTAGCCCCTTCGGTAGGGGATGGAAATGTCCTAAAACCAAACTCCCGAGATGGATCGCTGTAAGGCTCACCATTGATAAATACCTGATAAGAAAAATAGGTGCCGGGTAGTAACCCATCGATTTGTAGAACTGCCACAAAGCGGTTTTCCTTTTTCGATATCACTTTCCTTCGCCCGGAATGACCACTAATTTCAACTGCCATTTCACAGGCACCATCGGTCCGGAACCAGAAACTGGCAGAGGAATCTGTTACTTGGCCAATCATAGGCCCATGAAGTAAAAGAGAAGGATTTCTTTCTTTTTTCCATTCAACAAATTCTTGATTCTTCCAGAGCGGGCTCAACATAGCATGGGGCTCGGCAAGAAATCGTTCAAAAGGTAATCCTTTTTCAACCGCCTCCCTTGCCATCGCGAGGGCGTCCTTTACTTTCCCTTCTTCCAAGAAGCAAAGTGTCGAGATAAATGCCTTTTCGGCGGGATCAAAGTGTTTTTTTCCGTTCTCTAACTCGTTACGGGCCTTTTCCACCTTACCCTCAGCAAGATACCTGTATGCGTTTCGCTCACGGTCGTGTTGACCTTCTGCTTTAAGGAGACAAAACAGGATAAGAAAAGAGAGAAGATGACGAACTGATCCAGGGGTAAGCAAGTGCATCGTTTTAGTAAAGTAAAAGATTTATTGAAGTTCTAGATCATTTTATTCTAAGCGAAAATTTATTTGAGGGTAAAAGGACTGTTCAGGCTTTTGGGATCGGCAGTAAAACCATCGGTTTTTTGAATCGATCAACCAAAACTTCAGAAGACTTTTTGCCTGGGTGGGTGGTGATTTATTTTGTGCTTTCCAAGACTCAAAGTGAAAGAGTTGGGCCTGAGATTCCCTACACCTTTCAGTTTGTTTACCTTTATCCGATGGGAGCAAATATTTTAAGAAAAAGCAAAGGCGGGTTTATCCGCCTGACCTATTTCCCCGATGATTCAGAACTTCATGGTTTCTCCATGTTTTAGAGTGAGAAAGCTACCCTCAGTTAGATTCCGTTTCCTTACAGCTTCCCTTAATCTTTTTTGGGGCTCCTCCAAAGGTTCATCTGTAAGGTTAAAAAAAGTGGCCCAATGCATACCGACAGAAAGGTGGCTATTAACATCCAGATGGATTTGAACGGCTTCTTCAGGATTGCAGTGCATATCTTTCATAAACCACCTCGGAGCATAAGCACCGATCGGGATGAGGGAAAGATCCATACTCCCAAACCGATGCCCGATATCCTGGAAATCTTTGGAATACCCCGTGTCTCCAGCAAAAAACAATCGCTTACCGGGTGCCTCTATGACCCAGCCAGCCCATAATACTTCGTTGGTATCTCCCAGCCCCCGCCGGCTCCAATGCTGAACAGGAACGGCATGATATTTCCATTCACCGACTTGGTGGTTTTGCCACCAATCCAATTCGACCACTTTTCTTTTTACGCCAATGTCTTCAAACCATGATTTCATACCCAGTGGCACCAGAAAAAGCGGCGGGGTTGCTTTTTGTTTTTTTACAAGGCCCAGAATGGTTTTCTTATCTAAGTGGTCATAATGGTTGTGCGAGATCACAACTACATCAATTGGCGGAAAATCATCGATAGAGATAGCGGGAGGAACCATTCGTTTGGGACCTGCAAAAGATACCGGAGAGGCCCGACTTGTTAAATGAGGGTCGGTGAGAACATTGACTCCCCGATATTGCCAAAGAAATGTGGAATGGCCTATCCAGGTCAAAGTTTCCTCCGTTCGGTTATTTTTGAGAAATATAAGATCTGGAGATAAAGTATCAAACTTTATGGCTTTCTGAGAGTCCCGGGTAAATCTCCACTTGAAGACCGTCCCGAGACTTTTACTCATTTGTTCCTTGGGTAAGTAGTTATTTTTAAACCCACCCTTCGTGTGATGGATGGGTTTGCCTTTTTGTCCAAGCAACTGTGGTAACGAGGTATAGTTAGCGAAGATACAAAGAGTAATACAGGCAAGTACGCGGTGAAACATAATTCAACGATTTTTGACTCCCCGGAAACTCCTCAAGTCAAAGACTAAAAACTCCACTCTACCCCAAGCCCAAGATGGAAAAAGTCTTTGAGTAATTGGTCTCCCGCCAAGCTTAGGTCTCGGTTCACCGCCCAACTGTACGCACCGTGTCCGACCAGAGAAATATTTTCCGCAAGCACCTTTTCAGCTCCGGTGCGGAAGCAAAAGAAATTTAGCCCGTCATGACCGTCACCCACATAATTTTCATTCCACCCTAACACACCAGATAATGACAGTGTAAGTTCATCAACTGGATTAAACTCTTTTCCTGTAGCCCATTCCATAAAAGTTCCCTTCGCATCCATCGAGTAGTAAGCATCAAAGGAAGTCTCCAACCCCATGGGCAGGTCTGTATAACTGATTCCTGCAGACCACTCGTCGTCTGACTCATTGTCTTTGGCAAAAACCAGATGAGTGTAACCGACATAAAAACTTAAAGATTCGAGTTCCTGCGATAGAGCGAGATTATATTGCCATTCATCATATTGATGATTTGAGGACCTCCCATACCAGACACCTCCGGAGAAATGATCATAGCCCAACTCTACTGAACCAGACCACAAGGATTTTCCATCAAGCGCATCCCGTCCTTCTGAGAAATACCTGCTCTCCCAACCGGCATGTACATGGGCATTTGCGTCTTTGTGTGCATGCAACTTCTCAAATGGCTTACTGGACTCCATTTCATGCCCCAATAACATCAAATGTAAAAAATTAAATCCAAGTATCAAATATTTAAACAATTTAGAATTCATACCTTACAAACACTACAAAAACTATTTATTTTTGAAACAAGAAACCATGACCGGTGAAGCGATTAAACTTTGAATTATAAAATTAATTACTTTGATTAACCAAAAATATGGAGTTGAATGCTGTGGCTAGAAACGAGAAGTCATCCATTTTAATTACCAAACCAATCCTTTTCCTGTCCTCCTTGCATGAAAAGGTAACTATCCGCACTCGCTAAAACCATACCCACCATCGCATTTCCAATCGATGAATAACCTAAATATTGATCCCCCCCGACATTTCTCTTTCCACCAAAGAAAGCGGCTCCTCCATAAGGTAATCGTGCTAACTCCAAGTATGGCATCCAACTTTCTATTACCCGTTGATAATCAGCAGGAGCACCCTGCTTTATCCCTGAAAAACCAAATATCAATCCGATGGAAGACATCGCATGTGCATGTCGCATTCGTCCGTTTAAGCGAACAAGGGAACTTGCAAGCGACTTAGCAAAACCCACATTTCTTCCCGCTACGATAAGTGCGGTAACCATGGCACCGGTTCTTGCTGCAATATCTGGACTCCAAGGTGCTCGTGACGAATAACCCAATGCACCGGTCTTAGGATCCACAGACTTTTTCACTTCGGAAAAAGAATCACGCCATGATTTTTCATTGATTGGATATCCACACTTTTCAGCCAGAGCCCAGGCCAAATGTGCCTGAACATTAATGACAATCAGACCACCTCCGCGGTAAGGAATCGAATGGTGGTGCCCCATGGTACCTTGCTCGGTCACTCTCTTGCTGAGCAAATCACAGCATTTTTTTAATTCCTCGAAATAGGTTTTATCTCCCGTTGCTAACTGATATTCAGCCAGAAAAATTCCACTGGAGGCAGTCTGCCAGTTTTTAGGTCCTTTTTGGGGATCATTTAAGTCGATCAAATCAACACTGGCCTTCTTCACAAACTCGATTCCTCTCCTGACGGAGGGAAGATGGGCCGGATCCTTATTTGCCAAAAGTACCAACCCGCAAAATGCAGTGGTGTAAACATCCGCATCTCCGCTCACTCCCGGTTGCCAACGACCTGATTTTTGCTGGGCCTTAACCAAATAATTTGAAATATCCGCCAGAAACTTTTTTCTTTTGGCACAAGTACTTGGGGATGAAAACGCGAAAGACTGACTGGGTGGCAATGTGAAAGACAATCTCATTAACTGGGATTCTCTTCGAACCTGAAGAGATAGAAGCGGGTTGGACAAGGAAGAATTACGATTTAAACTAGTGCCCAAAAGTACTTGGGGTCCTTCGAGTCCGGTATCTGTTTTTTTTTGAAAACGGCTTGGGTAACTTTCCGTCGATTCGTACCACCCGGTCCCCCACTAAAAGGCCGGCTTTCTGAGCAGCCCCCCCCTTTCCCCACATCCATAATAAGGATTTCTTATCCCCATCTTTCAGCCGACCGGTGGCCTCAAGTACTCCCAAGGGAAAATCATGGTGATCTCCATTTTTACTATTGATCAACTTTGGTCGGTACACTGACTGACCGCAAAGAATAACAAGTGTGAAAAAGTATATAATTAAGCAGGAAGCAAAGGCGGACATATTTTACTTTTTGTATCCCATCACTCCTTGGCAAGAGTTAATCAGAATAATTAGAAATTCTGCTCAAGCAAGTTTGGAGAAAACCGCGGATAATGTATCCTTGGCATCGCCGAACAACATATGGGTATTATCCTTGAAATAAAGCGGGTTCTCGACCCCGGAATACCCCGCGGCCATACTTCTTTTCAAGGCGACCACGGACTTGGCATTCCAGGCCTCGATCACCGGCATCCCGGCAATTGGACTACTCGAATCCTCGAGGGCGGATGGATTTACTATATCATTGGCTCCAACCACCAATAAAACATCGACCTTGGGCAGGCCATCATTGATCTCATCCATTTCAAATACGATATCGTAGGGAACATTCGCCTCAGCAAGCAAAACATTCATGTGCCCGGGTAGTCGTCCAGCTACCGGGTGAATCGCAAAACGGACATTCACGTCCTTCCCTCTCAGTGTCTCGGTAATATCCTTCACTACATGCTGGGCCTGTGCCACCGCCATTCCGTAACCAGGAACGATCATGACTTCTTTAGCGTTTCTCAATTCCTCCGCCACCTCATCCGCACTGATCTCAGTGATCGTCCCCTCCATTTCTGATGCGATCGCAGCACTGCCCCCAGAAGTGCCAAACCCTCCAAATATCACATTGGTCAGCCTTCGATTCATCGCCTTGCACATAATGTAACTGAGGATCGCTCCACTGCTTCCGACCAAGGCACCGGTAATGATCAGTAAATCATTTTTCAGCATGAATCCGGCTGCGGCTGCGGCCCAGCCGGAATAACTATTTAACATGGAAACAACCACGGGCATATCCGCCCCACCAATTGCCACGATTAAGTGGACACCGAGGAAGAATGAAATCCCCATTACCATCAGCAGACTGATCAACGCCTGGTCGTGACCCTGTTCAACAAACTGGGCTCCCAGCCAAATGGACGCTCCGAGCATGACCAGATTGATCATATGACGACCGGGTAAAAGTAGCGGCTTTCCACTTAGCGATCCCCGTAATTTCCCAAAAGCAATGACCGATCCGGTAAAAGTCACTCCGCCGATGAAGACACCTAGTAAAATCTCTACATCATGAATTAGTTGATCCGTACCGGAAAGCTCGCCATGACAGGGATCCAAAAAACTGGCGAGGCCAACGAGAACCGCGGCCAAACCGACAAAACTATGAAGTATGGCAACGAGTTCTGGCATGGAGGTCATCTCCACTCTTTTTGCCAAAAGAGCACCAATCACCGCTCCGGCGAGCATCAGCGGAATCAATAGTTTGAAGTTTTCCACCTCACCACTTGCAAAAGTTGCTACGATCGCAAGGGTCATACCCAGAATACCATAGATGTTACCTTTGCGGGCGGTTTCCTGCTTCGATAAACCACCCAGGCTAAGGATGAACAATAATCCCGATACCAGGTAAGCCATAGTAATCAGTCCCTCTGTCATTCCTTGCGAAACATTTTAAGCATTCGGTGAGTCACTAAAAACCCGCCTGCTACATTAATCGTTGCCAAAAAGATCGCCACCCCGGCGATCCAGGGATTGGAACCGGAAACGAAGAGCATTCCTCCAATCACGATGATTCCACTTATTGCATTGGTCACACTCATCAGAGGAGTATGAAGAGATGGAGTCACATTCCACACAACCATGTATCCGACAAAACAGGACAAAACAAAAACGGTCACTTGATCCAAAAATTCATTTTCACCCTTCCACCCCAGAGCAAGCAGTAGGATACAAAGTCCTCCCAACATGAGCCCGGGTGAAAAAACAGACTTCTTTTCTTCAACCGGTTTGTGGATTGGCTTCTCCATGGGTTTGGTTGGCTGTACACTGACCTCAACTTTGGGCGGTGGCCAAGAGACTTTCCCCTTATCCAAGACCAAAGCCCCGCGTATTACTTCGTCTTCCTGATTGATCGAAAACTCTTTTACTTCTCCGAGCAGCTGCACTAGTTTGAGCAGGTTATTTCCATACAACCGGCTGGACTGGGCGGGTAATCGGGAAGGTAAATCAGTATAGCCCAAAATGGTGACACCATGCTCAATTTTTTTCTGCCCGGCTTCGGTTAATTCACAATTTCCACCGCCCTCGGACGCCAGGTCTACAATTACCGATCCCGGCTTCATACTCCTCACCATTTCCTTTGTTAGTAAAACAGGAGATTTCTTACCTGGAATCATGGCGGTGGTGATAATGATATCGACCTCCTCCGCCTGTTCCGCAAAAAGCTTCATTTCTGCCTCGATAAATTCCTTACTCATTACTTTTGCGTACCCACCAGATCCGGCTCCGTCTTCGTCAAAACCTAGCATCAGAAATTCTCCGCCCAAACTTTTGACCTCCTCTTTGACCGCCGGACGGGTATCAAATGCCCGTACAATGGCTCCCATATTTCTAGCCGCACCAATAGCGGCCAACCCCGCGACCCCTGCACCAATGACCAAAACCTTGGCCGGAGGAACCTTGCCCGCCGCCGTAATCTGACCGGTAAAGAATCGACCAAACGCATGAGATGCTTCGACCACGGCCCGATAACCTGCCACGTTGGCCATGGAGCTTAGCGCATCCATCGACTGAGCCCTTGAAATTCGAGGCACGCAGTCCATGGCCAGCCAATTAATCTTTCTTTGCCCCAAAGACTTGAGCAGATCTTCGTTGCGGGCTGGGTAAGCAAAGCTGATCAAGGTTGCCCCTTCCCGAATCCACCCTGCCTCTTGCATAGTCGGAGGGTTTACTTTTAAAATAACATCCGCTTGAGTCCAAATTTTTTCAGCTTCATTTACGATCACCGCACCTTGGTCTACATAGGCCTGGTCAGGCATCGCCGCAGATTCTCCGGCTTTTGCCTCGATTTGAACCTCGTATCCAAGTTTTTGCAAAGTGGATATATTCCCCGGAGTAATCGCAACTCTGTGCTCGCGATCAAGAATTTCTTTGGGAACAGCAAGGATCATAAATAAGTATCCTTTTAGGAAGTGAAACATCCGGACCCATCTGTAAACCATAAACTTTTGGGGTGAATCTAAAATTCAGAAAAAAAGTAAAATGTATTCTTACGTCTGTGGGAAATCTTAAGGATTTTACTGCTCGTATTTATTCACAATTTCCTGTAGTGTGAATATCTTTAGCCATTAAATTAGAACATGTGCTCCGATGTGGTGTTATTGGAAACTTGGTGTAAGTGAGCAAACGTTCGACCTATTTGGCATCCATTAAACAACGAACGACCCTTACCCTATGAATGACGAAAACAACATTCAAGAAGCTACCGATTCCGGTATCAGCTTTGATGAAATGTCCCTTGCTGAACCTATTTTACAAGCAGTTCGGAAAGCCGGATATGAAACCCCTTCCCCGATCCAAGAGCATGCGATCCCTCCGCTTTTGGAAGGAAAAGATCTTCTGGGTGTGGCCCAGACAGGAACAGGAAAAACAGCCGCTTTTTCTCTCCCCTTACTCTCTCGGATTGATGATTCGATCAAAGGGGCTCAAATTCTCGTTCTTGCACCAACTCGTGAGCTTGCCCTTCAAGTAGCTGAAGCCATGGAGGGCTTTGCAGAGAATCTGCCCAACTTACGGGTTGTTGCTGTCTATGGTGGCACAGGTTATGGGGAACAGATTCGGGAATTCAAACGGGGTGCACAGGTTGTGGTTGGTACACCTGGCCGCGTAATGGATCACATAGAAAAAGGCTATTTAAAACTGAATAGTCTGCAGGCATTGGTCCTAGACGAAGCAGATGAAATGCTAAGTATGGGATTCATCGACGATATTGAGTGGATCCTTGAACATACACCCAAAGAAAGACAAACCGCACTCTTTTCGGCAACCATGCCCAAGCCTATCCGAAAGCTTGCAGAAAAACACTTACAGGACCCTGAACAGGTAACAATCAAAGTAAAAGCGGAGAACTCCCCGAATATCAGGCAGCGATTCATCAAGGTTCGCCAGCATGAAAAACGGGATATGCTGACCCGCCTTCTCGAGATTGAAAAGTTTGAAGCCATGCTCATTTTTGCCCGCACCAAAAATGCAACCATGGAAATTGCTGAAAAGCTGCAAGGAAAGGGTTACCCTGCTGAACCTCTCAACGGAGACATGCCGCAAACCCTCCGTGAAAAAACAGTAGACCGGTTAAAGAGAGGAAAGATTAATGTTCTGGTTGCTACCGATGTGGCTGCCCGAGGCTTAGATGTCGACCGTATATCTCATGTACTAAACTACGACGCCCCTTTTGATCTTGAATCCTACACGCACCGGATTGGAAGAACAGGAAGAGCAGGAAGAGAAGGAGATGCAATTATCTTCATCACCAATAAAGAAATGAGAATGCTCAATGCTATTGAGCGGACACTGAAAGTTCCCTGTGACCAGTATGTTTTTCCTACCCTGGAAGAAATGAACGAACGACGAGAGGAAGAATTCTTCAGTAAAATCGAACAGGGACTTAAAGGGAACTTGGACGACTACCGCAAAGCCTTGCAGCGATATATTGAGGAATCCGGCAAAGATACTCTTGATGTTGCTGCTTCTCTTGCATTTTTGGAGGCTGGAAAAAAAGCCCTTCGCTATGATAGCATGCCCAAGTCCGAGACAAAAAAACCACGAAGGGAAGATCGTAGAGAACGCGACCGGGGTGACCGACGGGATTCTCCAAGAAGAGAGGGAAGAGACCGTCATTCTTCGCGGGATGAAAACCTCCAAAGTTACCGCTTGGAAGTGGGTGAGTTTCATGGTGCAGAAAAGCGGGATATTGTCGGAGCCATTGCCAATGAAGTCGGGATTGATCCTCAACACATGGGGAAAATCCGTATGTTCAAGGATCACACCTTTATCGACCTACCCAAAGATATGCCGAGAGAAATTTTCGAAGCGTTAAAGACGGTCTGGGTACAAGGACATCAAATGAATATATCCGTGGATAAAGGCAGACCAAGACCTGGAGGTGCAGGTGGTAAATTCCGCAAGGGTTCTGGAAAAGGCAAAAGGTTTGGCAAAGGAAATGACTTTAACAAAAGGTCAAATTCGAAATTTAGGACCTAACTTCTGCCCCTTACTTTTTTTGGGTAATCCAACGGACTGCATTTCCTAGCATATCCAAATATTCCTGGGTGGACATCGTGGAATTATGATGTCCTATGGTCGTGGAAAAAATTCGCCCTTTACCGTGGGTGTTTACCCAGGCGACGGCTTGCGGAAAATCACACCTGCCATTATCTCCGTAAGCTAAGACGGTGGTGCCTTTGTAAATTTCCTGAACATTGTACAACTCACCCTCCGGGGTAAGCCAACCATCTGGCAAATCCTTAATAATTGGGTGGTTGGCGTTTTTCTTTACCTTATTGACAGTAATAGCCGCCTTGGGGCCATGACCTTTGGAGCTGGCACCAAGCATGTCAGTCCATGCCTTTTTCTCCCCATCCTTGACAGGGATATTCCAGTGGTAAGAGTGCATCGCACAGTGGAGAGCGATAGCCGGTTTTCCTGCCTTATGGATATCAGTAATTGATTTCACGAAATCTGGATCTTTTTCATGGGCAAAGCAGTGGTTGTAAACAATGTAATCATATCCATCTGCCCAACCAGATTGGCTAAGCTTAGCTTTACTCTTTTTCTCATCCATCTCGAAAAATATATCCCACTTGGTCGGAACCCTCTCTCTGATCCCCTCACTGATTATATTTTTTTGATTGGGGTAATCATGGCAGCATCCACCTGTCACCATAAATGCTTTAAGGGGCGGGGTATCCTCGTGATGTTTTCCATGAAGGGAAAAAGCTCCGATCAGGCATGAGAGAAGGATAATTTTTTTCATAAAATAGAGTTAATTCGTTATATTTGTAACCTCCGACGCAACACTTAGATAATACTTTTGACAAGCACAGAATCCAATAGATTGAGAATCCAGTCTCGATACCACGAGGGTAAACAAGCTGATATTGAGCTATTTTTTGGAAGGTAACATCGCAAGTCTTCTTCTGAATTGGGAGGGGGACTTACCAGTCACTCTTTTAAACACCACCGCCATTCTCTCGGGGTCATGAAATCCGGATAATTCAGCAATGTGGGAGATAGAGTGAAGAGTTTCAGCCAACAGCCGCTTCGCCTGATTTACCCTTATCTGACAAAGCATCTCCCAGGGCGTACAGCTTACAACATCCTTAAATTTCCTCTCCAAGGTTCTCCTCGAAATTTTCAAATGACTGCAAAGTGTGCCAATGCTTATCGCTTCCTGTAATCTTTCGGTCATGTACGACATAGCCCTCCGGAGCATATCGTCCTGAATAGCCAAATGATTCGCCGAGTGCCGTAACATCACCCCACTCGGGGAAATAAGCTGGCAGGTATTGGAAAGAGTTTCCTCTCCTCGAATCATTTTCTGCATGGAGGCGCCCACCACCATACCCACTTCATCCCAGGGGATGGATATACTGGAAAGCATAGGATATGTGAGACCGCAGACCAACGGGTCATTATTGGCCCCAATGATCGCTACCTCATCGGGAACCCGGATGCCAAGCTCGCTGCAGGCACCAGATAAAAAGCGGCCTAACGGATCATGGACGGCAAAAATACCGCATGGTTTTGGCAAGGCCTTAAGCCAAGCAATCATATCCTGACTTGGTTCTGTAAAAGACTCACTGTAACGCAGTTCCTCAAAACCACTTTCAGTATGATACGAGAAAGGAATATCCTGGGATGATATGGTCTCCATAAACCCCTGAACCCTAAGTTCCGAGTAAGGGGTCCCATTTCCCAGACAGGCAAAGCTTCTAAAGCCCACCTGGGCAAGGGCATTCGCTGCCTCCCGGCCAACGGCCAGGTCATCCACATCCACACTAAAAACATTGGAATAAAGTTTGTGGGTGGCCACGATGATATGGGGAATCTTCAACTTAAGACTCAGCAGTTCATCGGTCTTTTGAGGTAACCACTCCGTGATCAATCCACTGGGCTGAATCTCTTCTAAGATAGGTTTTAGTTCCTCAATACTACGATGAATACTAAGGATTCGATAGTCCTGTTTTCTCCCTGTAAAACTGGAGAGTGCAGGTGTCAAACGCCTAAGGAAAACCTCTGACATCACAATGGCAATTGGATTACTCACTTGCCTTCACAGTAAATATTTAGTGACGCAAATCAAAAGAAATCTCGCAGATAAATGACTTTATTTAAGAAGCCCTCAAGACGCAGAGCAGATAAAATCTTCATTCTTTTTTAAATCTTCTCATGTTATTGAGACAGGCAAGACGCTCAAAATATCCCGCGATTTTGAATCTCTTGATGCCGAAAACACGAAACAATATGATCATTTACCATGCCCACGGCCTGCATGTATGCATAACATATTGTAGAGCCCACAAATGTAAAGCCCCAGCTTTTCAAGGCTCTACTCATGGCATCCGACGCTTCAGTCGTGGATGGGCTATCGGAAAATTCAACCCAATAATTTGTCAGCGGTTTATGATCTACAAACGACCAGATCAGCTCTTTGAAACTTCCCTTGGCTTCGATAACCCTGAGAAATGCACGGGCGTTTTGCCTAGCCGCAAATACTTTTAAACGATTTCTTATTATTCTTGGGTTCTGGAGAATGTGCTCCATTTTTTCATCGCTCCATCCAGCCATTTGAGAGGCATCAAATTGGTGATAAACCTTTCGGTATTCACCACGCTTCTTGAGGACAGTGATCCAACTAAGGCCCGCTTGTGTACCCTCCAAGATTAACATTTCGAAAAGTTTTTGATCATCCAACACTGGCACCCCCCATTCCTTGTCATGGTAGGCCAGGTAGAGAGGGTCTCCCAACGGCCAACTGCATCTTATCCTGTTATCAGGGATCATTTTGATCAAGCCTTAGCCTCTTCCATAAATTGATTAACCGTGGCTATAAACCCTGTTGAGTTCTCCCAGGGAACCCGGTGTCCGGCATCTGGAATAATATGATGAGACAGAGACAAGCAACAACGGGCAAGGTTTTCACCGATCTTGGAATATTTATGATCATCTTCCCCGGAAAGATAAAGTACGGGAACCCCACACTCCTGCTTCAAAAACGGAATCAAATTCTGCTGTCTGCCTTTGGAATAGACAGATAGTAATTTACTGATTTTAAAAGAATCCAAATTCGTCAGCTCTCGGGGAGCTGTGTTAGACCGCTGGCAAAACACCGGGGCATGATCCCATTCATTAAGTAAAGATTCCAAGTCTTCAGACTGAAACCTTTTAGACCAGGCCAAGTCTTTGGCTAAGATATTTTCTCTCGACTCCTCACTGTGAGCTCCAAGGTCGGCTGACACAATGATTACGCCACTCCACAAATGAGGTGAATTGATATAGGCATGCATTGCCAGTCTCCCGCCAAGGGAATATCCGAGAAGGAAAGGTTTCCCTCGGAAAGAATCTTTCCTAACAAGAGAGCAAAAATCTTGAGCCCATTGGGCAAGGCTGGTGGAGATATTATCATAGAGGTCCACTTTTTTGACACCAACAGGCTGAGCTGAGAGGCATAATTTATCCAGAAAAGGATCCCAGACCGAGAAGGTCTGCATGGCACCATGGAGACACCATATTTTCATGATTACCGCTCAGCCTCAGACGAAGCTCTTCCACCCGAATCCGCATCCTCCTCGATATTTTCTAATGTCTTTCCCATGACTTCTTTTGCCTGATCTGCATCTTCGGGGGAAACCTGCACTCGGACCCCGGATTTGGTGGCAAAAATGTGAGGGGCCACGCCGGCGGTTAATTCATCAGGAATGAAAGCCTCAATGCCAAAGGAAGCCAGTTTTAGCTTCAACAACTCCGCTTCCATCAGGGTACCAAAATTTGCAATTGTGATCATTTACTTCATCCAAATTACTTCCCATAGAAAAAGATCACAAACCCAAACGGCTTTATGTAAGGCCAGACAGCTTTAAGATCCCTCAGGTATGAAGTTGGTTCCGATCGAGTGCCTTTTTCTTGTACCCAATCTAAAAAAAGCCCCCGGTCATTTACGACCGGAGGCTAACAAAAAGAATTAAAACAGGTACTTGACCATTAGAAATCGAATTTCAACCCGATTTCCACACTACGCCCAGGAAGCGGACTAAATTGTTTTAAAACAGATGCATGATTGTAAGCTAACTCATCAGTAAGGTTACTACCCTTCACAAATAATTCTCCCACAGAATCTCCAAAATGAACATCATAAGTAGCAAACGCATCCAGTACTGAATAGGCAGGAGTCACTTCTTCATCATCTCCTAAATTATCCTGCTTTAAGGACCGGGTAAGCTTTACACCAAAATCAAGTTTTTCCTGCATCACTTCAAACCCTAAGCCAAGCCTGGATGCCGGAATCCTGGGCAAGTTACCCCCTTCGGTTTTATTCTTTCCGCGGAGGGTATCTCCGTAAAAGGACAATAAGAGATCCCAACCAGCGTTTTCCATGGCAAGCCAGTCAATTTCTAATTCAATGCCTTGAAATTCGGCATCGACTGCTCCATATGCTTTTTCTTCAAGGCCTTCAACACCCGCATCAAATTCATCGGCAAATTTTTCATGTGCTAAGTTCCCATCCGTACCTCTTTCATTACCAGTATGTTCTAATAAAATATAGTCATTGTATTTGGTATGAAAAGCGGAAAACTGCCCAGTTACCTTACCCACGGTTTTACGGACGATAATCTCAACTCCCACGGCAGTTTCGTTTTCGAGATTTGGATTACCAATTTCATAGGCTTCCGTGGCGTGATGGGCTCCGTCTGAATATAACTCAGCAGAGTCTGGTGTACGCTCGGAGTAATTAACATTACCACTGATATTCCAAAGCTCGCTTAGATCATGGGAAACCCCTGCATTTGCACTGAAAGTGGTGTCATCCCGATCAGCAATAGTACTCTCGTATTCCTTTGAAGCACTATCCCAGCGAATTCCACCATTCAAAGTAGTATCATTACTTAAATCATATTCCTCAACAAGGAAAAGTGAGATCCTGCTAGACTCTTCCCTTTTGATAGTGGGGTTTTGGGGGTCAGAAGAGGATGTAGCCCCACTGGTGTTCAAATCAGGAAAATCTGACCATGTTCTACTGAGTCCTCCAAAGATACTTTCTTCTCCTACAATTTTGAATTCATCAAATAAACCATGAATACCAAAAACTCCGCGCAGGTTGCCAATTTCATGCTTGAAAGCAATTTTACCTTCAATGCCTTCACGCAGATAGGTGGAGTGGGTATGCCATTCGGCAGTGCCGTTATGATCCTCCCAGCCACTCTCACTGTGGCTGTAGTCGCCGTAACCAATATTCAAATCGATGCCAGTCAACCAGTCAGAATCAGAAACATTGATTTCCGTACGAAACTCGAAACGATCGCTTTCCATTTCAATAAGAGTATCACTTTCGGCATGTTCACCGGGAACCCCGTAATCATTTTCATAGCTCGATAAGCTAAAGCCGACAAAACCGGAATCAAGCATATAGGATGCTCCAAAGCCAAGTATTGAACTATCGCTATGGCTATTTTCGACTTTAGTAAAGGGACCTTTTTCTTCTCCTGTATGATGATTCTCAGTTTTGAAAGAAGGAGCTTCATAATCATTGTAGTCTCTCTTGGATACATTGAGTTGATAATTGAGTTTATCTGAGCTTCCAAAGGCAATGGCTCCGTAACTCAATCCTTCATTTGCACTGGTGTAACTTGAACGCAAAGAAGCACCTGGTGAATCATATGGGCTGGTTGGGATACTCCGGTCGATTACATTGACAACTCCTCCGATCGCACTTCCGCCATGCAAGAGAGCAGATGAACCGCGGAGCACTTCTATACGGTCGACCATTAAAGGATCAATCGGAACAGCATGATCTTCTGACTGGGCAGATACATCAAAAGAATCGGTTCCGTTTTGTAAAACGCGAACCCGGAACTTGTCCATTCCTCGAATAATCGGTCGGTTTGCGGTTGGGCCAAAATGGGTCTGACTAACTCCAGGGGTAGCAGACAAGGTCTCTGCAATGGTCGCACCTTTGGCTTTTTCAAGATCATCACCGGAAAGCACACTCCATGCCTGGGTGACATCTGTAGTCTTGGTTCCCAAGGGAGAAGACTCAATGCTTAGGGCTTCAAGTTCAGCGACTGATTCGCTGTTTTGTTTTTCCTGTGCCAAAGCAAAGGAAGAGGCTAAAAATATAGGGATTGATAAAATTTTCATAGATTAAAGTTTAAAGAATTTCAGGAGAAACTTCGGATTGTCCGAAATAATGTAACTCCCTTTTTAGATGAGAAGTTGTGCAATTTCTTACTTGAGGAAGAAATGCAGCCGTTTGGAGAGAAAAAATCTTTAAGCTCTAAGGGGCGGTCCCCGTGCAGAAGTAGCTCCCAAAGCGAAAACGGGGACTATATCTTCAGCATCTACTATTGATACGCCTAATCACAAAGGACTGAAGTTGCAAAAAAAGAAAATATGAAAGTGTGCTCGGAACTCTCCCCAAAAAGAATAACGGCACAGACACCAGGATTTTCTTCTGAGGATTCTTGCTTATGGGAAGAACAAGGCTTCCCACTTTTCCCGTGGGGACACTCCTGACCGTCATGAAATAGCGAGGTGTGAAGTCCCGGAGAAACGGTGGAAACCGTAAGGCATCCGATGACAAGCAGGAAAACTATGGAAAGAAAATGTTTCACAAACAAAAATCAAATATATTTATCGCAATGTACTTGCAATAGCAATATCAAGTGATGCTAGATTATCTTTTAAACAGAAACCAAACCTGGACAGTAAATACCTTTTGGCAAATTGATCTGATAGAAAACAGTATGTAACCCAGATTAAAAACTTAGAGTTACTTCTTTAATAGATAATGAAGAGACTGAATGGGCATGTTATCTTTAACTACGATTTAAAGACTTATGCCTCTCCCATTCTCCTTGTCCTGATAGATCGAATTCATCGAACAAACCAACCCAGTCACTTCACTTACAGCATTAATAACGGGAGTAGCCCACGAGCCTTTTGCATAATCAGCAGTGATGGACATTATTTCATCGACCATTTGGTTAATTTTATCTGCAAAAATGATTATCGAGGTAAAGCTCCACGGCCAAACTCTGAATCGAAAAGAAATTGGAAAAGCAGAGGAACCCCAAAAAAAAATTCATTCCTCAAATAGGCAGGGGCAAAAAAAGCAAGTCAATCCACTCCAATCAATCTCATTGAGTGGTAACGGGCTTAGTCAAGAAAACGATCTTTTTCACTGGGACGGGGCACCCGGCAACTCTCACTCTTACCAAATATCTGGTAGCGAAAGCGAGCAATCAAGGCATAGAGAGGGTCGCGTAGAAAAAAGGGAACAAGCCAAAAAATAAAGAAAAGGGACCAGACTCCACCCAGATCCCTTAGAATTCGCAACGCCGCACCTGAACGATAATGCTTTTTACCACCGGTAACATAAACAATGGAATTCAGGCATTCACTTGCTTCCGGGTCTATACCTCGGGCATATTTCCCCTGTAATGGAGCGAACTTAAAAATACCCTGCCTGTCTTGTAAGAGAAGAAAAGTAACCCAGGCATTGCAGAGTCCGCACCTACCATCAAAAAGGATAACTCTCATTACATCATTCACTGGGAACGATCCTACAGCTTTGTAAGGTAGTTTCAATCTCATAGGAAGCAGAGGGTTAGATGATCATAAGATTAAAAAATTCACTAAAATCAGGTAAAGCGTAGATGGATACATCTTACCCAAAGACCCCAAGTTAAATAATTTTATCCAATCAAAACGAATAAAAAAGTACCTTGTATGATTTTTGAAAACTTATAAAAGATTTGCTCAGAATTAAAGATCATGAAATCTATGGAATCTAGGCTTTCTCCAAAATACAGATTCGTCCAAAATGAAAGAATTCAGAAGCATAACTTCACCAATCATTCTCACTTTAGTTTGCTCATTTCTGGAGGCAAAGTCAGCGAAACCAAATATTCTGTGGATTACCAGTGAGGATAACAGTATTGAATGGATAAGTTGCTACGGAAGCAAAAATGCCAAGACTCCCAATATTGATCAATTGGCCAAGGAAGGGTTCCGCTACCTGTACTGCTTTGATAACGGAGCAGTCTGTGCCCCCACCCGGTCCTCCTGGATCACCGGTATGCACTCCATCTCTACCGGGACCCAACCCATGCGCAGCGGCAACGAGATTCCTCCATCCATCAGCTTCTATAACGAGCTCCTGCAAAAGGCCGGTTACTTCACCAGCAATTGTTCGAAAACCGACTATAACCTAAGAGCACCGAGTGGTCGCAACCCCAAGGACTTTTGGAACTACTCAGGAAGGGACTATGCAGGAACCTGGAAAAAACGGAAAGAAGGACAGCCCTTTTTTACGGTTTACAATATTGGAGACAGTCATGAGTCCAGAGCCTTCGGTGATCATAAGGACGAGTCAGTCGATCCTGCGAAAATGATCCTCGCACCCTACCACCCGGACCTTCCCGAAATGAGAAATACTTACGCAAAATATACAAGTGCTATTTCGAGGATGGATTCCTTGGTTGGACAAGCCATCAAGAACCTTAAACGGGACGGACTCTATGAAGATACCATCATTGTCTATAACTCAGACCACGGGGGGGTGCTCGCCCGAAGCAAGCGCTTTCTTTACTCCAGTGGGATCCATTGCCCGTTGATTGTACGTATCCCACAGAAGTGGAAGCACCTTTATCCCGAAAGTAAAAAACCGGGTTCGACCGTCGACCGGATTGTCAGCTTTATCGATATGCCCAAGACCTGGGTCAGCCTGACTGGTGCTGAAATGAAAGACCAGTTTCAGGGCCGAATCTTTCTTGGTCCCCAGACCGAGCCTGAACCTAACTACCATTTCTCTTGGCGTAGTCGGGCAGATGAACGATTTGACTGCGTGCGAGTTGTGCGGGACGAACAGTTTGCATACCATAAAAATTATGCACCCTTTGCTCCCAACGGACAGTATCTTGCCTACATGCACAATATGAAAGCAACGGGTGCCTGGGAAAGACACCATCAGGCAGGAAAAACCAATGCAATGACCGGTCGCTTCTTTGAACCCCGCCCATCGGAGGAATTCTACGATAACTTTCAAGACTTTCACAATATAGACAATCAAATCAATGACCCCCTGCATCAGACCAAGATCAGGGAACTCAGGATGGAACTTCGTCGCCAACAGTTGCAGTATTTTGATTCCGGGCTCATGCCGGAGGAGATGAGAAACCGAATCACCAAGGAGAAAAACACCACAGTGTTTGCATTCGTTCGCGATGCCAAACTCTACCCGTTGGCGAAGTATCTCGACTACGCCGATCTTGTCCTCACCAGAAAACAGAAAAATCTCAAGACTTTCACTGAGGCTCTTTCCGATACTGACCCGGTTATACGCTACTGGTCGGTGATTGGCCTGCTTCTGCTCGAAAAACAAGCCAAGCCTGCAATTTCAGATCTGAAAAAAGTTCTTGGTGATCAGGATGAGATCCCACCTTTTGCAGCCTGGGCAATTTACAAAGCAGGTGATAAATCTTTTGCAAAAAAATGGATGCTTCAGACCATCAATGAAAATCCTGAAAACAAAACACTGGCCAATATTTTCGATTGGATGAAGCAGGAAAGTTTCTCCATCCTATCCAAAATACCCGAGGGAAAACTACCCAAAAAAGGTCTACTTAAAGATGTAGTTAACCGCTACAAAGCCCGCATCTAACCATCGGGGTGATATCCAACAAAGTACTTTTGCAAAGCCGGATATAGTTCCCCCCATGACTTCGACACCTTCCTTTCTGGCCAATGAAATCATCTGACAGGCCAAGGCTGAACTAGTGCAAGGAGGAAAACCCTATTATGACCAGGTCATTCAAAGGGACGGCAACATGATCTTGGCCTCTCCTTTATGGGTTACGAAAAATAATATCTTTCAGTCCCCGTTGATGTAAGTAATAGAACGCCCCCCATTTCAGTTGACTATATCTGCACACATGGGAGCGTTGTTGTATGGCACCTTGTAATATTTCCTGCTCCGTCCAAGCATCGCTTGTCGGTTTTTTGATCACGACCTTGACTACTTTCAGTCAGCCAGCACAGACAAAAGCTGAACTTCCCGCTGAGGACACCCTGATCTATGAAACTATTGGTATCATGTGTGCCAAAGGTACAGGCTTGGGCAAGATGCAGTTCACAGAAGCTCAGATTGAAATGATTCTGGTAGGGATGAAAAAAGGGTTTTCCATGAAAGTAATGCCCCCGGAATATGCGGCCGTTCAGGAAAAAGTGCAGGCTATAATGATGAAAAAAATGCAGATATCTCGGCAAGCTGAACAGGCAATTATGGCTAAAGCAGCCGAAGGAAATAAAGCAAAGGGTAAGGAATACCTAACCCTACTGAGTAGACAAGATGGTGTACAAAAAGATCCTTCCGGCTTTTATTATGAAATTCTAAAAAAAGGGGAAGGAGCAAGTCCAACCATGGAAAATTCTGTTCGTCTGCACTACCACGGCACCCTGATTGACGGAACCGTTTTCGACAGTTCCGTAGATCGTGGACAGCCCGCAAACTTTCCCATGAGTGGAGTAATTAAAGGATTTTCAGGAGGACTTACCAAGACACAGGTGGGTGGAAAAATCCGAATTTATATCCCCAGCGAACTTGGATACGGAGACAATCCCAGACCTGGTGGGAAAATCAAACCTGGAGACACCCTGATTTTTGAATGTGAGCTCTTAGAAATCAACTAGCCTCTCTTCAGTTCACCTTTCCCAGTAAACAGGTACTAGCATGGCAGTAGGTATAAAGGTAAAGAGTTATATTTGAAGGAATGTAATACCTATTCAGGTGAAGATTACTGGGCTTAGGGACTCCATTTAAAATCTGCGAAAACAACTTTGGTTATATCGGACCCAGGCCTTGGCATGATCCCAATATCGTCAGCAAGAGACCAGTCACTCAGACCAACTCCATGACTCATTAACTGCTTTGCCCGGATGCTTATGCTTTGCCAATCATTGGAAGCGGTGATGTCTAGCTCAGTGGTAAATCGGCGGTTTGCACTAAGAACTACTTTTTGTGGTTGGGTGCAGTAGAATCGAAAGCTAAGCTTGGATCCCCCGGGTGCTTTCCATTTTGGGTCAGAGAACTGGATATTCTTCGTTCCCCTTCGATTGTCAAGGGGGCGAAACCCCAGTACTCCCCCCACCCCTTCCGCTGGTCCGACATGAGACCATTGTCCAGTTCCTTCGGAGTTTAAATCGGATTTTTTATCCGTAGCCACCGCCTTACCAAGCCTGGATGGAATGACTGCCTCGAAATCCGAGGATAGAACGCTGTTGTTATGGTAACGGATATTGGCATAGGAAAATAAATAATCATCCACATTCATAACTGGTAGCTTGGTCACCCAGGTATTCCCCTGCCTGACCGAATTCACATCCCTCCAGTAGCGGGCAATATTATTCGATGTCTTCAGGCACTGGTAAACTTGAATTTCCTTAATTTCTGCTGGGCTTGCAGGAGTCAGGTGCAGCACGGGCACACCATCTGCATCAAGTTGTATTTTCGACTGGGGTCGCTCTGGCCAGAAATGTTTTTTGCCAAGCACATGCTTTTCCAGCCATAGCTGACAATTATCTCCGAGCTTTTCGGTATTGTGATGCCCGCGTGCCTGAACAGCAAAATCCCAGGGTACTCCGGACTTAAAGTTTTTAAAAGTTTCACATCCCCGCTCATGACCACCATGATGATCATTGGAACCATTCAGCCAAAGACTGGCCGCGGTAATATAAGGAGCATGGGCTTGCGGGGCCACGGCCGAAAGATACAGTTTTTGTCCCGGTGATTTCTCCGGTGCCTGGTATGGGTTGTTGTGCATCCATACCGCTCGATCACGATAATAGTTAATCCAGCCAATCCCAAAGTAAGAAACAATCGCCTTGACCCGGGGGTCCATTCCCAGGTTCCACATAATCGTACCTCCATAGGAATACCCCTTGGCACCTATACGACCCGGGTCCACTTCTTTTTGAACCAGTAAATAACTTAGGGCTCTCCGTTGCACCGCATTCCATAAATAATGAGAGGTTGCTTTTGGATTTGTGGTTTGGCTACCGTCAGGCATGCGGTCATAGATCAGGGTATGGCCCATTTTTTTGGCCTCCATATGGCCATGGGCCAAAGCATCCGGATACTTCGTGTAATCACTCCGCTTATTAATCCCGGAGTAATCATGAGCCATCACTGCCCATCCATCATTCACATATTTCATATCGATGGCGGGACCACCCATCCATCCGTGGACATTCAACAAGCCGGGTGCCATTTTCGTTCCGGCTTTTACTGCATACTTACAGAAAATACGAACCTCCTCTGCGTTCACATACGCACTAATGTAGGATTCCTTGAAAAAAATTCCTCCTTTTGTTTCCTGCCGAACGATATCCTCTTTAAAACCACCCTTATCCGGATTGTAATCCCTCCATACCTCGGGCGGAGTCAGTAAAGGTGTGGCCTTGGCAACTGTTAGTAAAATGCTCAGGAGAATTACTGGATATGGCATAAGAATAATTTAGAGGGTAAAAATTGTAAGAATTATATGCGAAAATGGATAACAAAATTTTCAAAATAAACAACCTACTCTTTTACACATGAGAGTAGACCAGACATTTAGAATACAGTTATCTGTAAAAGACAGCAACCAGATGGGTAGTAAGCTTAGTTAAACTCAGTAGTAGTTTGAATGCGTATGTGTTTACATAACTGAGGGAAATTTTTACCGCTCATCTTAATGAGCTTTTCCCCAGCCAAGGTGAGGTCCGTATAGTATTGATTTAAAAAGTACGAAGAGTGCTTCGGCTATGGGCAACCTCAGTTTCTACAAAGCAGAGGATTTTACATCTTTTTTTAAATTTCTAAAGCTGCATGCCCAATTATGTACTTCCCACCAGCCAGTCCTTCAGGACCATAATATTGGGAAATTCAGGGATCCACGATAATTCAGCAGGTAAGTCGGTAGTGAATTCACAACGCAACCGTACAGGATGAGCTCCAGACTCAATCGCTGCATATTGGTTGTAAATTCGATCATCAACCAAAATGGTTTCCTCCGGCTTGAGCTCGTACTTTTTATAACAATCTTGGAGCCGGTCTCTTTTGGCATTGTCATGCATAAATTCTCCGTGCTCCACACATTCAATGGTTAGAAAGTCAGTAACAGGTGCCAGTACATCATCCAAATATGCTTTTTTCGCTTGGACATCGTAGGTCGCCGACATTGTAAACTGTCGGTACCCCCGCTCATTGAGTTTATTAAGTGTTTCGATCACCCCAGGATACAGAGGGCGATTTCTGAAAAATTCTTGGTCGGCACAAAAGTCCTGGTCCATTTCGTTGCCATGTTCCGCATGGGTCTTCAACTCTAGGGCACCGTACTCGGGAACGATCGGAAGAACCTCGGGAAGCTGTTCCCACTTCAAGCCCTCATACTGTTCCCGGTACTTGGGATGACTAGTCAAGAAATGGTAGTAAGCATAATTGAGATCGGCAAGAACCCCATCCACATCCCAGAAAATATTTTTTATTTCGGACGGTTTCACTTACTTCCCTGAGCCCTTCCAAAGATCAATCGAGGTAACATTTTTTTGGGAAGTAACTGGGATACTTCTCCCATCAGCGACCTGTTCATCCAACCAGGGATCAGGTTTTTAACTTTATCGGGATAATTCCTTGCAAGATTGGTGGTTTCGCTCCGATCCTCTTTCAATTGGCAGAATTGCTCATTCTCAGAACCAAGATTTTGCAGTAATAATTTCCCATATCCCTGACGAATGGAAAACCTGCCCTCGATATCTCCATAGCCAAGATCATCCGCGAGGATAAAAATTACATTGGCCTTTGATTCATTTCCCTGAAGACAATTGTTGCACAACCCAAGGGATGAAGCCAAAAGTAAGAATTGCTGTATGAACTTAGTCATTAGCTCTTGTTAGCTATCTCAAAGGCAAGTGTCGAACCATCAATAAGTGTGATACAACATATGCTCGGG
>Ga0206129_10001106_pt1 | contig 37665 bp, 28 predicted proteins | sample Helgoland_Spring_8_FD_148616 | JGI IMG/M metagenome (GOLD analysis project Ga0206129, IMG submission 148616) | Pelagic subsurface seawater microbial communities from Kabeltonne, Helgoland, North Sea - Helgoland_Spring_Bloom_20160502_2 | ecosystem: Environmental > Aquatic > Marine > Epipelagic ...
ATACGACACTTGATTGGATCGAAATAATCGAGTCCACGCAGGATCGCCAGTGCCGACTTGCACGGCATCTACATCGAAAATCTGAGCCTCCATCTCATCAAAACAATGCAGATTAGGGTTGCTTGGGTTGTACCTAAAGCAAAAATATCAGCATACAAATAAACCGATATGGTAAAATTACCTTCTAAACCTGCAGCACTGAAGATTGGAGCAGTACCTATTGCAAGCGCTTTGACTGCACTGGCTATACGAGCAAAAATCAGAGAGAGACTCAAGCATCAAATTCATTCGTAAAACAAACACACATATGAAGAAGTACACAAAGAGCAGAACTGTGCCGGGCGTGGTAGTAGGGGTTGCGGCAAGTGCATTGGCTTTGGCTGCTGCAAGATCTAGGCTCAAACATGTAAAAACCCAGACATTGCTAAATTTTCAAGATTACGAAGAGTTAAATCTAGATGAGTATAGCAAGATCCCGACGCATGCAGCCCACCCGGCTCTTGAACAATTACTCGTAGGGAAATGGTTAAGTCCAGACGATATCAATAAGCTCCGACTAAGCGAAACGGGAAATAGGAACATTGGCCTATACGATAAGTCATGCTACTGTGGCGTAACATTCTCGCAATGCTACACTCATTTGGACAATGAAAGAAGGGAGAACGTGGTTGTTAAGCAGGTCCAGTCAGGAACGTGTCTGTTGGCTGCTGAAGACATAAATATGTTTGCCAATCCTTCAGCTATGAACGAGGACTTACAAACATGGAATGCTGCCATATGTAGTGGTCTTTCTTCTGGCTCTACAGTGTATAAGGCAGATCCAGTTGGGATTGAGTGTCTTGATATTTGTGGCACGAGCTCTGATTATCTATCTTTAAATTTTGTAAATGCCATGACGCAGATTATGTTAGCAGCGGCAAGCATTAGAAGTACTATAAAGGGTGTTGGTAAGCCTCATTATCTGCATCTGTCTCTTGTATCAAGCAATTGTGCCGTATCGGCACAATTGTGGATGTCGCCAAACGAAGTAATCAAGTGTCAACTTCTAGATATGAAAAACAATTCGCGTATTAGTATAACTGGACAAGTTAAACCAGGAATAGAACGACAAACAGTTGACTATCAACTACAATGGAAATCTTCAAATTTTAGTAATACTGAGCTAAAAACTTTTTCGCGACTATTGCTTAAGTTCTTTAGAAAGTTCACAGGCCCCATACATCAAAGATTTCCCTATATTATTTTTACGAACGTCGCCATCATTATAGAGCGCGAATCAGCAACTTCCGCAGACAATAACAAAGCATTGTTCCGGACATTGCACGAGCGAAGTGAGCTCATTGCGCAGTGCAACGCAAACAATGCTGACAGTGACAGGAACTTCGAAGCCGGAAGTTTACACATGAAGAAAGAGCGCGTCGCTCATGAAGGTTGGTTTGGACCCTTGCTGTTTGAAATTGAAAAAAAGTCTTGGTGGACAAAAAGGGAGATCGTCCTAGCTCATAACTTGTGCGCCACAGTAATAGGCATGAAGATTTAACTGAACGCCTTGCGGCACCTGTGTTTGAATGCTGGACGTGCTCATTTTGCAACATCACCAAAATCCAACCTGTCGAAATCGAAGTCTACGATGCAAAATATTATAGAAATAAATGATTACAGCTGACACTGCGCAGATACTCAAGGCATATACTACATTGCGAGATAATGTCCAAGGAAGCTTGGTAAAACGAGCTAGAGGTTTCGAGCTCTGGGGAAATATACAGCGCGTCAGCAGCTCAAGCGACTCATCTGAGGTGTGGACAAAGGCCCACGCTGTACACTGCATTCTAAGGGCCACATTTTACGATGACCTTAATAGCCCTGGGACGTTGAAAGAGGGACCCTTTGTGATACAGGGAGACAGTTTGCAAACGGAAGGGAAGCGCATAGTGCTCGGCAGAGTATTGCAAAGCTCGGACACCGAAACCTCTTATGTGAATAAGCTCGCTCTGGTCTCCTTCTTGGAAAAAGATATACTAAAATGTTCTAGTACAGAAGAAATACCCTTCGCAACTACAAACACCTCGTCGCCAAATGCCCCTCCCTGGTCTTACATAGAGCCTGTGTTTGCGGGCAAGTTCAACAAAGCCATTGTTGCATGCGCGGGTGGCTGCTTTGTCATAGCTGCGTTGAACACGCCTACAGTGCAACCGCAGTATGCTAAAGATCTGCTGTCAAATCTGGTGAACATTGACATCGTCGCATTTGCTCCGGGCACTCCCGCCGTCATCTATAGATTGGCAAGAAATGCCGTGTTGGTTGCTCCTGCTGACTTTGAAGATAAACTGCAGGATTTGCAAATGAGGCTGCAGCTTCCTACATCTACTCTTTTCCGTCATCGTCTCCCGAGTGAAGGGGACTGGCAGATTTCGGCCTCAATGGCCGATAGCGACATGCTGAGTGGTGGTGTGTCAGCCAGCATTTCACAGATTAGAGACAATGCACCCGACATTGCTGTATATGCGCAACCTTTGGTTGGATGGCAATTACCCGAAAGAAGACTTGTGCTGTACATAAACTGCAGATACGCTAGCATAACTGATGTTACTCCTGGAAAGGGCATCAAAACCAATCTACAACCTTGGATGGCAAAGGGCCATCGCATGGGTGTGCAAACTGTAGTGGACACGGACAAGTTTTCCCCATTAAAACCCGGCGAAACAGCTATTGGACAAAAGGAGCGACTAGGGAACATTATACGGGAAACATCGCAAGCATCACTAGTGCTTTTGTCGGTTGAAGGTGGAAAGAAGTCGCTAGATGCAGTCACTCGTCAACTCGCGGATGCTCTGACAACCGCAATGAACGAGTCGGGCTTGTTTTCGGGTACAGTGACGGTACAGGTGAATGCAGATCTTGTGATCACGAAAGGAGAAACTGTTCGGTTGCATTCAGGCAGCACCGTAATGCTGCCTGAGTACGCATGCTCAGCGTCGTCTGCTCGAATGGCTTGTTTGGCATCCATGATAGCAGCGGGCCTCAAGTTGACCTTTATCCCATGGTCACGAACCAAGCAAGGGTTTGCATTATCATAGTGCCTTCCTAATCGCCCGCGTACATCTGCATACCGGTAAGCACCCCCCGATGGGTATTACCGGTCATTCTAACATCTCAACTCCCAATTCATCGCATACAATCGCGACGTCGGCCCAATAATAAATGCGCTGCCTAGCAAATGCCGGGTGCTTGCAATTTACTGCGAGTCCCGCTGACGGCGGATAGAATTTGCTCTCGAGAGCAGGCGCCACGCGTCTCACATGGCTTTCACTCATAATTTTGTACTGAGGAGAGCTGCGACAAGCAGCGCAAAGAGGAAGGGAATTAGTACAACGACGGCTTTTAACAACCGCCAGCTTGTTCGAAGTGCCACACTCCGTGCAATATATTTCTGCGTGTAAGGGCTTCTTATAAAGCATGGTTTAGTTAGCAGTGTTTTCGCTCTCGCGCATTCCGTCAACATAGCACTTCCAGCACGACACGCTGAGCAGAAGCAGACAATCTCGTTCAAAGGAGAGTACATCCGCGCAAAGGAGGATCCGCCATTGTAGTTCCAAGCTCTTGAAGCTTTCCGCATCGTCGCTTGCGCGACATGCACTAGCTTCACTCAAACAAACTTCAATTTCATTCCATACCTCGGCAGACCGGGAGGCACCCTCTCCAGAGGGGGTGCCAAATAAAAAGCGCCTAGCTAAACATCTCGCGTGTTCCCAGTTCAAGACGTCGTCAGACCCTGGGTGTCTGCTAATTCCGATGTGTCCACCAGAGCAACAGTATATCTGCTTCGACTTACCCACAGGTGGTGGTATCAGTCGACCACAAACACCACACGCTAAGTCTTCTGGAGAACACTGAAGCTGAAGATCACAATGGTAAAAGGTTCGAACATGAGCTCCGCGTGTATTGCTCGCATGTGATAGCAGTTTGTTATCTACATCGGAGCTCGCAAATACATGCGAGCAACACGAAACGTCGCGCTCGAGACTAGACTGCGCGCTAAACATATTCCAGACATCAATATATAAAATATGCGGAGTCCAAGAACAAAAACTCCGCGCAACAAGAAACTGCGCAATATGGAACCGTATTTGTTGTTCGCATTCTTTGGCATTACCGCTAATGCTGAGTACTCTCACAGCTTTTTCCAGCCTAAGTGTCCAGGAGCAAGTGAAGTGCATGCGCGGTTTACTTCACGGATGTGAAGTACCTCAACTCGTTAGTCGCATACGTCTGGCTTCATTGACGCAGTCGCAAAGACCATTCGCATGCGAGGTGCGGAAGAGCTGTATCTGATGCCAGATAGTCCCTCGTGCGTCGCGTCTTTTCCACGAGCGCGTGCAATTCGGATGTTTGAAGCATCTAGCGGCATGCTTGCACGATAGAACATCTACGTGCCCGTCTTCGTATTCGACATTGAGGCATTGAGTTCGCCAATTATTCACTATGTTATATATTCCACTCGGAAAGCGATAGCCGCGCCGTGTCTGCGATCGGGCGTCTTGGGTATTCGACGCTACCGATCAGCCTCTATATCGCAGGCGCGCACCCGAGAGTAGACGCGATGTACACTGTTTTGGCACAGCCTCTAATATGTGTTAGTGCAAACATTTCGGCGTAGTAGTCGTGAGAACAAAATTGCATGTCAGCCACATGAACACGCAAAACTACAGTTTTTATTCTTGATTAAAATGTATTGGATGTTAATGATCCACACGTTACACACGTTACACACTGTGTGCTAACTATAGTGTGAATGATATCTGATGCGACTTTCATTTTTATAGGTCCACCCAGCTTTCCAATACTTGTCAGGAAATCACAAATCGGACTATGCCCGCTGTGCCTTACTAAACATTTCGGCGTAGTAGTCGTGAGAACAAAATTGCATGTCAGCCACATGAACACGCAAAACTACAGTTTTTATTCTTGATTAAAATGTATTGGATGTTAATGATTCAATCGCTACAATCTGATCGCTAACTATTGGGCGAATACTATCTGATGCGACTTTCATTTTTATAGATCCAAAAATGATGTCTTTTCCTTCCATGTTTTTACAGCTATGGTTAACATCACCACAACCATCGCCCTGTAAAGATATCGTAGGTTGTTCGAACTGTTTAGGACCATACATATACTCGTTGAATATATTTCTACATTCTTTTTCAGAATCTTTGGATGTCAGGTCTGGTTTTAATGTAACCAGAAATGTCTTAAAATCTGGTTTCTGCCATTCAAAATTTGACATTCCAGAGGCTGGCTGAGTTTTTTCTAGTGACACCGAAATATCGATACGGTTGCCTGCCCATAATAACAATTTAAGATCTGCGTTTATTCCGTCTTCTAGACTAAATTCCATCATTACAGTCCTAAAATTTTCTTTATCTAAATCAAAAAGAAATCTTGCGAATTTGCATGCTCTAGAATGCTGCTCCTCATAGGCATCTTTCATCACCTTTAGCAACAGCTGTGTAACGAGATTCATGAAATTCAGAAGCACATCTCCAGAAGGATGAGGCAATAAGCCTGATCCACAGTACTCATTGTATAACTCAATTGGCATATTTTTAGCTGTTGGAAAGGTATTAATTCCTTGAGGTAAACTGTAACATATTGCAACATTTTGTTGCTTAGGTGTTGCTGTATGAGGTGTTACTAGAGAAGTGCCTGCAGTGATAAGTTCATGTGAAAATGCCACGTTACAATAAGACTTATAAATCCCCAAATGAATTCCCAAGCTGTACTTTGTAGCATTCAGTTTCTGCCGTAGATTTATTTTATTTGATGCCTTTCGTGCAGCATATACACTCCCAGCCACCAATGCGCTACCTGCTCCAATTTTCCATATAGTTTTGGTAGCCCTCCTGCCTTTCTTCCTCATTTTTAAATCATAGCAATATAAAAAAAATTGGCACCATATATAAAGAAAGTCCCCGTATACAGAGTCATATTGCATCAACATTGCCGCTTATTCGGCGGGAGAAAACGTCACCCTTCGCCATGCGTGCGCTTCCAGATGAGATTGGACGGACGGCACGGGACTTTTTTGACAGCGTCTATTCCCTGGAGCGTGCTGATTGCAGACGTCTTGCGAGGTACGCGAAGGAATTCTGGGTCAACAATCGGCGTCTGTGCTCATTTCAAAGAAGAGCCAAGCGTGATAGGGAGGATCTTTACCGCATTCTGCTCTCCTCGCGGTGCCACATCCCCGAAGAGCTCTGCGGCCATGTACTCCGCATGGCACTTTGAAACTGATCCAGCCCATGCGACGATCCGCGTCCCGCCCTGAAGTCGATGTTCACGACTAACTCGAAACTGCACGACGTGAACGAGAACAATTACAGTAGGATAAATAAATGATGAAGAGATGCGGGTTGTATATAGCCCATATGAAAGACAAGACTGGGGTTCTCATGAGCGAACAACAAATAACCGCGACACTCGACCAATGTCAACTTAAGGGAGCGCAAAAAACAACGCTACGTGAGGTGTTCTCTATTCTCCTATCTTTAAAACGCGAGGGAGGGTCAAGTGCGGGTGTATATGAGCAAGTGCGCCTTTGCATGGAGTCAATGGGAAAGTTGCCATATACCGCTAGGCTCATTGAGTTGCATCGACCCACTTTAGTAGATTTGTCGCTTCATACGAAATGGACACCAGGGATGAAGAACGATTGGGCTGAGCGTATACAGACACTATTGCTGGTGTTATGTAATAATTTTGGATATCAAGTCGAGACGGTCAAAACGGAATGTGACACAATGCAACATCGTGGAAATGAAAGAACTACCGCACAGAATGAAAAAGTAAGAGAAGAAATTCACAATTTGCTCTACGGCTCCTCCGGACACATGGCTGAATTTATGCTACAAGGCTCCGATGCTTCAGAGCCGACTTTAAAAGGAGTAGTTCAACTATTAAAAACAAATGCGGTTGTTTTACTGGACGACGAATTAGGTCGCATGATGCGACAATTTAAATCTGAAGCAGTAAAGTGGAGAGGTTTGGAGTTGATGCAGCACGCTTTGTACATGGCTAATCGGGAATTCACCGATGTGCAGAAATATGGATATGCTCGAGCAGGTTGGGAAGAAGTTAGCTCAGATTCTAAAACAAAACACGACCTAAGCACGACAAAGCATATCGCCGAGTTTCTTTTATCTGAATTTGACTCACTTAGTCGCGGAAAATACAATTTCAGTATTCCAACTTCGGGCATTGTCCTGCCCGAGCAACTCTGAATTACTATTCCACTCACCCCCCTAGGAACTCGAACTACTAGCCCAGTGTCTGTCTGTATATTCTTGATTTCACGCTCATTCATCAGAGCTCGTTTTTGCTTGACAGTGGCGCATGTTGGCGCGTCCTCAGAGATTGGAACCATTGGTTGAGGCTCCCGTACGCTAAGGTCTTGAAGATACGCCCGAACAAGTCCTGCAGAGATGGACGCCGGGAATGCAATCTTCTTGTCACGCGCATCTCTCAGCGCTTGATTCAATAGCGAGGCAACCTCATCACCCCAAAGTTCACAGAGTGCCCACCTTCTTGGGTTTATCCCTGTACATCTATACACGCTCGACTTAGACGTCAAGTACGCGCCAGACGAAGTGCATTGTATCGGCACACCCTGTTGCAACCAAACACGCAAGGCGGGGTCGGAACGTTTGCAGCGAGACTCTGTCTGATTTATCCATTTGTCGATCGTGGTCAATAACTTGCTTCTACATGCTTTCGTAAGTGCCTCGTACAGTGTCTTCGCAGCCCACTGTTTGTTCTCTCTCGCCTCTTGCTCTCCCTCCTCTCGCCTGCGTTGCCAGTGCTGCTTGATTCTTTCTTCCCATTCCTCCTGAAGCCGGTGCGCCTCACGGGCTTTAGCTTCTACACACCGGCGCTGCTGCTCTTCCTGAAGCCGGTGTGCCTCACGGGCGTTTGCTTCTATACACCGCCGCTGCTGCTCAAGAGCTCGTTCGGAAGCAAGACGCCGCCGCGCTTCTTCTTCGTCGGCTCGAGCAATGCAAGATGCACATCTTGAGCGATTCACACCAGACAGAACCAAAGGCAAGCTGCGCGTCGCCTCCTCGTAGTCGAACCACTCCACCTCAAACACGTTATCACCAAACGTGCTCGCAAGGTCTGCCAGCTTCCCTCCGCTGCATCTGTGCGTGTGTAGCACCTCGACGACAGCTCCTGTGGAATCCATGTCGTTATGCGCCAACAGGTCCACTCGATAGCGTCCACCATTGGTCACAACATCCTGTTCGAATGCCGCTTCAGTCCCCTTCCATCGCACCACCTCTTCGCCGCATTCTGAACAAACCTTGGTGAAGGCAATACTACCGATGTTCTCTTTGATGAAGAGCTTGCAGGTTTCGTGAATTGCACCTTCTCCACCTCCAGAGCAGGCGGCCGCCCCGGTATCGTCAGTTGCCGCTTTGTGGGCAAAGTGGTGCGATCTCTGCAGCCCTTTCCGGAGGACGCATGCCGCGCCGCATTCCTCGCAATGGAACGGCTCATCGCAGTTGGTGGTAGATATGGCAAGACGCCGCGCGCCATGCCGATCCACGGCAATTGGCACTTGCGGCACTTGTGGCATGATGGTTGGCGTCGATGTGTTCCAGATATTGCGAAATTGATTTAAGTACCAAGCTAGCGCCTTGCGTCTTCGTGTCAAAAATCGGAGACGCGTGTCATTGATTCATTCTGTCATGAATGCAGCCGCGCTCATTCTTACTTAGCGGGCGCCTACGCTTCGTGATTGAGATAAGTAGCATACATGGGAGCCGCAATATTGTAATCATGCTCGAGGGATGATGTATGACGGTGTGGACATAAATCGTGTTTTATGCTGCCGGCGTCGGTGCTACATTAAAAAACAAGCGAGGCAAACGAGATATCTACTGCATGTTGCTGACGTTGCGAAGGCATTTTCCAGATGAACTCTGCGGCCATGCACTCCGCATGGCACATTGACGTTGCAGATGCGTCCTTATGATTTCACAACAAAGTGTTCTAAAAGTATACGCGTACACACGGCCTCAGTCCAAGGCATTCAGATTAATGACTTCGATATCGTCCGTGGATGGATACACAGCAGCGTCGCACACGCGACGCGGGGAACTCGATGCGACGCCTGGACACTGCAAGGACGATGACCCGCCGTCACGTCTCGGACACCACACAAACCCTGCTTTTTCTAGTCGCCGCTCGCGGTCTGCGGCGAGCTTGCCAGCCTTGTGTCTCGTCCGCATGTTGTCGACCCACTTGCCCAGAGCAGGATTCGGATTGAATCTGTTTGGAACATTGCAATGGCCACGCGCCTCCTTGAAAGCGAGGAGCTCTTCGAATCTCCGTTCCCATTCGCTTTCCTGAGAATCCCAGATGAGCCCTGTTTTTTCTAGTTGTCGCTTGCGGTCTGCGGTGAGCTTGCCAGTCTTGTGGGCTTGCCGCATATTATTGACCCACGTGCCCAGAGCAGGATTCGGCTTGTATCCTTGTGGAACACTGCAATGCCCCTGCGCCTCCTTGAAAGCGAGGAGCTCTTCGAATCTCCGCTCCCATTCGTTTTCAAGAGAATCCCAGACGAACCCTGCGTGTTCTAGTCGCCGCTCGCGTTCTGCGGTGAGCTTGCCTGCCTTGCGGTTCTTGCGCGTATCGCCGACCCACATGCCCAGAGCAGGATTCGGCTTGTATGCTCGTGGAACATTGCAATGCCCCTGCGCCTCCTTGAAGGCTAGGAGCTCTTCGAATCTCCGTTCCCATTCGTTCTCAAGTGTATCCCAGAGGAACCCGGCTTGTTCTAGTCGCCGCTCGCGGTCTGCGGCTAGCTTGCCAGCCTTGTGGCTCGTCCGCATGTTGGCGACCCACGTACCCAGCGAGGGATTCGGCTTGTATTTGTTTGGCACATCGCAATGCCCATGCGCCTCCTTGAAAACGAGGAGCTCTTCGAATCTCCGGTCCCATTCGTTTTCAAGAGAATCCCAGACGAACCCTGCGTGTTCTAGTCGTCGCTTGCGGTCTGCGGCGAGCTTGCCAGTCTTGTGACTCTTGCGTATAGTGCTGACCCATTCGCCCAGAGCAGGATTTGGCTTGTATCCTTGTGGAACATTGCAATGCCCCTGCGCCTCCTTGAAAGCGAGGAGCTCTTCGAATCTCCGTTCCCAGTTGGTGTCATCCGTGTCCCAGACGAACCCTGCTGTTTCTAGTCGCCGCTCGCGTTCTGCTGTGAGCTTACTGGCCCTGCGGTTCTGCCGCACGTTGGAGACCCACGCGCCCAGCGCAGGATTCGGATTGTACCTTTGCGGCACACTGCAGTTGCCGTGTGATTGTCGATAGGCGAGGAGTTCGCCGAACCTTTCGTCCCAGCTGCCGTTTCCAGATAGACGTATGGCAGCGGTGAGCACATGCTGTCGACAGAGCGCGCTCGCGCTCGTCATTTCGCCGGCCTCACGCACCACTACGTACTCCCCCAGAGCATTCTCAACCTCTTCTGCTGTAAGCGTGCCGTTGTAGCCATAACGCTCCCGTGCAGCCTGCAGCGCAGCGCGCAGCCCCTCGTCGTGATCCTGGAGAGCGTCGAGAACCTTGAGCGCAATATCGAACCCTTTGGTGCCATAGAGTTTGTCGCTTCCTGCTACCTTGACGATCGGTGCGAGGATGGTTCCGCATGTCTTGCCAGGCGCGATGCGCATGACACGCCCTGCCAGCTGGACGATGTCGATCACTGACGATTTAGGATCTGCAACGACCGCGAGCTCGAGAGCGGGCACGTCCACGCCCTCCTGCAGGCAGCGGCAGTTCGAGATGATGCATCGCTCTTCTTCGCGTAGAGCCTTCATGGCAAGATCGCGTTCGTTGCTCCGTCCTCCGCTTACAGTATATACTGGAGCACTGCCTACTGTCCGCAGCTCCTCCGCAAACTCGTTAGCTCGCTTGTTCGTAGACGAATACACCACCGCCTTGCCAAACTGGAGCACGTGCTCTTGCACCGCTTTTGCCAGCAACTGCCTGCGCTCGTCTAGCGCGCGCTCTATTAAGGAAGCGCCGTCCTCATCCTCCCCGTTATCAGAAAACGAATCCAAAATAAGAATCTCCAGTCTGTAGGGGACAACAAGCTCAAGGCTCCTCGCCCTGGAGAACGGCAGACGGTGCCAAACCTCCCCATAAAGAGCCTCGTTGTCCATGGACACAACGAAGTTTCCCATCTCGCTCAATCGTGGCGTGGCCGTGAAGAATAAACGTTGTGCGCAGCGAAGGTTTCCGTCATCAAGAGCCTGCGCCCGGTGTCCACCAGACCCTGCGGTACGGTGCGCTTCATCAAAGATGGCGAAATCGAAACCAGGCGCCGTATGCTGCGCCTCGCGCAAGATATCTACGCTGTGGTATGTCGATATCACGACCGCGTTGGCATCCGGCACAGATAGAAACTTAGACACCTCCTCAGCGCTTCGCGTGATTGGCACATCATCTGTAGCACCGCCTGAGCAGACGCATAAGAAGCGGAGTTCCGCTTCGCGAGGGTGGCGCTTGCACCATTCCGCTTTGATTTGGTGCACGAGCAGGATGCTAGGAACCAGCACAAGGACCCGGAATGGTACCTCATTGGCATTTCGTTCCGCTTGCTGAGCGGCTGCTGCTAATACGCCCACAAAAGTCTTTCCGGTCCCGCAAGCCATGTGGAAAGTAAAGCGCGACGGTGTGTGTTGTGCCCAGAAGGCTTTCAGCGCTTCAACTTGGTGCTCCTTGGCTCCAAGCCCACGCGCCCATTCGCCTCGGAAATCGTCATTCGCAACACCGTTCGAGACGTCTCTCCAACTTCCCTCATCATATTCCATGTCTGAATGGCAATAAAAAGAATCTGTACACTAGCCTGTAGTGGTCTGTACCGCAGCACACGCAGCCATAGCTCCTCTCATGCTGTACAAGATGCTATAGCTCCTCTACAAAAAGCTAGATACTGAGGGTCTCATCGGTGATCTGTACACTAGTCTGTAGTACATATTCTTTCTCAGGCAGGATCTGCTCAGATATTAGAGGACCTCTTGGTATGTGTCGATATAAAACAAGCCACATTGTATACACGTCGTACTAACAAAAATTGTCGTCTGCCGTCTTGATCACAGATTCGTAAGCGGCAACATGCACGTAGAGTTCGCATTAACCACTATGTTTTGCCAGCGAAATTCTTTCGGAGCGTGTGTGTTCATGTTAATGCCGGCGTATGCTTGTTCAGGACATGGTATAGCGAGGCAAGCATCCAAAGGAATTACGCGCGTATACGATAAATGATGAACAGCTATCATCTGTCTGCATTTGTTGCGTTTGTCGCTCTATCATTTTTAATAGTAGGGTTTTGTATGTATAATTCCGTTACACGAAAAAGATTAGAAATGTCTTACGTTTCAAAGCTACAAGTTCCGCCATATGTAGTTTTTGTTTGCTGGTTTGGAGGGTATCGAAACAAAGCGAGCATGAAGGGAAATCGCCTTTCCGCTTACACGTCGCTCCAAAAAAACATTGGAGTGCCTCTCGTAATGATAACAGACGAGAACATCGCCGACTATGTAGCTGTCCACCCAGCTTTCCAATACTTGTCAGGAAATCACAAATCGGACTATGCCCGCTGTGCCTTACTAAACAAATTCGGAGGAGGCTATCATGACATAAAACATCGATCAAAAACTTGGAAGAATGAGTGGAACGTGGACAACTGGACTGCGGACGACAACGTGTGGATGTATTGCGTTAGAGAAAGACATCCTTCGCACATTGGCTATCCTCCGGGAAAGAAACACATTCAAGCACAATACAAACGGCTCGGTAGCATGGGCTGGCTGATCTCTAAGCCGCGGACGCCTTTCTTACAAGATTTGCAAGCGGCAATACACGCAGAGATGGACAATAATCTGGACAAGCTACGCCAACACCCTGGGCATAAACCGGGAGGATACTACTCCGACACGCCGTTTCGACCCGACGTTCCAAAAGATTCGTATCCTTTGCGATGGTTGCAAGTTATGGGAGAATTGAGCCATCCGTTGATGCTCGAGTATTCTGATAAAATCAAGTTTGGTCTACCCTCGCCAGATACGCACCTTTCATACAAATGATTTCAGTTTAGCCTGTGTGAGGTTTATTGTAGAAAAGAAGTATAGCACACTCCGTATTACCTCAAACAAAAATGTCACAGCGCGTTGTTCAATGGTCGTCCCCCTGGATACTCCAAAATTCAATCAGGGATCCAAACAATCCACCATGGGAGGCTCCACGGGAATCCGAGCTAGTGTACGACTCTTCGAGAATGACGGGCTCTACTCCGTTCTCCACATCTTTCCAGATACAGAACGATTTCTATTCGAATATGCAAAACGAACTGCACAAACCCTCTTCAAATTCTCCAAGGAACAGCTTTTCTATGGGGTTTTATCCTGGGCAAGCGTACATGACACCAGGATATAGACCTGGAGTTGGAGGAGGGTGGCGAGCGTTCGAGAGCGAATTCTCTCGTGCTGTCCCTGGATGCATATTGCAAGGACGCACGTCAACTGGCCTCCCATATTGTCGATTGCGAAATATGTAGATAACAGGCTGTCTGAAAAAGGACAACCCGCAACAGGGCCGCTACAGCCCCCTGAGAGCATGACAACAGCGCTGCCATGTGAGAGCCAGCTATTAAAAAAAGCCTACCCTCAGGTGTGCAAGTGTCGAAACAGAAGTTCCCTCCCATCAATCAGACAATGTGCAACAAGTAGGTCGCAAACGCTCACTGGCTAAGTGCTGGTAGATGGCTACCATGTTTCGCGCCGCATTGATATCGCGACGCCAATGCAAAGGATGCCGATCTGCGCTATAACAATTCCGACACACCATTACACCATGTACCTTCTTACCGCCAATCTGCTTCCCTTCCATCTTCAAAAAGCATCTGGAGCATACCTGAGAGGTGAAGGCTTCGTGTACCAGTACAGTTTTGTGTGGAAATTCGGGAACATCTAACTGAGACCATTGGCATCCAAAATTTGCAAACATAAAATCTACGCTCGAGAATATATGCGACACTAAGTTTGCGTCGTCTTCCCTGTGGGTTTCGTATCCGTTGAGTTTCATAACGGTGAACCGCATGAGCAATTGCGTTTCGAGTCGAGACAGACTGCATTGGTCACTTCTCCTCTTAAAAGTCTATGTATTCTTGTGTTTCGTACTTTCGGTTTCTTCTATTCAGTATTTCTCGGATTTAAACTGAGATAGTCTCTAAGTGTATCTACTATGGAGTCGTCTTATTCTCCGTTACGCGTAAATGACAACGACCTGGTATTGCTCTCCCTTCGATTCCCATGAAAGATCCTCATGTCGGCCTTATCCATCTGTACAGCCCGATCACGCCTGTTACGACAAAGAAAAAGATTGTCACACCTCAGTGGCTAGCAGCAAGCCAGTCTTTTGCTTAAGCAATCAGAGCATGAATGGTCGACATTACTGCTCCGACATGCATATCACCAGAGACCTCTGCTATGATTATGGGAAAGCGCAACACAAAGAATACGATACGCAAAAAGATTGCCTCAAAGATTTCCCAGTCGGTTTTGTTTCTGATGTCCAAGCGCCCACTGCGGTCCATACACTTTCCCCGCACAGTGTCCCGCATCATGCCCCTTCCTCACACCGTGTCCCCGAGTATGCTCCTCCCTCGCACGGTGTCCCACATCACGAATCACCAATATCCCCCAGCTCACAACATAATCACGCACAGCCCGATCGACATCATGCACCGTCCTCGGCATCACACGGAGCGCCACATAAACACACGCAGCCAGAAGCATCACACAGATCACCACATAAACACACGCAGCCAGAAGCATCACACAGATCACCACATAAACACACGCCGCCAAATTCGCGCCCGAGCGGACAGCCAGATTCGCGCCGGCATGTGCAGCCACAACAGGTACCGAGTGACAGACCCTGGGATATACTGCCACATACACGCCCAGGCCAAATACCCACACCCACTCCTTTGCCTGCACGGCCGCACAATTCGCTCGCCTCCCCAAGTGTACCGCTATATTGACAATAACAACACCGGAACTGCACTTGTATAACTCTCTGTCCGGGTTTTGGATCACGCTGTAATCATAATGTTGATGCATGTTATGTATGGTGTACACTCAAACCACGTTGTTAGACGTCGTTATCGCGCCGCGAACGTTTTTGACGTAGCTTGTATCGATGACCAAGGGGCCGTCATCATTCCTGGATGCTCTACTTGCGCATGAGTAAAACACGTCTTCAAATATCCTCGCTTTGGACCACATAGCGAAGTAATGGTAGACGGTCTTATAGGAAGCGCCGTTTAGAGGGAGTTGACTCCATTGCCACCCCGTCCTACAAAAGAAGACGATGCGATCTAATATATCTGCCGTTGTCAGTTTCCGCTTACGTCCTAGATTTGGCCAGTTCGACCTTTTAGCTTCGAAAGCGCATATTGCGTGCATGAGTTCATTGTTGAGCTGAATTCGCATTTCGACTGCAAGACCGTTCTTGACTTTTCAGACACATTTTCAGACGACCTCTAAATACTATTGCGGGAGTGTGCGTGCGCGGACTTACTGAGATTTTTTTTTGCCTCGAGTCGTGCCATCGGAGCGGCCACGAATGCCGAGAGGAGGATCTTTGAAACGTATTATTATGCGATCTCTAATGAGTCTCTCTAATGAGTCTCTCTAATGAGTCTCTCTAATGAGTCTCTCTAATGAGTCTCTCCAATGAGTCTCTCCAATGAGTCTCATTAGAGAGACTCTCCAATCGAAAGTAACATACCAGCAGAAAGGTCGTTCTCAAATTGATTGTTCAACGCCGCCACATAATCTCGTTCAGAGGCTTCACCGAGAGTATCCTTTCTGGGCAGAGGCGCCGAGCACTTCCCACTGATACCACAGACTCTCTTGATGTGCAAGCGTCGTTTCATGTCCTCCTTTGGAGCTTTCTGATAAACACGTAGCTGCGCATCGCGGCAGGCCAAAATATCTGCGTTCGTTATACTTTCCGTGTCCGGGGAATTCTTGCATACCGGGCTTACAGCGTCGACATCAGCATAGTTTCCTGTGAAACTCACAGCAGAAACTGTGAGACTCTGGGCCGTATCTATAGCTTTTTGTTTTTCATGCTTCAACGCAGCACGCCTTGAGGTTCTAGCAAAGGCAGAGCGGATATTTGCTTGGGTGATCTGATTTTGAATGTTTGTTGCTGATTGACTGGGAGTCGTAACTACCTCGGAGTTGCTATAGACACACGCTGGCTGCAAAGCCAACGAGGCGCGTGAGCGATGATCATCGTCTGTGATAGTCTTTGGGGATACTCTTTGTCTTTCTTGTTCGTACCGAGCCATGACATGCGCTGTGCGGGTGCGTCGCTTCCTTGGATCACCCTCGCTTAACTCGGTTGCATGAAAAGACCAGCTGGAGTCAATCCGGTGTTTTGTATTCAACCCATTCGATACGATTTCTGCGGGAAATTCGAGCGTGAGTGTAGCTCTGTAACCTACAAGTGCGTCCTTCAAAGTTGCGCCGAGTAGCCAGGAAAGGCCTCGCGTGTTATACGTGCCCGTCCTGAGAAATAGTAGGAGACAATTTTGAAACATAGCACTAATGAGCTGCATTGCGCATGTTTCGTCTAAACGCACACCACCGCTATAAACCGCGATTACAAGAGGCGGGAAGTCTTCACCCAAGAAACACTTCAATATTGACACCGTTGTTTTAGTGCCACTCATCTGCGACATTGCATCGCATAAATGGCTCGATAAGCTGCATAGCGCAGGGTTGTCGCAAATTATATATCGCAGCGCTTCTACACCTTTCACGGCACGCCTTATGAACCACAACGCGCGCAGGTCGATGCAGTTGATGTGGAAATCAGAAGCGTCTGCAATGTCAGCGACGAGAGTGGTGAGCCTGAGGCAGAAGGCAGCTGTGCTTCTGCCTACATGCCGTGCGGGATCATCGAGCTCTGCCACAAATATGAACGGTCTTAAACGCGAACACATGACCTTCAGCGCCAAGCGAAGCTCTATGAGGAACCTGCAATCTGCACCAAAAACGCGCCGCCTCACTTCAAGGTTCTGGACATCGTCGGAGAAAATCACCTTTTCGTGACCTGCAACACAGCGAGCAACGGTGACCACGTCAGCTCTCCCCATTTAGCTACCGTAATAGGAATGGGCGCACTAGATCTTACAAAAGTGCCCTCTACCGAGTCCCGCGTCCACAAGCAGTGCGTGTTACTATAGTCTGTCTGTAGTTGGAAAGGCACCAAATGTTGCTCTGAGGGAACGTGAGGTGCAACACTGCTCTTCACTTACCGGTACGCACTTCCAATGTCCGTAGCACACGTACGCCCGTTTTGTGTACAAAGTGTAAATTCTTTTACTATGTTCGTACAACTGTGTTGTGCACACTCTTAACTCGTATCAAGCAGAGGTTTGGGCTTCATTTTCTTATAGTCCCGCGCCATTGGAGAGCGTACTGAGTGTTAACGCTTCTGCCCCAAAAAGTAAACGTAAAGAAAGTCGCAACTCGCAACTGTACCTCCTCTCGCACAAACACGTGAGGTCGGGTGCAGGTTACACATGTTACTGCGAAAACCTGCATCTCTGTGTTGGGCTGATCTCGAAGACAGCGAGTCAATAGATGTCCAAACGAGAGGGGAGCGCAGTCCTTATTCTCCATGCAACATTCGCCATGATCGATTAGCGAAGATTGTGCATATGCATAATAGAGCGTATTTTCAGGCGTGCGCTAGAAGCAATACAAAAGAAGGTCTCAAGTTCTATATGGTACGTGTGCGCACCTTCATTACGCTGGGGCTAAGAGCCTTGTATGCAGAGAATTACACTGGACCTTCTTATCTCCCACGTATGGTACTCTATAATAGACGCTGCTAATTCCTTCATCCAAATGCAGAAGCAAGAGAAAGAGTACATTTGATTGGTGTGATGCTCGGACAGACGTACGAGGCGTATCTTTCCGCCTTTACGCACTGGGGCGTCACATTCTTTTGTAAACTAGCGCAGGCTCCGGCCACTTGCAGTCCACAGTCTCGCACCGCCGTATCATAGGCATCTTTAGACAGCACGTCGCGACATGGTCCTTCAACAGGGGGGGCAGGCTCTGAAGCTGGACTGCCAATCTCATCGGGCTCAACGCCCGGTGAGCGAGCGACACAAGTACAGATGCTGGACCATTTAGAGAGAACCGAACGGTTTAAAAGCGTTGGATAAATGGTGTCAGCATAGTCGACTGCCGCTTCACAGCCAACATTGCATAAATCGATATCATGCCCTGTGCACTCTGTACAGGAAGCGCAGTTCAAAGTTTTGTTAGCCGCCCAATCATTCTCAGCGAGGTCTTGAAACCCACGGGCATAAGACACGCGCTTTTTGGCTTCTAACAGAAACACGTAGTCCATGCTCTCCGCATAAGGATCGCATAAGAAGTCATAATTGCCTTTGTATGTCTTCTTGCAGCATCCGCTTCCATCCGCAGGTACACCGCCTAATGCAGGATACACTCCAGCTGGTTTGTTTGGCAGTCCCAAAGGTGCAAAGCTCTTGTAGTTGAATAACCAGCTTCTGATCAACTTGCGCAGGCCTGGCGTATACGTGATGCCTTCTCCAAACATAACAAAAGAAGGTTGGGCATCATCATCTTGGGGAATGCATGCCATCGCTTCCGCATCCTCAGGCACCGCCGTTCGAGCTCCAATGCAAGTTGCTTGGCCCAGAATAGTCTTGTTTCCCATCACAAGCACACCCTGGCATCCTAATTTCAGATGCATTCCCCCACTTCCGGCAAGGCTGCAGTTTGTAACTAAGTCTACGTGAATGCATGAGAAGTTCCCCATAGCTAGCTTGTTTGCATTTGCAACTTTGGCGCTGGACCCAGCAGACCAATAATCCCCGCCCAGCACACAATTACCAATACCCGCTACGGCACCCTGCTGTGTCCACACGAAACCTCCCATTTGGTAAACTTTCAAGCCGAACAATGCGTACACTCTGTTCTGAAAGAACACGCGGACTAGGTCGCGAGCTTGGGTTTGTTGTGCTCTAGATCCTTTCTTGCCAGGAGTACTAGCGGCTATGGTATATTCCTGCGGATTGTTTGAAATAAGTTCTCCAGTAGTTTCTCCGTTAATAGGCACGTAGTTTACAGTTGTATCGATGCCCTGGAAATCTCTATGGGCCCAGACTGGAGTTTCATTGTTGGCTTCTATAATGCCGCCAGTCAAACTGTAGAGAGTGTTTTCTGCAAAAAGAACGTAAGTTTGGACGCTAGGATTCCTGTCGAAATTTTTTACATTTCCGCGGGCTTCGTACGAACCATCTGCAACAAGAACGACAAATAAATCTTGCATATCATTCGGCACACACTCTCGGCTCAACCAACGTTCTTTATTCTTACCTTTAGAGAATCCAACGAGAGATCGCCCAATAAGACCAGGTAGCTTCAGTGCCGCCTCCCCGGTACATAAATTGGCAGGTCCACTTTTGGTGCGGGGGTTCACAGGTATAGTCCACACGGCCACTCCCGACGCGCCGTTATTACATATGACGTTTCTGAATATGAAGTTATACGTATTTGTCAGCCAGATAGACGCTACTGGGTAATTATCAAACCCACCATTGCCAATTACAGCGCTGGGGTTTTGAGTATCTTTATATACATTCAGTTTGTCCGTGCCGCGTCCGGTCATTATGCAATTGCACATAAGGTTGTGCTCTATACTGTTGTTGTGCTCCACGCCGTCTTCAAAGAAAATTCCGTTGCCCATGCACGTGCAGAAGACGTTGTTACTCACGTGCGCAAAATTGGTTCCATGAAGCACTAACCAGCGCGAATACGAGCGCCAATTCGAAGAATTGCAGAATCGCAGATGCCGCACCGCCTTTTCTTTAGCGTACAGCGTAAAGCGGGGCCCCCAGCCTGCACAGTGGAAATGGATGCTATATTGTCCCAAAGATCCGCAGTTCCCGGGCAATCCCATTTGATATAGCTCAACTCCATCGAAAACAAATGCTGCAGCATATTGTATTTTTATGGACCCTCCTAGAATACATGGCAACCCCGTGCAATCCGAGTCTCCCAGCAGATATGAGCCACGTGGCCTATAGTCAGAGGGTGGCAAAAACGGAGGAGACGGAGCAACCGCTTCGCAGTCATATGGGGGCATATACTCATCGGAATGCAAAAACTCGCCTATTGGCATTTCCAGGGGGGTCTGCAGGGCCCTGTAGATGGAAGGGGGCGTGCCGCTGAAATTTTTCGCATGTCGATTGCAGGTAATCGACCCCCCTGGACCCTTCCACGTGCTCTGATCGTCTACTTGCGCGACAGAAGTCCCGACTTCTTCCATTCTCGTACTAGCCATAACTTTGTTGAATTTACCGCGAGGGAGGGCTTTCATGGTGCTTTCTACCGAAGAATTCCTCGATGAGTGTAGAGGTGCTCCCAAAAAAGATGCTCTGTCCGACATACCTTCTAACTTCGCCTCCTTTGTGTTCTTACGACCCCTTATTACAATATTGCGAGAAAGCAAACCCACATGCACTGGTGTTTCTACAGTTACGACATTGGCGTTAGTGTCCGTGAAGTTGCTGGTTGATTTCTGCGCGTGATGGAAGCGTAATGGCTGGGTCAGATTTATAGTAGATGTAGATTCCGTAATGGAATCGATGGTGCATATTTCAATACCGTATGAACCACGATGTGAGGCCGCGTCATCCCCGTCCTTATGAACATAGAAAGGCATAACTCCAGGCGTGCATTCGTGGAAGTTTTCTGCTCCGCGACCAGTTGCACTGTATTCGCACTCACTAATGTCCATCGCCGCGGTATCATGAGACCATGGATTGGACAAGGAAGTGACTACTACTTGAGATCCGGGAAGCCAGTCTTTAAGTGCGTCTATAGGACTAGACGTGCGTATGGATTGTTCACCCTTCGCTGCGGAACCCAAGACGCTTGCCCAAGTGTTGGGATAGCTTGAAGCGGCCTTTTCGTCGGCTATTTGTAGTGGTATGTCGACAAGATAAGAGTCTGCAGTAGATGTCTTGCTGGTAGTTGCTCGCCATATCTTGTACGTCACACTTTGTGGGATGTGACCAGCGAAGTGCAGATTGCCATTAAAGAGAACTGCTATGGATTTTGTGCCTATCGCATTTGAAATGCAAGTCCCCGTTACGCCTGTATAATCAGAGCAACAGCTGTCATTTAGAGTTGCTCCCGGTTGAAGGACATGGGGTGGATATTGAGAGCAAGGAACACCTGATTTGAAATATCCATAAGAAGAGTTCAGCATCTGCACAACCACACGCAGATCGGAATCTAGTCTTGCTGGGTCATCTGTAATGTCATTAGGGTCACCCGCGTAGCCGCATTGCAATAGACCACCCGACTCTACTATAGCAAACTCCAGTGACAAAGTCAAAGTCTTCCTTTCTCCTGGAAGCGGACAGATTAGGACAGACCCCCCGCGTCGCACAACAAGACCTTCGAGCTCTAAGGAAGAGCCTATAACAATTCGCGCGGGGCTCTCTACTAGGAGTACACGATTACGATCACTCGCAAAAACTCTAGTATAGCTGCCGCTACTTAGCGCATATTGAACAGTTCCGGACCACGTCGAGAAACCCTGACGGCTGTGAGGGGGCGCGAGGAAATAAGCCTCATTCTTTACATCTTCTGCCATTGTCTTCCAGTTTTCGTCTATTATGTTATCCGGATCGGAAAGATTGCCGTGATCATCTACACCATGTACTTCATCAACAGAAGCACGTGCATAAAATTTCCAAGGCATTTCCAGACTGCATCCCTTGGGCAATGTGGACGCGGGCGCTGCCGCTGCCGCCGGCGCTGCCGCAGGCGCTGCCGCGGGCACCGGCTTAGGGTCGTTGCCGAGTTTCAAAAGCACAAAGACAATTACACCAAATAGAGCAAGTATGACGATTGCAGTGATAGCATTCATTTGTTGTTGGCGTTTATTTCCCTAATACACAGACAATATCTGCAAGGATACATGCGCCAAAACACCCAAGAATAAAAGTTACGCCGCCTAAAAGTGCGATCACTTCTACGCGTGGAATCTTCTTTTAGACATGGAGCGCTCGGAGAGACTGACACAAGCCGCAGCAGTTTTAGTGTTATTTGCTGCGGCTATCCTCAACGCATCTGTGGCAACAGCCGCTCCGCAGTCCAAACCCCACGATACTACAGAAGCAATCAAAAATAAAGCACCAGCGTCTACCGAGCGTCCTGCGCAGCATGCAAACAGCATTTCGGTGACGATATGCTTAGTTGCGGCATTGGCTTATTTAGAGCTGCACGTTTCTTGCACAGGTTTGATGTCTGGAGATGTCCGAAGCCTTGATTGGTTGATTACATGTCCTCTACTTCTGATTGAGATGGGATTGCTATTGGGGGCGCGGGCTACTGACGGAGTAGTTCTTCTTGCAGCTGGTAGCAGTGCACTTATGGTCATAACAGGTTGGGATGCTCATACCAGTTCTGCATCATTCTGTTACGGAGTGTTCTTCTTTGCTATCACCGCTCTGTGTATGTACAACTTGTGGAGAAGAAGTCGGAGCACGCGGACCCGCGAAGGAGCCGTCAGATTAGCAGCTGCAGCTTTTGCATTGTGGCCGCTGTATGGCATAGTCGCAGCATCCGTCTTACTATGTGGCTCATCTCAGGCTATGGCAAACATTGGTTATAATGTACTGGATATAGGAAGCAAAGGTTTTTTGGGCCTATCAATTGCGCTTCTGGTATTGTCTGAACAATGATAGACTTGGTATTTTGTGTTTTCTTTCAAGCATCTTTGAGCTGCGTCCCGCGTATGCGAGGAAGCATCATTTTATAAAAATGATGCTTCCCTAATCGCCCCCGTGAATCACGTCCGCCATCACTAACTGATCGGTGGTGTGAAAGTAACCACTCAGTTCACAAATGAGCACAAGAAACAAAGTGCACGTCATGACAGCGTTGGCGAAAACTCTCTTATTGCTGTTGTCTTTAGCTGTTGTTGTTATCGCAACACTCATTTCAGTATTCGACAAGCATCAGGAATTGCTCGGCTGTAGATACTTGTTTCGGGCATCGAAGCATCCTTTCGTGTACGCCAGCAACATTGCGCTTTCTTCTCGATTGAGCCCGACTGATATTGAAAACTTGAAAATTGGTCAGTCCCGCATGACCGAAATGCTCCGCGTACTCGACAGCATATGTATCAAAAACAACGTGGAGTATTTCGCGATCGGAGGAACTTTATTGGGAGCTATCGCATACAAAGGTTGGATACCGTGGGATGGGGACGTCGACGTGGAAATTTTAAAATCTGACTGGAGCAAACTCGAAGGAATACTGCAAACGGAGTTACCAGGCAACATGTGGCTTCAAACTGAAAAAACAGACAGGCATTATAGAAGCTGGCTGCCCAAATTTGTCATGGGGAAAATAAGAGATTTAGACAGCTGTTACCACAATTGCCAAGATGGAAGAAGATACCACAATGGCTTCATGATAGACCTCAATTTGTACTACTTCAACAGTAAAGATCAGCTCGTCATCCCCGACAACAATAGAGTTAATTACATGTACAAACACGACGTATATCCTTTGCGGCGCGTACAGTTCGACAACATTTGGGTTAACGCGCCACGAAATTCTGAGAAGTATCTGGAAAGAAACTATAATTCAAACTTCAGCGAAATGCTACCTCGGGTCATGAGGTATCCGCATGAAGGTGTCCTGGATCCACATAATCCATGCCCGCACCATAGGGAACTGTATCCACAAATATACAAGAAGAGCGGCAAGCGCGTCAAGTCTCCTCAAACTACCTCATGACATGCCGTGTGAGGTGCTCCTGAGAGCGTGACTTAGACTTACCACCCGACGCTCTCTTGCTTTTACGTTTTAATTTTTGCGAAGATTTCATAAATCGCCCGGAAGATATCTTTCGCGTCAGAGCATCGTCTATCTTTTGAAACAGAGCCTCGGCGCAGGCTTCTCCAGACGCCTCGATGCTTCGCAGAAGCACTGCTATACCACGCCGTTTGTTCTTGCATAGTTTTTCTAGGATCAGAGATAAAACATATGGCAAAACACGAGGTTCGTGCACCAACGTGCAAGGCCACATACCTTGCTTCAATATGTCTGCCATTCTCTGCCTCAGCTCCTGATCGTAGACAGTTACATTCACGTTGTCAATCTTTACCTGATTCAACCCCTCTTGGATACGTGGAGTCATGCGGATGACGTCACGCATTGCTTTCACATAGGACACCTTGCCTTTTAATCCATGCTGAATCATATAAAGTCGCAACTCGGTGTAGTGCTGTTCTGCCCGCTTTACGTCGGGTGGAACAAATGTGATCTCCTCCGTAGCCAATACTTTCTTTTGAACATCACACTGAGTCGACAAGTCTTTCCAGAGCTTGGCCTCTTGTGGTGCTTTCAAGTGAGTGTTGAAGATAGCAGGTCCCGGCGATTTATGGAAAAAGGACGGATTTAATTTTTCAATGTCTCTTGCAGTTTTGCAAAATACGCATTGCCCATCGGCGTAGCCTATACATGGTTCGTGAAGCGTGCTCGCGTCGAAGTCTTCAAGTGTGACCAAGTCTTCTGAACACGCATAATTGCCACACTGGCGACTCATTTTGTTGTATTACGTTTTTTGTAGAGAAGTCCCGGCGCGCCTGTGCGACCATAACGCGTGAAGAACACAATATCTGTTTTCAGAATTATCAGACAAACTCTAAAATGACTCCTGTCAGCAAAGCCGTATGGGGTCCCGCTGCGTGGACGCTAATGCATGCGGCCGCGGCGGCTTGCGACGACGAGACCGCAGCCGGCTTCTGTGCTTTCTTATATTCGCTCACGCACGTGCTTCCATGTCCGGAATGCCGTGCTCATCTCTATGACTACGTACGAGCGCACCCCCCCGACGAACATATAAAGGACGCTCAAACTGCCTCTCGTTATTGTTTTGATCTGCATAATTACGTAAACGTGCAAACTGGCAAAGCTTCTCAACCGCCTCGCATACTTTACAATATGTACAAAGTTCGCCTTGAAGATTTAGATCAAGGCGCCGCGTCTAGCACGCAGGTGTCTTCCTATGCTGCGTCCCGCAGAAGTCAGCGGTACCGACGGCGCTCCTTTCACATTCTGTGAGCGCGTGCATCACGTCTGCTGCTTGCTCGAGCAACGAGTCAGTAGCAGCTTTGACGCACTCTACGGCTGGCATTTGTCCCAAGGATTCCACGCCTATCTTCACTCGTGGTCCTACCGTTACGTGCATATGCGGGATAATTTGCTTGAGAACTTCAGCTCGAGCAGGTCGCGAATCTATTCTGGTGCACACGAATGCCGCGTCGCAATGGAATCCATTCTTCGTGAGTGTCTGCATCTCAGCGTCAGATGGTGCACGGGGTAAATGTACATCAGCGTAATAAGAGGGAGCTGCTACGCAGTGAAACTTGGCGTGTTCGAGTGGACGGCCACGCCTAAAGCGCAACTCTGCGTGGAAGGTTTGCCCCTTTCGCAACTGGACGAGAGAAGCTTCCCTGTCCAGGGGTGCAACTCTGAGCAAGTCATCATCAAATATGATGTCTTTGCCTAGCACATCTCGATGCTTAACGTTCACGACTCCTCGAGTCTTATCGGAGGTTCCTTGTAGAGCTAACTGTCCACACCTATGGGCGAGCATTGCTCCTTCAAAGGCACTGGTGTTCGTGTGGATGAGAACTGAAGAGCACGCTATAATTGGCACGCTGGTCCACAAAGCGCGCCTGATAATGTTAGCAACCCAGAAGGATGGACACACAACGCAACAGGTGTGTTCATGTGATGTTTCTTCCAAGGTAAAGGTTCGCAAGCGCTCTTCAAAAGCGGCCAACAGTGTAGGTAATGTAGCAATATCTATGACGAATTCTACTTCCGCGTCGTGCGGGTGGTGACGAATGCAGTAGGCTTCGCTACGTTCATGGAGCTCGTGGGAAATACTGCACAGAGCTTCTGGAAGAGTGGAGGAGGCAACGGTGAGCTTATATCTGTTTGCTTCTAAGCGCACGCAACGGGCTATCATCTTGCAGCGCGGTCTATTGAGCGGAATCTAAGGAAAAGCTAATTGAAATATTTACTTATTGGTGCGCGTGTATGTCTACTTTTACACCAAACGCAACGGTTTGGCACAATTATGGATTATGGCAGTGTACGTCCCAGATTCCTACAGATAGACCAGTTCCGATTGGTGCTGCCTATATGAGCGGGTGGGTCATCTTACGCAATGAGCTGTGGATTGCCACAGTGAGTGATATGGCGCTTGATCTCTTACTTTCAAGAGCAGACATGGACTTTCTGGAGGAATGCGCCACAGCCCAGCTATCTTGCTGGGTGTGCGGTCTTGTTTTTATGACGAGGCACGCGAGAATGATGGTACCACAAGACATATCTGTGTACTGTTTGTCCGGCAGCACAACAACTCGCAGACCCAGTGCTGCACTCGGTCGCATGCTATCGGATAACTTGCATTTCTGGTCTCTCCAACAAAACTGGAATAAACTGCTTTGTTCCAGTAGTGGGAGGAGAGGCCCGAGCCGAGCTCTGCATCCTATGACTGACCTGCATCTGCCTCCGCAGTACAGCGAAGATAAACGGTGGGAGCTATGCCTCGGCTATGTATATACGCTGCACGTGCAAGCTCAAATTACGACCAGAGCGTATCGTTTCTTTGGAGCAAGTGCTTGTCCACTAGGTTACAGTGATTACCTTTATGACTATTCCACGCAGTCTTGTGTTCGATCCGAAGAAGTAAGCGGTGAGATTTCTTGTGTACCGCAAGGATGTATGATTATGGCACAAGCGGCTCCTTCTTTACTCTTGGCTGTTCGCGGGTGTTGTATTGCACCTGTAAAACCGAATGGACAAATGCTAGTAGTAGTACCAAAGGAGGCCTTTCCTGCGGTCCGGACAATGTTGGCTGACTTAAATGTTCATTTCATTTTGAGTCGAGACGATGTCGCTTGCGCTCACTTACATCCGATTGTTTTAGTCACTGCTCAGCTCTTGAAATCCTTACCAAGCATTCGAGCAGTTCAGTGGGAGCGCGTAGTTCTGTTTGATTGGCATCAGATCTGGAGACAATTGTCCAGGCAATTCTGTTCACAGACCGGGCCCTTCCTGCACCGACAGATGCAAGTTGTGCTTATGCAAGTGGATGATATCTCCGGCTCCAAGCGACGGCCGCCGTGCAATCCCCAGGAATTAGCTATAATTCTGGGTGTACATCCTTACTTCCTGGGAAAACCAGCAAGAACAAAAGACATCATGTACGAACGTATATTAAGTATAGAGGACGAAAGACGAGAAGCGAGAAAACAAGTATGTCTCTATGAGATACTATCTATAAAACCGCCAACGCCGCATGAGCTACTCGTTGCAGATAAATATGAGGGCTTTAAACGGATGATGGCAGCTCAACTCGGTTCGTTGGCTGAGTCGCGACTAAGCGTCGCCGTGTTGCGTAGTAACGAAACATTGCAAGGCTTCTTTGACAAGCACCGTACTCAAGAACCTCTTTCTACATTTGCTGCATCGAGTTTCAGCTCGGGATCTGAAGATGGGAAATGCGCTATCTGTATGCGCGAGGAGTGCGAGGACGTAGCAGTGACTCGCTGTGGACACTGGTTTTGTGTAGATTGCATTACGCATGCTTCTGGCAACGGCTATAAAAAATGTCCACTATGTCGGACAGATATCGCTCGCTCTCATGACATCGTCATAGTGGATAGAAACAAGTGCAGTAGATCAACATTCTTTGAAAACTTGGCAGGGTTATTGTGTCTACGTCTACAGAAGTCAGCGCATTACAAGATGTTAGTGGTGTGCTCGTACGGCGCTAATATGGAAAGGGTAGCTCGCGCATTGCGACTCAAGGGACTATGTGTTGTCGCGTGGAGCGGTAATGCAGCGCAGCTGGCGCAGCATTTAAGTAGATTCAAGAGCACCAAGAAATGCGCGATGCTCTACGATTCCGACTTTTTGTCTCTGCAATGGATGCAAGAGCTCCCCGACGTACAGGAGATCATGTGCATTCTTCCTCTTGATACTGATCGTACCGACGTTTGTTGTAAGCTGCGAGATGCGCTGAAGATCAGCAGCAGAGCACAGCTCACATTTGTCTGGGATGGAGCGTCTTCTCAACTGCCTTCAGACGAGCCTACATGCGAATGCACAGAATTCTGTCAATGTCCAATTCTAATAAACTCGCTCAACCGAATAAAATGAATGCGATGCTACCTTCGTTCCCAAACTTGTTTTCCGTTGCGGTTGATAAGAGGGATCGAGCGCGATTCTAGTGCATCTGCCAAGGTAAGCAGGGGTGTCGGATTGAGGGGACACGCTCACATAGGCTTGCCCGTCTATAATAGCATCATCCCGTTTGCTTCTCACATCCGTAACGAATTTGTTAAACTTAACTTGCAATCGTACTACACCTTCGTGAGAAGTTGTTATACGAACCTCCGAGATATGATCCAAAGTTGCGAATCGATCGGCGTGATCATCTCTCGCACTTGCTTTCAACACTAGCCATTGAAATGTTGAAATAGCGATGGCCCTTACCGTCGGCGCGCCCCTAGCACTTGGAAGTGAGGTTTGAATCTTATCTAGCGTGTTTGCCACTTCGCTACCTGAAAATGTTATTACATTCGTCCTCTGTGAAATGTCTTTTTCTACATCGGAAACTTGCAAACTAGTTGTATTATTTTTCCATCGTGGGTGCCCATTTATATTTAACGTAAATATTATAAGATAGACGTATTCTATGGAGTTGATGAGTATTTTGAACCATTAGTAGTAACGAGCCCAATGGTTTAAGAGATAATTTCCATTGCAAATAATCGTGAACAAGGGTCATCCATCGTCGGCGGACTTCATTTGAGCGACTATCGAAATGTTATTTGCCCCCGCAAACAGGACATTAGGGCTTCCACTATTGTAGATTTGCGGCTTTTGTGTTTATCTCCACGATGCTTCTTGTGGAGATGTAGTAGGTCACTTACCTTCCCAACACCGAGAGAGCCTGCTAATATACGACTCGTACTTTATTCGATGCAGACTATAATCGATACGACAAAGAGTCTCTTTCCAGCACTGTATCCTGTGTGGCTTGACTGCATACTAAAAACCTCGCGCAAACTGAACAATCTTTTCTAGATTCCTAGATACATTTTCGATAACATCTAAATGGGACTGAGGATGCAAGAGGCTGCGCTGTCCACAATACGTGTCACTGCCATAGATCCTGCTAGGACACGCTGGAAAATTCGATTGAGGCTACATTATTTTTGGAATGAGCCTGGTGAGGTCCTAATGTCACTGCGGGAGGTAGGCATAGCCGTCTTGCTGCTTACTCCAGGTGAGTACAAAGTACAACGCACAGTGCTTTGTGCATCGCAAGCGTGTTTCAATGCCCATGCGCACACTTGGCTGTCCGCTCTACATAGTACGGGGCAAAGCCCATTGACGGAAAACTTTTCCATAACATTCAGCGCCTGCTCTGAGCAGGAAGATACCAAAGAGCTGTTTCCTGCTCGTGCATTGTGTACGCAAACAACTCCATCGTGGCAAGGCAATGCCGTATCTCCAGTGAATGAATATATCGACAGGTGGTCGAGGTCAATCGCAGATGGAAGCGAGCGGCAGTGTTTTCGTATAAGAGGTCTTGCAGTGCGTTGTGGGTATTCATTGCCACATGTTCGCGAATTGGCGTTGGCAGCTCCATTGCGATTCAGGCAGCATATTCCCGCGCAAGTGTGTCACCCTCACGACGTTCGCACCACCCTCGCGTCGAGAGAACATCTCGCTATTTGGGACGGAAAATGGCTGTGGTTGCATCACAACGACTCCAAGTGCGTATTCCCGTGTCTCTCTTGGAGCATGCCCTTGACCTCCACAGCAGGCGCAGATGGCATTGCAAGTCAAACTGGCGTGCTTCGCATTCAGAACACAGAAGTTTCTTATTATCCTGTAGTGAGAGACTTGCGAATGAAATGGGATACTAATACTCGTATGCGCATAGCTTGCATAATCGAGCAAGCTAGGTGTGCAGACACCCGGGCAGAGGTCTTACTCTGGATGTCTAATTGCGGATGCCTTTGGCGTACACACCTGGGCTGCCCGCATTCGACGTCTACGCAGCTTACAGTTGATAACTTGCCAAACTGTTGGGGGCGGCGCGACGTATGGTGCAGGAGTGATCGATTGTGCAGGAGCTGGTCATGTCAACGTGCAGGTCGCGACGTTGAACCTGCATCCGATGTACGTTGGGTATGCCTGTGTGGTGCGTCTACTGCGAGTACGCCCAGTACTGCTTTCATGAATGCGTTTAATTTGCACGTAGAGAGACTATGCTTGCGGACGGAGAGTACTGTACATAGTCAAACAGACGAGAGGGACTTGAGTCTTCTGGCTGATGACCTTAGCAGAGGGGATGTCACTTTCAGTTGCGACTTGTTCCACGGCGGTGTGGTGTGCTTCTTTAATGCAAAAGGCGAGACAAAAGCAGTATGTGTGAGCAGAACTTGCAAAGAGACGTGGTTGTCAGCACCGGCCGGGAAACCACTCTACAATGCTCGCGGAGAATGTTTCGCATATATAGATCAAGGAGGACACCTAGTGTTTGTATGCCTGAAGTCCCAGACAGGATTCTCTAAGAGAATCGCCATACCCAGTTTGCATGGCACACACCTGGTTGCATCTCGCATTAGAATTGAAGGAGAGATGCAGGACGTGCTCATCACATCCCATAGTAATGTTCTAGGCAGTACCTGGAGACCCAGCTCCGCACCGGCCTGTCCTATACAACTTAAAAGCAATCGCTGGAAACTGATTCCTCCAAAAGTGCCGTATTTGACGTGTTGCACATGGTCGGGGGAAATTGTCTGGTGTCTGGAGTTGCCATGCGTAGGTGAATGTCTTCTCATCATAGACAACGTTTTTTGTCTGGTCGGAACGACATGCGGCATCTTCGAAATAGATGCGCAAAATGGCATACTTTTAGATTGCCTGTCGAGCTTATCAGCAACGACACTTGTTGGGTGCAAGACAACGAGCAAAGAATGGACATTGGCGGGGAAAACTGATGCGCATGATCACTTTATTATCTCGTTTCTTCCCAAGATGCATCTACCCCATGCCATGCACTCCTAGATCAACTGCTAGGATGCGCTCCTCCCGTTTAACAATGGGGCGGTTGTTTCAACTACCATCCGAGTACATTGTGGCTGTAGTAACTTCAGCGGATCGTAAAGTTCTAACTTGAGAAGTGTATACACTTGCAATTGAATCATGCATACTTCTGTCTTCCCCGCAAGTTTGATAATTTCACGAAGCTTTTCTGCGTACGTAGAATGTGCGAACAATTTCGAAAGAAGATGCGGTGCATCGAATAATTGATGTACCTTATAACAATTGAACACAAGTTCGTCGAGATGCTCATTTAAAAAAGTACCCGATTGATCGTCCTGGAATTGGTCAGAGTCGCTCTGCGATCTTTTGGTGGATCTTCCCAGCTACGACCATTGATAAAAGAGGACAACTACAGTTGAGACTTTAATTAATCTCGTTTGTCCCCAAGGATCCCATGCTACAACACAGTCCTCCCTGTCCTTGGCCAGTATGGCCATAGAATGTAAACACCCACCACGGTCCTCTTCGCAAAAAAATAATCCATCACTAAACTTCTGGGAAATAGTGTCATGGACTTCAGCACAAGGAACGACAACTGGTGGTAGACAGGGCCAATTAGATAGGAGATCCAGGGCCTCCGAAACTAGACCTCCATTAAGCCGACTATAATCTATCGCACCTACGTCGTGTGGGGGTGCACCCCGACCGAATATATGGCATATCGCTTTAGCAAGCAGTCCCCAATACAAATCCGTGCAGCACTTCAAGGAAACTGTGCAAATATTTTCAGATCCTTTGTCTGTGCAAAAAGCATAGTCAACTTGCACTGCGGTCCTACGTGGGAAACGCACGGTAGCATTAGACGTGGAGAGGTGTATCATGTCCACAAACAAAGCAGGAAAGCGAAGATGTAGCGCGGCCACGGCGGACCAGAGCCAACAGTCGCCGTTGTTTTGTTGTAATGGTAGAGGAAGCACGTACCGACTTGAAAATTTGTATGCTTCGATCGCTACCAGCGAGTAGTCGTGGTAGACTCGTTCACTGCGTATTTTTGAACATCGAGAAGACATATCTTGAACTCTCAATTCAGCTACTGCTTCCTATTGCAATGTTTTGTCTAAGGAAGCCTGCACAGAAGCGTCCGTCCATTCTTCCATAATTACGCGATGCTAACCTGCTCGCTTAGGCTATCCTGTATCCGCAGCTGCGATTCCTAGTAGCATGCACTACCCATAATATATTCAGTGGCCATATACTAAATAGAAATAATGCCATCAAAATCACTGTCGACCCCGAAGCGGAGCCAGCAGATGGAGGATACTGCTGCTGGAGTACATGGTGCACCAACTCGAGTAACACTCGCGCGCATGTCCTTGACACATATCGGATTAGGCTTGTCTGCAGCCGCGGCAATCGCAGCCGGTGGGACGAGCTTTGCCAGGCAACTGCGGGGAGCTTCTCGCAGTGTCGAGGAATCTGATACGCACCACGAAGGCTCTGCGCCTGACAGCAGCCTGGGCAGCGCCAGTAAAACTACAAATTACATATCTAGTCTGTCAGTGCGATTGAAAGAGGATGTGGCAAAATCATTCAAAGATAAAGCAGTAGACATTGTTGTTGAAATTGTGTACGGGAAAGATCAATTTAGGATCCTAAAGCGTGCAGATGCAAATATCCAAGGGCCACTTGTCTTCCAGCACAAGTTATGCCCATGGTTTACATTGTTTGGCCCATTTGAGATAACGCCCAAGAAGCAGATGTATGTGACTTTGAAGTACAGCTTACAGAACAACAATCCCAAGCACTTCTTTGGTAAATGTACCCCGTTTAACTTGGATTCCTATGAACAATCCACGGAGTTATCCCGTGGACTTTTTCCGAACGGAATTATTCCAATGAGTACTGTATTATATGACAAGTCGGGCGAGACGAACTTGGGTGTAGTCCTAATTCAGTTCCAATTTGGAGCCTTGAAGGCTTGCGTAAGGCTACCTATACTTAAACTACCTACAAGACATACGGTGCCTCCTTATGAATCTGAGTATTCGAACGACGTGTCAGATGAATTGCAGACTTGGTTGGACAAAGTAGATGCTGTTTTTGTAACAGGGGAAAGAAGCAGCCTCGTGTTCAAGTCTTACGGGGAGCTTCTAGACGACTACGATGCGTTAATATGGGATGGTTGTATACCGTCGTCTAGTGTAGATCCCTTTGTGGATATTATTCGCAATTCTCTAGAGAGGAATAGTCATCAAATTGGCATTGTCCTGCGAAGCATGCATCACAGGGAGGGACATTACAAAGACAATCTGCATGCGGCTATGGCCAATGTAAAAAAAAGAATCATAATCTTATGGCTGGAAGACGCTGGTGATGCGACGCGTAATCTCATTTTGCCGATGCGTTCAACAGAGCTACCGCTAAATTTGCCTTTGGTTTCGCGTGACAAGCAAGAATCAATATTAGCAGCAGCAAATGTTTGTCACTCTGGTCTTGAGAAGCTTCAGGTGGATAATGTGATATGCCTTGATGGCGGGGACACTTCATTCTGGGAATGCTTACATATGCCAACATCCTACGTGTGGAACATTTATTTGCTATCGATGTATGCAGATAAAAGCCCGTTTCTTAAATTTGCAAATAATATAGAAGAATATGATGCGAGCCTCGAGTGTAATGACTTCATTTTTTTTGTATTTGCGAACGCACAGAGTTATCCCGTTGTGCATTTCCTCGTGAGTAGGGTAGAATGATTTGTGCCTACTAGAGCTGTATAATGCTGCTCTATGTCTGCAGTGCTGCAAAATTATCGGTATACACCTGTGCAGTTGCACCACGCGTTTCTTCTGATCATAGGACCGGATTCATGTTAATCATCAATGCAGAAAATGCAGGGAGTAAACGCATCAGACAGCCACTGCGGCCAGCTGAACAGATATATGCAGATGTTGAAATCGCTGATACATTCAACAGTGGAATGAGTCTCTAGCTCCAAAGACTGTCGCAGTCGTCTTCTAGATTTCTATCTTCACTAGGTGCTATGAGACATTTTGGTCCATCTCTGCATACCTGGTATATCGAAACAGAAGTGCATTCACGCAGCTGGTCAGGATTGAAGTCCGCTGCTCGGATTTTGATATGTTTCGTAAGTGGATCTGAGAAACTTACGACAAAGCTTACGATCTGTTGTGCGCATACGTGAATATTTCCACTAAACATAACAGTGAAATTTGCAGACGCGCGCGCCGCACTAGCCTGAGAAGCTTGGAGGCGCGCATAAACAAAACGCTCCTCGTGTCTTAACGATACCATTCCAACGCTGACATTGCTTCCGTCTTTACCTAAGTCTTCGCCTAGTGACTTATCGACTATGAAACACACAGCCAGGTCAAAGTGATATAATCCTGGTTCACACAAGCAAAATGCCCCGCGATTGTATGCAATGCGAGGATCAGTTTCGATCTCGGTTACGTGTCTATCAAATGGAATAGTGAGAGACTCGCCTGTCCCAATCTCTAGATTTCTTTTACCCAAAGCGCGAGTGAGAGCGCTCAAACTTGTGCAGGTATGTGCATAGTCACTCTTTTTGCGTTTGTTGCAAGTTGTCGTCATGTGTCACTTTCTTTCACCCGCGACTTTGCACCGCACTTTTGCGCATCAAGGCTTTCAGACAGTCTCTTAGAGTGCATCTCCACCACTTGTTCCTCCTCCACTACCGAACGCTGACTGGTAGATCTCAAACATAGATATAGCACCCACTAGTATGGTGACAGCACTGATACCCTGCCAAATCTTGTCTGAACCCGTCCAAACTCTGACATTCTTAGGATAAGAGTGGCGTTTACTAAAAGATGTAATGCTAGCGAACAATGCAAATGCCAGGCACCATAGTGACATCCATTGGAGAAAGTTTGCCATTTATAGCAAAGACAAATTCGCAGTTGCACCTACCTAGTCATCATTTGAAATATTTAGTATAGTTGTGGCGAGTAAGCGGATTCGGTACAAGTTCATTCTTTTACGTTGTTCTTCAACAAAGATGTCTACCCTCTCAACGCCGCTTTTTATAGAGCCATCATGTTCGCTCCCTCTGCCTGCATTCGTACCCGTGAGCGCTACTAGCGGCCCAGGCGGAGGAGGTACCCACTTTCCGACCCAAACCATTAGCCTGGATTCTGAAGATACCCTGACCAGATTGTTGCCTTCTTCGATGCCACTCATATACATAAAATGGCCCAAATATTTGATGGGGTCTCGTGTACGCGTGTTTAAGAACCTTGAGGAACTCGGTGAGCATAACCAGCCTCTCATGTCATTCCTGGTTACTTCTCCCATTACCCCACTAGGAGGAATATATGCGGACTTTATCGTGCCCTCCAATGTGGCTGGTGTTATATTGCTTGGCGATGCACTAGACACAACCTTTGATGTATTTCAGCTTTCTTGGCGGCGGCCTACCACAGAGTCCACATGCAACTCTCTTGTACCAACAGAGTATACCCTTGTAGGCGCCGATAAAAGGATTGTTTTCAACCAAGGAGAATACTCAGTAGGTGACAATCCTGAAGTATACATTGAGACTACTCGGTGTAAGACATCACCGGACAACGCAGCGTGGAATTGGACAGTCTCTTGCTCTGCACGTAGAACAACCCCGGAGCAGTTCAATGGCGTAGACAACAACGAGGGCACGCTTTTGCTCGATAGTGTGTTAGAAGCACTCAATCGTGTGTAAATGCAGAACTTCAAGGCGCACTCTTTCTTTTTTTGGCATGTCTCAGAGGGGAAACGTTTCGTTTTCGCCTTCCTAACATCTTGGCCACTAGGATGTGATCGATCTCGGCGAGGGTACCTGAGCTGTCTTCTATTTCATCTTCCTCTTTAACGCGTAGTATGTACTCAAACCCTTCAGGTAATGCACACACACGTTCTTCGTGACATGTCACATTGCGCGGAATTGCAGCTGCTTGCACACATTCCGATTTCTGAGAGTCTGACGATGTGGTATCGGAGGATACGGATGTAGCTTCTGTACTATCGGTAGAGGCTACAGATATAGAATCAGTGAAAGAGTCGGGAAAGCAGGGCGGCGCAGGACCCTTGCGAGAACGCCAGAGGTGTTTTTCATCCATCTCTACACAAACCTGAGATCTGTAGATAGCTCCGCACGAATTTTGGAGAGAGTGTAGAGAGATGTCGCACTGAGTTGGCTCTTGGAGACATGACTTGTGTGCCGGCAGGCGGGGAAGAGACATACACGCACCTGAGCGAGCTGACCAGTAAGAATAGTTGGAGGAGGGAGAAGTGTAAGGAGCTCTCGTAAACAGAAGCGCGCAGTCTCCAGGTGCACGGCCTTGTGGTACGTAGATGGCATCGAGTTGCTGCAATCTCCATATGTAGTGAGCTCGACATTCAAGAAGTGCAGCTCTATTTTGGGCTGAAGGGCAAGCTCTGTATATTCTTCCGTAAGCTTCCAAGAGAGCTCGCACCACCTCTCTCTGCACAAAAGCTTGCTCGCTATGCTTTTCAAAGCTACAAAATGTTAGCACGCAATCGGGAGGGAATTTGTCTAAAGATTTAGACCTCCAACATACGTCCAGAAAAGCGGGGTGCCACTGCGGAGAATCGCGCCGCACAAATGAGAGCACTGTCTTGTCATGCACAAGAGAAGCACATTGCTCAGGAGTGCCAAGGGGGGTCTGGCCAAAAAATGAAAAAGGGACTTCCTTGAAGCGTTCTAGGGGAGACAAGGCATCTAGACAACGCCGATGATATTCAAGGCTTGCCCCCGCTCTCAAGAGGTCCTGCGTTAGGAGGGCCCATCCATAATGGAGTCGGTTGGTGAGCGGAGATGTCCACTGTTTACATCCGTCGACCCATTTAGATATGCAGTCGCGACAATAACAGAACCCATCAGAAATCATTATGGGATCGTTAAACACTTCTCTGCAGATTGGGCAGTATTCTGCGAGTTTGTTGTCATTCATCATAAGAGCGGACATGCCAGAGTGGGACGGCTGCACGGAACATAAAGTCAAGGTTTTAAACAGAGTTCATATATGGGGTGCAGCTATGGACGAACTGCGACTGTAAGTTCGGCGCGATGTTATAATGTTTTGCCTTTACGCACAAAACATAGAGCGAGTACAGGAAAGAAATACTTGCAATGAGTACTCTGCACCGTGGAGCATCTCCGGACAAGCCGCCTCACCACCCCTCGACGGGGCCACCCGCCTCTCCTCACCACCCCTCAACGAGGCCACCCGCCTCGCCTCACCACCCCTCGACGGGGCCACCCGCCTCGCCTCACCACCCCTCGACGGGGCCACCCGCCTCGCCTCACCACCCCTCGACGCGGCCACCCGCCCCGCCTCACCACCCC
>Ga0206129_10001111_pt1 | contig 37605 bp, 39 predicted proteins | sample Helgoland_Spring_8_FD_148616 | JGI IMG/M metagenome (GOLD analysis project Ga0206129, IMG submission 148616) | Pelagic subsurface seawater microbial communities from Kabeltonne, Helgoland, North Sea - Helgoland_Spring_Bloom_20160502_2 | ecosystem: Environmental > Aquatic > Marine > Epipelagic ...
ATATTTGCCAGCAAATAATCGAAGCGCATAACGGTTCAATAACAGTGGAAACTTCAAAGTTAGGCGGCGCAAAATTTTTAGTAAAAATAAAGTGAGATAATTTTTTACCGAAGACAAGAGTTTTCAACGTATGAACGGAATTGAATTTGATTGCTGAGAAGATAAACATGAATTGGAGAAGTTTTGTAATATTTGCGTTGATTACTTGTTTCGCGATTATTTTTTTATTTATCCACTTTGCTTCCGCAAATGAGTTACCTAAATATGATCGTGATTGTTTTGGAGGGTGGTCCGATACTGATCGTGATTGCCAAAACACCCGCCATGAATTGCTACAAAAACTATCGACAGCGGTGGTTAGTCTATCTCGAAATACATGCCGAATTTTGAGTGGTAGATGGCTAGACCCGTACACAGGGCAAACTTTTCGCGAAAGTAAAAAGCTTGATATAGATCATCTTGTGCCGCTTAAATACAGTTGGGACCGTGGTGCTTATATATGGAGTAAGGCAAAGTGGACCAGGTTTTCAAATGATCCGGTTAATCTATTTGCTGTTGAAAAGAGTGTAAACCGACAGAAGTCAGAAAATGGTCCAGCAGCGTGGTTGCCACCAAATGTAAATTTCAGATGCGAGTATATTTTGAGGTTTCAGCGTGTCGTTTTTATTTATGATCTGCAACAGAGCGCTGCCGAGCTAGATTTGATAGAACGTGCTCGACAGCAATTTTGTTGATAATTAGAGCAGCATTATCAATGACATGAAGGCAAATAAAACCCACTGATCCAGCGCTGAGGGATTGTTCTCTGATGCTTCAACGGTGCTATCAGTGATAGTTTCCATCATGAGGACTGTCGGCTCTGTAAGTTCTTCAGGCATTACTCCGGCAAAGGCTGATGCAGAAATTAAGCTAAAAGCGCCGCCGATTACTAATTTTTTCATTTCGATCTCCAAACGTTTTTAAAAGTCTCTCTGGTGACTTCTGAATTGTAGAAGTCATCAGAGAAAAAGGTTGAGGCGGAACTTGGTGGGTGGCCAAGAACCAAGAGGCAGCTACTCACTGTCACAGCATGTATATGCGCTTTCAATATCGAGGGCTTATGCTGGTTTTTGCAGATCTTGTGAAAGGATGTGCAGTTACAATGCATTTGAACATTCAGGGACACACTTTCCCAACGCGCGTGCACGTTGCTGTGTAGGAGCGTAAGATTTCACGATGAAGTGAGGGCTGGCCTGCACGGTCAATGGAGGCCTAGCCTAAGCACCCGCTACGACAGATCACCAACTGTATTCCTCTCCGCAATCGCCCTCGCAGCAACCGTCAAATTCTAGGCATGAGTCCTGACTCTAACCAAAAGCATCTTTTGGAAAAAGATGACTATTTGGAAAACAACAGAAGGTTGTGCTAAGGTCTAAAGTAAATATTAGCTTGGAAAACCAAGCTCTCTTCTGTCAAGGTAAGCGAAATTTTGGAGTTAATGATGCAAAAAATTTTAGTAGTAGCCGCTTTAGTTGGGATGAGCTTATTGGCATATCAGGCTGATGCTAGTGAATTAAAAATTGGTTCTTGGGGTGGCAATGTTCGCTCTGGACCAAGTACGGATTACCCAAAAATTGGGAGCCTAAAGAATGGCGATCCGGTTGTTCTGTTGAAAAAGAAAAAACCAGCTAACGATGGTTTTAACTGGTTTAAGATTACGTACGGTAGTGGTCAGGTTGGGTATCAATGGGGTGGGATATTGTGTGGTTTCAACAATAAGGTTAATGGTACATATGGCCTCTGCGAGAACGACCATAGGTCCACACCACGAAATTATAAATGTTCCGACCTGACTAGATTTCGCTCCAAGAAATCTGAACGAAAAACAAAAATTACATTTTTTGTTGGTCAATCGGATAATTCATTTCGAATTTATTGGCTAGATTACAACGGAAACAAAAAATCATATAAAAAATTAAGCTCCAAGATGAGTTGGACCGTCGAGACATACAGATCCCATCCGTGGGCTATTTATAGGGTATCAGCTAATGGCAGTGAGACCTGTCATAGTATAGTCAAGGGGAAGAAGAAATCATCACAATGGCTACTTAGGTAAGCGGATAGCCTACTCCCAAAGCCTGTAGTCAACGCTGGCTCTGCTTATTTCGTTCAAATTTTTTTTCATATCACCTTTGGTCGTTGTTCTATGCTCACCGTAGCACTTTTCTTGGACAGCCCAGATTAGACCTTCGTTGTCTCTGAAAACGAGGTCGGTCCCTAAGTCTTGTCGTTGCCACTTGTTCGGATAGTCATCCCAGAGCCAGACCTTATTGACAGTCTTTGACCACTCGGGGTCCTTCTCAAGGAACCTCTTGCAGAAGACTTCAAAGGGCTTGCCAGCACCTTACTCGCCAAACTCTAATCGTATGGATGTTATAAACTGATCGAATGTTGCCAACGTATTGCCCTGATTGAAATACCATCAGATAATGAAACAAAACCGCCCAAGCAACAAGTGTGAGGGTTAGTTGATAGTGACACTGGCGGCTTGATAACCTTTGGACCCTCCAGAAAATACGCATAATTCTACGGCTGGACCCCATTAAAAATTGGGGGATTACCTTTCGTCTTCACGTTACGGTATAATAACCAAGAGACTGATAGCTTTCCTGGTAACACTGAAATCGAGGCGGAGAAATTACAATGACTATTACATGGGAAGAGCTCGCAAAAATCGCAGGCAGAAACAAAGCCGCACTTTCCCTTATGTCCAAATCCCTCTTTGGATTGACTGAGGTCGGTGAGGACGGACTCGATGTTGATCTGGCACTCAAGCTCCTTTTCAAAATCGGTTCTTTTGAAAGTAGTCAGAAAATTGAACTCCTATATTTATCTCAAAAATTAGAACAAAAAAAAGGTGAATTGCTCCAATATGCGGTTTCTCTAGAAATGGTAAAAGCAGAACGCCAGCAACTCAAAGACCATATCAAAAGCCTAGAGCTTCAGTCTGCTGCAAATGAAAAAAGGGCCGAGACAGCAGAGGCACGACTGCATGAGGTTACACAATCATTTGCTTATTTGATCGAACATAACTCGCAAGCGAGGATGATAAAGCATTTAGGGGGGGGGAAGAAACTTCCGCCTCTTCTCCTCCTGAATCCAATCAGTACTGAAGATAACTCTACTAACAATTTCTCTCAGAGCTAGCGCAACAACCGAGGTTGCCATCTGGCAAGCGATTATAGCCATCGGATATGGTGCTAGAATAATTTTAAATATGGTACATAATCTAAATCGTCAAAATCCGTACTTACTAATCAAATCAATGCATTCGGTGACTGAAATAATATCACACGAGTCCGTGTTTGGGTGCCATTTAATCAAAATTAAATTTTTAATATCAATACCTTATTTGGTTATTAGTTATTTTTATCCACTCAATTATCCACCCTATGAGTTCTCTTTTTAGTTCGATCATTGATCAAGATTGCCGCTTATGCAATACGAGCGGTCACGCGCGCCGAAGTGTTCGGATATGTAACTAAGCTCCATTATTAATAACATACGAAGAGGGGCATCTGTGCGTGCGCATTACTGTATTGTAGCGCAAGACTTCGCAAGAATGGACGGATTGCTCTGAAGTGGTCCTGCTTTTTAGAACAGTTTTGCGGCTTGGCTAAGGTGCATCTTGTTTCTGTTCATGCCACTTTTCCTGTCTCTGAAGTATGCGATGTCCGGTGCTCGCTTATCAAGGGCGGTGTGAGGTCGTTCTAGGTTGTAGAACTCAATCTAGTTATCAATGATCCGTTTTGCTTGGAAACCGTCAGTAATTTCATGCAGGAAGACGGCCTCCTGCTTCAGCGACCGCCACAACCGTTCGATGAAGATATTGTCGAGTTATCGCCACCGACTGTCCATTGATATTTTTATGTCAGCTTTGGCCAAAGTTGTGATCCAACCAGAGCCTGTATATTGGCTGCCTTGGTCCGTATTCATTATCTCTGGCTTGCCATATCGGGCGATTGTCTTCTCCAACGCCTCAACGCCTCAACGCCTCAACGCCTCAACGCCTCAACGCCTCAACGCCTCAACGCCTCAACGCAAAAGCTGGCATCGAACGTATTGGAAAGCCGCCAGGTCAAAACCTTATGGGTCGCCCGGTCCATAATTGCCACCTGTGCGCGCGTGGTCTCTTTCGACAATGTGAAGTTGAGTTGTAGACAGTCACTCTAGTACAGCTATCTGAAGGCGATGCGCAGTATTTCGTATTTCAGGATTTTGCTCATATGATTAAGAAGGACAATATGTCGAGAGAGCCGATGAATTTACCAAACGATCTACGCGCCTTTCTTGATGAAGCATGGCGTCACCTTCAAGAGGGCGTAGCTGATAGCCGTTCACCAGCGCGCTACCCCACGTTTGCAACAGTAGCTGCAGATGGAGCGCCCGAGGCACGAACAGTGGCGCTAAGAGGCGCGTCCCGATCTCAATCTATGCTTGAGCTCCACACTGATATTGCAACGTCCAAGGTAGTTGCGCTGCAGCGCTCGCCAAAAGCCGCTTTTCTCATTTGGTTGCCGTGTGCAAACTTACAAATTCGGGTTACAACAACTGTAGACATTCAGACGGGGTCAGCTGTTGATGAGCAATGGGATCGTGTTCCGGTAGCGTCACGCATTTCTTATGGAACCGAACCAACGCCGGGCACTGTCATTTCAGATGCATATGCCTATGAAAAACCGAGTAAGCGTGAACGTTTTGCGGTTTTGATGTGCAGTATGCTGTCTATAGACCTTGTGGAGCTCGGGGAACGCCATCGAAGAGCAAGCTTTAGGCGTGAAAACAATTGGGTGGGCGAGTGGCTAGCCCCGTAATTATGGATGTCCTTAGTCGTCGGTCTAGATGGGGCGCTGACTAGGTTTTGAAGTGCCCGCTAAATGGGCTAGGCGTCGGGTTAAAAGGCATAGCTCCCGAAGCGGCTGCTCTGTGTCAATCGATAAGGGTTTATCTACTACCTGGATAGTATAGCTGGCTGAGTCTGGAGTGATCAGCCAGAACGTAATGCCATTGAGGAAATGCTCCACGCACAGCGACAGTCGATTCTTAAACAAGATAATACGGTCACAGGCTTCAATGTTGGCATCAATCCAGGAGCATCAGCAGGTCAGACGGTCTTCCACGTACAACATACACTTGATCCCAAGACGTGATGGTAATGTCGTTGAGCCGAGAGGTGGGGTGCGTAGGGTTATCCCAAGTAAGCAGAGGTATTAACTTGAAGCCTTACCTTTTGCAGTTAAGCGTCCCTCGACTTGCGCACCAAAATCTATATGAATTCTCTCTGCTTCAATTTCACCTTTCACAACTGCTGTGGGGGACAAATTAACATCAATAGCTGCGATGGTACCATTTAAACGTCCTTCTACCGTGACTGATCTTGCTCTTACGTTGCCCTCAACTGTTCCTGTTAATGTTACAACCAACCCGTCTACTGTCAGGTCACCAGTGATTGCACCACCGAACTCAACGACACCATCGCTCTGCCAATCACCTTTAATCACAATGCCGTCGTGTAAAACTGAGCGGCGTTGCTTAGTGTCCTCCAAGATAGCAGCGGGAACATCAGATTTAGGACTTACTTGTTTAGAGAACATCGTCAGGAACGCCTTTTACATTTCATCTTAGATTAACTAGTTTTTCTTTTGAGCTTAAGTCAACGACTAACAGAACCGCATTTCCGATGTCCCACTTGGATGACATGAAGTGAAATACATCGAGCCATCTGAGTTACCAATATCAACTCAAACAAGCCTAATAACCCATGACTCGATGCCAAGGCGAAACCTCATTTGGTCGTGGGTGGTGGGGGTACGCCTGAAAGGGCCATGAGAGCCGCTGTATTGACCTGTGAGTGCAGCCTTAAGCGTCTGTAATTAGCGGCCTGCTCAGTAAATCACACAGACTGCCATGCGAGACTAAGCACGTCTGCGAAAGCTAGTGAACTAGGTGACAAGATTTCACACGCTGGGCAGACTGAAGAATTCATATTGCGCGCTGGGCCACCTCCAACCTAACCTATAAAAGTAAAAATTGAGGTGAAATTATGCATTTTACAACTGCAAAGATGGTGTTTCCTAATAGCTCGGGGGTTAGGTCGATTAGGTCGCCTCGCGTGCTGCAGCACGCGAGGGCACAGTGCTATACAATCGTCGCCTCCGTCGCTGCTCGCAACTCATCCTCAGTAACGCCCTCAGCCGTTTCAACGATGTTTAGACCGCCTTCGACAACATCAAGAACGCCGAGGTTGGTGATGATGCGGTCCACCACAGATTTACCCGTCAGCGGCAGCGTGCATTCCTTCAGAACTTTGCTCACGCCATGTTTGTTGGTGTGATCCATTACAATCACCACGCGGCCAACGCCTGCGACCAGATCCATCGCGCCGCCCATGCCTTTGACTAGCTTACCGGGAATCATCCAATTCGCCAGGTCGCCATTCTCCGCCACTTCCATCGCGCCCAAAATCGCCATTGCGATTTTACCACCACGGATCATCCCGAAAGATTGTGCACTATCGAAGTAAGCCGTCTGCGGCAGTTCCGTGATCGTCTGTTTGCCCGCATTGATCAGGTCCGCGTCTTCATCACCAGAAATGGGGAAAGGACCCATGCCCAGCATGCCATTCTCTGATTGCAGCGTAACTTCGATGCCCTCAGGAATGTAGTTCGACACCAATGTAGGAATGCCAATGCCAAGGTTCACATACCAGCCATCTTGCAATTCTTGCGCGGCACGCGCCGCCATTTGATTACGATCCCACATGATTTACGCCTCCCGAACTGTGCGCTGTTCAATGCGCTTTTCATGATCGCCCTGAATAATGCGGTGCACATAAATTCCGGGCAAGTGAATGCTGTCGGGATCGATCGAACCCGTCTCAACTATCTCTTCCACCTCAACAACGCACAACTTTCCACACATCGCCGCAGGCGGATTGAAATTGCGTGCAGTCTTGCGGAACACGAGGTTGCCCGTCGCATCCGCTTTCCAGGCTTTCACGATCGCGAGGTCAGCGAAAATGCCTTCTTCCATGATGTAGGTTTCGCTTTTGAAGTCTTTGTGCTCTTTACCTTCCGCGATCACTGTGCCGACACCTGTTTTGGTGTAAAAGCCTGGGATGCCACAGCCACCTGCACGCATGCGCTCAGCCAATGTGCCTTGCGGATTGAACTCTAGCTCCAGCTCTCCAGACAGATATTGACGCATGAATTCAGCGTTCTCACCCACGTAAGAGCTGATCATCTTTTTCACTTGCTTGGTTTGCAGCAAAATGCCGATACCAAAGTCGTCAACGCCCGCGTTGTTGGATGCAAACGTGAGATCTTTTGTGCCCGCATCCTTGATCGCGTCCAGCAGCAATTCGGGAATGCCGCAGAGGCCAAAACCGCCCGACGCAATAAACATGCCATCGAAAAGCACGCCGTCCAGAGCCTCGGCAGCGCTGCCATAGAGCTTTTTCATGAGTATTTCTCCTGATCTCGTGGTATTGAAGAATACCTGACGAACGGTCAGCAAAGAGTCAATCAATATGCTGCGCTGCGGCGTTTTTCGCAGTGCTTATAGAACGCGTACCTGTGTGCCGATGGGCGTAATCGCGAATAATTCGGCGATCTTTTCGTTGTATAGGCCAATACAGCCCGAAGAAGAACGTCGCCCAATCTTGCGTGTATCGTGGGTGCCGTGGATCAAATATGCGGGCCAGCTTAGATACATCGCGTGGCTGCCAAGGGGGTTGCCCTCGCCCGCTTCCATGAAGTCAGGCAGCGTCGGATCACGTTCGCGCATGGCTTTGGTCGGGGTCCACGTGGGGCCAACTTTCTTGCGCACGATTTCCGTAAAGCCGCGCTTTGTCAGCTCATCCGTCATCGGAACAGAAGTGGGATACACGCGGTAATCGGAGCCATCGGCGTTCCAATAGTGCAAAGCGCGCGAAAATGTATCGGCTACGATGACGCCTTTGCCGAGGGTCTTAAAGTGATCGCGCCAATCTTGAGTGACGAAGCTCGATGCATTGCGCCGCGCTGCTGCCGCTTGGTTGGCGGCGGGCAGTTGAATTTGTGCAATGGCAGGTGTTGCAAATGTTGCGCTTAACCCAATGAGTGCGCTACGGCGGTTGATCTTCAATGTCATAACGGGACCTCAGACTAAAGAAGGATGCAATTTGTTGCAGCCTTCCTAGAGTGTACTCATAAATGCCGCTCACATTTGGTTAGAAGCGCGTTAGCAGCGTTACTCCGCCTTTTTCTTGGCGAGTGCTTTTTTTGTCGCGGGCTTCTTTGCGGCTGGTTTTTTAGCAGCCGCCTTTTTCTTTGGCGCAGCTTTCTTCTTGCCGCTCTTAGCTGTGCGTTCCGCGATCAGCTCTACAGCCAATTCAATGGTCACATCGGCAGGTTCTGTTCCTTTGGGGATCGTTGCGTTGATCTTTTCCCACTTCACATAAGGGCCATAACGCCCTTCCATCACATTGACCGCGCCGCCGCTTGCGGGATGTTCGCCCAGCTCCTTAAGTGGCTTCGCTGCGGCCTGACCGCCGCGCCGTCCGGGGTTCGCGCGCTTGTCAGCGAGCAACTCAACCGCGAGGTTCATACCGACCTCGAACATCTCATCCCATGTTTTCACGTTCACATAGGTCGGCTTTTCGGCGTCCGGCAGCTTGTGCATGATATAGGGACCAAAGCGCCCCAAGTTCGCACTGATCCGGCCCCCTTCAGGATGTTCACCAATACCGCGTGGTAGGCTGAGCAGTTTGATCGCCTTCTCAAGTGTAGTTTCCGCCTTGTCCCATCCGCCATGTCGCGCTTGAGGCAGGGACGTGCGTTTTGGTTTTTTGTTCTCAGGGGTGACTTCGCCGCGTTGAACATAAGGGCCAAAGCGACCGGACTTCAGCCAAATTTCTTCACCTTCATCGGTGCCAAGCAATTGTTCTTCACCGTTGGCCCCTTCGCCCGCAATGGGGCGTGTATAGGTGCACTCGGGATAGTTACCACAGCCAACAAAGCCGCCCGTGCGGGATGTTTTAAGGTGCAGATTGCCAAGGCCGCATTTCGGACAGATCCGTGGATCGGTGCCGTCCGCACGCGGAGGATAAAGCTGGGGCGCGAGGGCTGCGTCGAGCACGTCAAGCACTTCAGAAATGCGCAGCTCTGATGTTTCAGAGATCGCAGCATGAAAATCGCGCCAGAATTTACCAAGTAATTCTTTGTAATCAGCTTCGCCCGCAGACACATCGTCAAGCTGACTTTCCAGATCAGCGGTGAAATCGTAGCCTACATACTGGCGGAAGAAATTCATCAAGAAGATAGTAACAATCCGGCCCTTGTCCTCTGGGAAAAGGCGGTTCTTGTCCTTGCGCACATATTCGCGGTCTTGAATCGTAGTTACGATCGAAGCGTAGGTCGATGGGCGGCCAATGCCGAGCTCTTCCATGCGCTTTACCAAAGTCGCCTCTGTGTAACGGGGGGGCGGCTGGGTGTGGTGCTGTTCAGGATTGATAGCGCGTTTGTCCATTGGATCGCCCATTGCGATCTGCGGCAAACGCTTGTCGTCCTCATCAACGACCGTGTCGTCGCGACCTTCCTCGTAAACTTTCATGAAGCCGTCGAACAACACGACTTGACCCGTTGCACGCATTTGCACCTGGCTGTCGTCAGATCCCAGATCGACGGTTGTACGCTCCATCCGCGCGCTCTCCATTTGACACGCGATGGTACGTTTCCAGATCAAATCATAAAGCTTGCCCTGGTCCGGTTCGCTCAATTTCAAGCTCGAAGCGTCTTTTGCAAGATCGGTTGGGCGGATACACTCGTGTGCCTCTTGGGCGTTTTTGGCTTTGTTTTTGTATTCACGCGGTGCTTTTGGCAGGTAGTCGGCACCGTAGCGGTCTTTGATGACATCGCGAGTTTCGGTGATCGCTTCGGGTGCCATATCGATGCCGTCAGTTCGCATGTAGGTGATGTGGCCCGCTTCATATAAGCGCTGTGCGATGTTCATCGTTTGGCGCGCACCAAAGCCGAATTTGCGGCTGGATTCTTGCTGCAAGGTGGATGTCATGAAGGGTGCGGATGGGTTGCGCGCAGCCGGCTTGGCCTCGACGGAAACGGCTTTTAAGGCGCGTGATGTGACGGCTTGCACAGCCAATTCAGCGGCTGTTTGATTGGCTAGATCGTATTTATCAAGCTTTTGCCCACCCAAAACTGTCAAGCGCGCTTCGAATTCTTGGCCTCGTGGTGTGGCGAGCAAGGCTTTCACAGACCAATATTCGCGTGCTTTGAACGCTTCGATTTCTTCTTCACGCTCGACGATTATGCGCAGGCAAACCGATTGCACACGGCCCGCTGACCGCGCACCGGGAAGTTTGCGCCACAAAACAGGTGATAGATTAAAACCCACAAGATAATCGAGCGCGCGGCGCGCAAGGTACGCTTCCACAAGCGGTTGATCCACTTGGCGCGGATTTTTCATTGCTTCGGTCACAGCGGTTTTGGTGATCGCGTTGAACACCACACGACTGACTGGTGTGTCTTTTTTGATCGATTTGCGTTTGGTCAGCGCCTCTTGCAGGTGCCAGCTAATTGCTTCGCCTTCTCGGTCCGGGTCTGTCGCGAGAATGAGTTCGTTGTCCTCTTTCAACGCGTCCGCGATTGCTTTGACGTGTTTTTTGCTGTCGTTGCCAACCTCCCATTTCATTTCGAAATCGGCAGCGGTGTCGACAGACCCGTCTTTCGGCGGTAGATCACGCACGTGTCCGTAAGACGCGAGAACTGTGTAGTCGGGCCCCAAATACTTGTTGATTGTCTTGGCTTTAGCAGGGGATTCGACAACAACAACTGGCATAGGGCTTCCTAACGACTCGTCTCAAGAATTTGCTTTCTTATGGGTGCGATACATGTGTGGGGAAAGAGCCTAATGTCAATCAAGCTATACAAAGCTGTCGCAGGGTGCGTCGAAAGATGGTGCGAGACAAAGTGAATTTGTCTGGGTTACTGTACATCCAACCGATTTCTTAGAGGCTTATTGCATGCGTTTTTTTGAGTATATTTTGATGGCTTTGTTTCTTTCGTCTCCAGTTGCGGCAGACTACTATGAACCTGAACGCGGCACGGTAGAACGTAAGTCGATGCTCGACGCTGTGCGTGCGCATGCGGAAGAACAGCTCGGCGCGCCAGTCGAATTCATAGTCTACGACCTACGCGCGAAGGGTTCGATGGGATTTGCCGCCCTTCATGCGCAAAGACCGGGTGGAGGCGCGATCGATTTCTACGCAACGCCTGGTTTCACCCTTGGATCTATTGAGCCGGAATCTATGGATGGTACATCAATGCAAGCATTGCTGCGTCGCTCTGGCGATACTTGGGTTGCGGTCCACTGGGCTATTGGGCCGACAGATGTTTGGTTTGCTTACGGACCTTTCTGTCGACGATACCGCGCCGTTATCGAAGATTACTGTGCTGGCGTTAATTAGAGTCGACTGATCATTCCACCACGGGCACGTTTGATCTGCCCGTCCATTTCCAAGTTGGTCAGGGCAAGGATCATTTTGCTTGTATGTGCTCCAATGTCGCGCAGCAGCTGATCCTCGGCTCTAGGACTAGGGCCATGTTGATCCAAGATGCGTTGGTACAGCTTACTGGTCTCGAAGAGGCTTCTTTTGGGTTTGTACTTTCAGCCAAGTGTAGTGGCATCTGCCCATCTTCTACGACTTGCGGCGATGCACGATTGTCTCCAAGAATCGATATGATGTCCTGTGCGTTTCTAACAAGCGATGCGCCATCGCAGACAAGCATATTGCATCCCGATGCGCGTGCATCGAACGGGTGACCTGGAACTGCCAGCATGTCGCGTCCTTGATCAAGTGCGCCGCGCGCAGTTTTTAGGCTTCCCGATTTGCCAGGGGCTTCAACGATAACCGTGGCGCTACATAGTCCCGAAATAATGCGATTGCGCATCGGGAAATGCCGCGCGATTGGGGTCATGCCTATAGGTTGATCTGAAAGTAGCGCGCCTTCGTCCAACATAGAGGTTGCGAGGTTCAGGTTTTCGTTCGGGTAGATAACATCGATGCCACCCGCTAGGACTGCGATTGATCAATTTTTTGCTGCCGCGAGGTGCGCGCACGTATCGATCCCACGAGCAAGCCCTGAAACGAGGACCTATCCTGATTCGCTTAATTCATTGGCAAGTGCGCGAGCCATGCGTGTGCCCAAAGATTATGCGTTGCGTGCGCCGACAAGGGCAACCGTTGGGCGGGTTAAGGCCGATAAGTTCCCGCGTACCCAGAGCATCGGCGGCGCGTCCGGAATTTCCGCGAGCAAAGAAGGATATGAATATTCGCCCCTGCATACGAGTTTGGCACCTATCTGTGCACCGGCGCGCAGTTCTCTCTAAACCTGCTCCAGCGAACATGGCGTGTATTTTGATAACCCCGCGTTAGACGCAATTTTGGGTAATGCGCCTAAAGCAGCGCAGGCACTGCCGTATTCGCCGAGCAATCGATAGAACGTCGCGATTCCAACGCGACGTGAACGCAAGAGACGAAGCCAATCCGCACGCATTTCTTCCGTGGTGGGTGGGAGTATGGGGTGAGTGGAAGAATGGGGTTGCGCGCTCGTGCTTGGCTCCCTTTGCTTGCAGAATGAGATTTAGCAGAGGTAGAGTTAATGGCGCGTAAACTCTAGTCGAAAATCCTCAACTTCCTGCGCCACCAACGGTCAGTCCACCAATCATCAAGGTCGGCTGACCGACGCCAACAGGCACCCATTGCCCTGCTTTTCCGCAATTTCCCATACCTGGATCAAGCGCCATGTCATTCCCAAGCGCGCGAATCTGCTGCATTGCCGTCGCGCCATCGCCAATCAGCGTCGCCCCTGCAACTGGCGCACCCACTTTGCCGTTCTCTACGCGGTAGGCTTCTGTGCAAGAGAACACGAACTTGCCGTTGGTGATATCCACCTGGCCTCCACCAAATCCGACCGCATAAATTCCGTCTTTCAGATCCGCCAGTATATCTTTGGGATCAGAGCTGCCGCCCGTCATATAAGTGTTTGTCATGCGGGGAATAGGGGGATGCGCATAGCTTTCGCGCCGCCCATTTCCTGTTGGTTCGACGCTCATTAGCCGCGCATTTTGGCGGTCTTGCATGTAGCCCAAAAGGATGCCGTCCTCGATCAACACATTTTTACCTGAAGGCGTTCCTTCATCATCAATCGTGATGGAGCCACGATGATAAGGGATTGTGCCATCGTCCAAAACTGTCACGCCCTTAGATGCGACGCGCTCGCCAATTCGGCCAGAGAACGCGCTGGAGCCTTTGCGATTAAAATCTCCTTCAAGTCCATGTCCAACAGCTTCGTGCAGCAAGATGCCTGGCCAACCGGGGCCAAGTACAACATCCATGACTCCAGCCGGGGCAGGGACCGCTTCTAGATTAACCAAGGCAATCCTCAACGCCTCACGCGCCTTGGGTTGCCAATCTTGCGGCGCGATCAACCCGCCTAGTGGAATGCGACCACCGCCACCTGCGGAGCCGCTTTCGCGACGTCCATTGTGTTCCACGATGACCGACACATTCACGCGCGTCATGGGGCGAACATCGCTGACATCGTTGCCGTCGGGGCGCAGAATTGTGACCTCTTGCAAGGACGCCGCAATTGAGGCGCTTACCTGAACGACCCGCGAATCAAGATCGCGCAGAAAGGCGTCGATCTCGCGAAGTGTGTCGATTTTTGCACTAAAACTCACCGCTGAAATCGGGTCAGTGTCTCCGTATAATTTGGAATTCGTTGAACGCGGTGCCTCGGCCAGAGTGCTGCCACCCGCGCCAACCGCCAGGCGGGCCGTCGCAGAGGCGCGCAATAAGGCAGATTCGGACACTTCCGTTGAATGCGCGTAGCCTGCGACCTCGCCAAGCACCGCGCGCAAACCGAATCCTTCGGATGCATCATAGGAGGCATTTTTCAGCTTTCCGTCATCAAACACCAGGCTTTCCGATGTGCGCCGTTCGATAAATAGTTCGCCATCATCCGCGCCCTCGCATGCGTTTTGCAGTATTTTCAGAGCGCTTTCTTTCGAAAAACGGTCTTGAAACGGGCGAAATGAGGGCTGCGTCATGCGGATTATCTTTCGTATTTGTTATAAAACAGAGAAGCGTCCGTTTGCCGCAACGCCTAGCCTTTATCTATAGGTAAGAATATGTTTTTAAACAGCGCAATAACAACGGGCGTTTGACCGCTATCGGATTAATTGCTTCGTTCGCTTAAGGTTAACAGATTAAAATCGAAAATTTCGGCATCATGCCGCATTCGACCAGGGTGTAAAATGCAACTGAAAAAAACTCTCTACGGCCTTTTGGCAGCACTCGTAGCGGCTCCGGCCATGGCGCAAGACGGACTCGAAGTCATTGGCCAACCAACACCGCGCGGCATCGGCTTTCAGCCCGCGGCAACCGAACTCATGCGCGACATCCAATGGTTGGATGGCATGTTGAACATTATTATTACGATCATCACGCTGTTCGTCACTGGCCTGATTGTCTACTGCATTGCGCGCTACAACCGCAAATCGAACCCGACACCGGGCACATTCACGCACAATTCGCCTGTGGAAGTGGCGTGGACGATCATCCCGATCGTCGTTTTGGTGTTTATTGGCGCGTTTTCGCTGCCGATTTTGTTCAAGCAGCAGGAGATCCCGAAGGCAGATATTACGATCAAAGTCACTGGATATCAGTGGTACTGGGGCTACGAGTATGTCGACCACGAGTTTGGTTTCGACAGCTTCCTGCTTGGCAAAGAAGAGCTGGCTGATGCGGGCTACGCGCCCGAGCAGTATTTGCTGGCGACCGACACCGCAGTTGTCGTGCCTGTGGGTAAAACAATTGTAATGAATGTGACGGGTGCAGATGTAATCCATTCTTGGACGATCCCAGCATTTGGCGTAAAGCAAGACGGAGTTCCTGGCCGTATCGCGCAACTTTGGTTTGCGGCCGAGAAAGAAGGTGTTTATTTCGGTCAATGTTCCGAGCTTTGCGGCAAAGACCACGCATATATGCCGATTACGGTGAAAGTAGTGAGCGAAGAAGCCTACCAGGAATGGCTGAATGGCGCGATCGAAGAGTATGCAGGCGTGCCGCAGGCCTTCAAAGTTGCAGACGCGAACTAGACGAACACGATAAAAGCGCGCGACGGGGCTAATCCACGCGTGTTTCACACATTTTTTGAGAGACAGTAGAATGAGCGACGCCAGCGCAGATAGTGCCAGCCTTGCGCCCGAAGCCAGCTTCGGCGATTTCTTCGCGCTTCTAAAGCCGCGCGTGATGACGCTTGTTGTTTTCACTGCGTTGGTGGGACTACTGGCCGCGCCAAACCCAGTTCATCCGATGATCGTCTTTGCATCCCTCCTGTTCATTGCGATAGGCGGCGGTGCCTCTGGTGCGCTGAATATGTGGTGGGACGCGGACATCGACGCGGTGATGAAGCGCACGCAAAAGCGTCCTATCCCTGCGGGTAAAGTGACCGAAGGCGAAGCGCTTGGTTTTGGTCTCGCGCTGTCCGGCCTTTCCACGGTCATGCTCGGACTTGCGTCGAATTGGGTCGCAGGCTCTCTTCTCGGGTTCACGATATTTTTCTACGTTGTGATCTACACAATGTGGCTGAAACGCTGGACACCACAGAATATCGTAATTGGTGGCGCTGCTGGCGCATTTCCTCCGATGATCGGTTGGGCGGTTGCTACAGGCGGCATTTCCATCGAATCTGTGCTGATGTTCTGCCTCACATTCATGTGGACACCTCCGCATTTCTGGGCGCTGGCGTTGTTTATGCGTAAAGACTACGATCATGCGGGTGTCCCGATGCTGACGGTTACCCATGGCCGCCGCTCCACACGCATTCATATTTTCTTTTACACGGTTTTGCTCGCCTTTTTCGCGCTGGGCGCAGGGGTTACATCCATCGGTGGCCCTGTTTACATGGTGATTGCAATCGTTTTGAACACTATGTTTGTCAAAGGTGCATGGGACATCCTGAACCGCGATGAAGAGATGAGTGAAGTCGACAACTTCAAAGTAGAACGTTATTTCTTCAAGCTCTCTTTGCTGTACCTCTTCCTGCATTTCGGAGCGATTTTGATTGAAGCAATCTTGCAGCGTTTTGGCATGTGTGGCTGGTGATGAGCATTATCAAGCAACATGAAATCCACACACGTCGCTATGGCCGCAATGTGGGCGTTGGCCTGCTTCTTGCTGGCTTCATTGTAATCATTTTCGGGCTAACTGTCGTAAAAGTGACGCGAGGCGATTACGAACCTCCGCTTGGGGAGGCGAGTGAGTAATGTTAAATCAAGCCCCAACTCCCAAAAAATCAATTGATCCCAAAAGTAAAACAGCACTGCAAGCGCTGTCGCTTGTAGTTTTTATGGGTGCCCTGGCCTGGGCGTCGGTTCCGTTTTACGATTGGTTCTGCCGTGTTACCGGCTTTGGCGGTGTGACGAACACGGCTGATACGGGCAGCGACGAAATCCTTGATCAAACAATAACTGTACGTTTTGATGCCTCTAAAGAACGTGGCATGCCGTGGGAATTCCAACCCATGGTGCGCGAGATCGAAATGCGCATTGGTGAGACAGGTTTGGTCTTCTACGAAGCCTACAATTCGACAGGCCGCGCTGTTGCTGGTCAAGCCAGCTATAATGTTGCACCTTATCAAGCAGGATATTTCTTCAACAAGATTGCTTGTTTTTGCTTTGAAGAGCAGATTTTGCAACCTGGGGAGCGGGTAAAAATGCCTGTGACCTTCTATGTTGATCCAGAGATTGTCACTGACCGCGACGCGAAATATACACAAGAGATAACGCTTTCATATACATTCTATGAAATCGATTTGCCCGAAGAGGTCGCACAGGCCGCTTTGGAGCAACCCGCAGACACGATTAATAACTAAGCCTATCCGACGAGGGACCCATGGCACACGCAAAAAACCACGACTATCACATTCTTAATCCCTCGCTCTGGCCGTTGCTGGGAGCGATTGGCGCATTTGTCATGCTCTTTGGTGCCGTGGTTTGGTTCCACGACAATGGTCCGTGGATGTTCCTGATTGGCCTCGTTGGTGTACTTTACGTCATGTATGGCTGGTGGGCGGAAGTTGTCGACGAAAGCCACGTTGGCGATCACACGCCTGTCGTGCGGATCGGACTTCGTTATGGCTTCATCATGTTCATCATGTCCGAAATTATGTTCTTCGCAGCATGGTTCTGGAGCTTCTTCAAGCACGCGATGTACCCGATGGGTCCACAATCGCCTGCTGTCGATGGCATTTGGCCGCCAGCTGGTATCGAAACGTTTGATCCTTGGCATCTGCCGTTGATCAACACGTTGATCTTGCTCTGCTCTGGTGCTGCCGCGACCTGGGCGCACCACGCGCTTGCACATGAAAACAACCGCCAGGACACGAAAAACGGCTTGATCATTGCAGTTGTTCTTGGTCTAATTTTCACGGCCTTTCAAGCTTATGAGTATAGCCATGCGGCCTTCGGCTTCTCCGGCAATATTTACGGCGCGAACTTCTTCATGGCGACAGGCTTTCATGGTTTTCATGTTGTGATTGGTACGATCTTCCTGTTCATTTGTTTGCTTCGTCTACAGCGCGGTCACTTTACGCCGGAACGTCACATTGGCTTTGAAGCAGCTGCTTGGTATTGGCACTTCGTTGACGTTGTTTGGCTGTTCTTGTTTGCCGCTGTATACGTTTGGGGTGGATAAACAAAACTCGAACGGTGCGATGCGGTCTTGAAACCCGCGTCGCAACACGACAAAAGCCAAGGCGCGCAGGGTGTTTTCCTTGCGCGCTTTGTCACTTGATGGACCCCAAGCACGCATGCTGACCCGTTACCTTGTTCCTCTGCTATTTGGCCTTATCGGCGTTGCCATCTTGGTATCGCTTGGTGTTTGGCAAATGCAGCGATTGACTTGGAAGCAGGCGATCCTCGCCGACATCGATGCACGTATCGCCGCCGAACCTGTCGAACTCCCCGATGAATTCGATCGTTTAACCGATCGCTTTTTACCCGTGACTGCCAAAGGGGCGGTGACCAGCGAAGAAATCCACGTTCTGGTTTCGCAAAAGCAGGTTGGCCCGGGCTATCGCATCATTTCTACGTTTGAGACAGACACGGGACGGCGTATTTTGCTTGATCGTGGCTTCGTCAAAATTGACCAGAAAAATGCGGATCGCCCGACAGGTATGGCAAACGTGACGGGAAACCTGCATTGGCCCGACGAAACTGGCAGTTCAATTCCAGAGCCGGATCTGAAAGCAGAGATTTGGTTTGCGCGCGACGTACCTGCGATGGCCAAGCATTTGGAGACCGAACCCGTGATGATCGTACTGCGTACATCTTCGTTCGAAAATGACCCGGTCGCGCCTTTGCCCGTGGACAAGGTGGGCATTCCGAATGATCATTTGCAATATGCAATCACTTGGTTTTCGCTCGCTGTGATCTGGCTGATCATGACACTGACTTTCCTATGGCGCGCACGAACAGCGCAGAAGGACATATAATGAAATACGTCTCTACACGTGGTGCTGCACCGGTTTTGTCTTTTGAGGAAGCGATGCTCACAGGTCTTGCGCGGGACGGGGGGCTTTATGTGCCTGAAACGATTCCGCAAATGAGCGTCGATGACATGCGCGCGATGAATGGCGCAAGCTATGAAGAGATTGCGTTTCGTGTGATGCGTCCGTTCGTGGGCGACACGTTCACGGATGAAGAATTCAAAGGGTGTATCCGACGGGCTTATGCAGGCTTCGGCCACATCGCGCGCGCACCATTGGTGCAACTTGCACCGAACCATTTTCTGATGGAGCTGTTTCACGGCCCAACCCTCGCGTTCAAAGATTTCGCGATGCAACTCATCGGCCAGATGTTTGAACTTGCTCTTAAACGGTCCGGCAAACGTGTCACAATTGTTGGGGCGACATCCGGTGATACGGGTTCTGCAGCGATCGAAGCGTTCCGTGGTCTTGATGCCGTGGATGTATTCATTCTCTATCCGCATGGACGTGTCTCCGAAGTGCAGCGTCGCCAGATGACAACGCCGACGGAAGCCAACGTGCATGCAATTGCGATGGATGGTGACTTCGATGATTGCCAAGCGCGTCTTAAGGATATGTTCAACGACTTTGAGTTTCGCGATGGTGTTCAATTGGCTGGTGTGAATTCCATCAATTGGGCGCGCGTTCTTGCGCAAGTGGTCTATTATTTTTCCGCAGCCGTGTCCTTGGGGGCACCGGATCGCAAGGTGAGTTTTACCGTGCCGACAGGCAACTTCGGGGATATTTTCGCGGGCTTTATTGCCAAAAAAATGGGCCTGCCGATTGATCGTCTGGTGATCGCAACCAACCAAAATGATATTTTGCATCGCTGCATGGAAACCTCTGCTTACACCAAGTCTGGCGTGAAACCGTCAATTTCCCCCTCCATGGATATCGAGATTTCTTCCAATTTCGAGCGCGCGCTTTTCTTTGCGCATGATCAGGACGGCACTGCAATCAAGAGCCTCATGGACGATTTGGCTACCGATGATAGCTTTATTATTTCAGGTAACGCGATGGGGGCTTTGCAAGCGCATTACGACAGCGGCATGATTGATGAGGCGGGAACCTCTGCGATGATCACACGTGCGTTGCAAGAAACTGGCGAGGTGCTTTGCCCGCATTCCGCGATTGGTGTCGCTGTGGCGGAAAATCACATTGGCGAAACGGGGATGATCACCCTCGCGACGGCGCATCCCGCAAAATTCCCGGATGCTGTTGAAGCTGCGACAAGGGAACGGCCAGCACTACCACCGCGCATGGCTAACCTGTTTGAGCGTGAGGAACGTGTGACGCGCGCCCCGAATGATCTTAACGCGCTGCAAGATATCGTTCGCGCGGGTATTTCTTCGTGAGCGTGCAAACCCACAGCCTCGCGAACGGGTTTCGCATTGTGACTGAAAAAATGCCGGGCCTTCAAAGCGCATCGATTGGGATTTGGGTCACAGCCGGTGGTCGCAATGAACGCATCGAGCAGAATGGCATTGCGCATTTTCTTGAGCATATGGCGTTCAAAGGCACGAAGACACGTACTTCTTTGCAAATTGCTGAAGAAATTGAGGATGTGGGTGGTTATATCAACGCGTACACAAGTCGCGAAGTGACGGCCTATTACGCGCGTGTCTTGGGCGGTGATGTGCTGCTGGCGTTGGATGTGATCTCTGATATTTTGCTCAATCCGGTGTTTGATGAAGATGAGATCGAGGTCGAGCGTGGCGTGATTTTGCAAGAGATCGGCCAAGCGCTCGATACACCAGACGATGTGATCTTTGACTGGCTGCAAGATGAAGCCTATCCCGATCAACCTATTGGCCGCACGATCCTTGGTCCAGAAGAGCGAGTGCGCAGTTTTTCGCGCGAAGATTTGCGCCGCTTTGTGCATGAGCATTATGGCCCGTCGCAGATGATCCTTTCTGCGGCAGGGGATGTGGATCACGAAGCAATTGTGCGTGCTGCGGAAGAGCTGTTCGGTGGTCTTGAAAGCCGTGTGGCCAACGTGCCGACGAAGGCCCTTTTTCAAGGTGGCGCGCGGCGTGAGATCAAGCCGCTAGAGCAGGCTCACTTCGCATTGGCCTTTGAAGGACCAGGCTATTGCGATGACGCGATTTATACGGCGCAGATTTATTCCGTCGCTTTGGGTGGCGGCATGTCGAGCCGCCTGTTCCAAGAGGTGCGTGAAAAGCGTGGGCTATGTTACACAATTTTCGCACAAACTGGCGCGCATTCGGACACTGGCATGATGACGATTTATGCGGGGACCAGTGGGGAACAATTGCCCGAGCTTGCAAGCATCACGATGCAAGAGCTAGCGCGCGCAGCGGATGATATGAACGAAACAGAAGTTGCGCGGGCACGTGCACAGATGAAAGCCGGCATGCTCATGGGGCTAGAAAGCCCATCAAGCCGCGCGGAACGTCTTGCGCGTTTGATGCAAATCTGGAACCGCATTCCGCCGCTTGAAGAAACCGTTGCGCAGATTGATGCAGTAACGAAGCAAGGTGTGCGTGACTTCGCGGCGTCGCTTGCGGGTGAAGCGCCCGCGGCCCTAGCGCTTTATGGGCCTGTGGAACGTGCACCTGATCTTGCGGATCTCTTAAAGGGTCGCGCCGCATAATGCTGCGGGTTCGGCGCAAAATACGTTTGGAAACCGAGCGTCTGTCGCTGCGCCCGCCCATTCATTCCGATTTTCGCGCTTGGGCCAATTTGCGTTTCGATAGTGCTGATTTCTTGACCAAGTGGGAACCCACTTGGGCCTCTAACCATCTGACGCGTAAGGCTTTTACCAATCGAGTCTATTGGGCGCAGCGCTCCATTTCTGGCGATACAGCCGTGCCGCTTTTTATTGAACGTCGCGAAGATGGCGCGTTGATGGGTGCGATTACGCTTGACAATATTCGCCGTGGTCCCGCGCAATGCGGTTCGCTCGGCTACTGGATTGGCCATCAGTATGCACGTCATGGTTATATGAGTGAATCGATCGCCGCGATGGTGCACTACGCGTTCGAGCGGATGGATTTATCGCGTTTGGAAGCGGCTTGTTTGCCTGAAAACAAGGCTTCGCGTGGGGTTCTAGAACGCACAGGTTTTAAATATGAGGGCGTGGCGCAAGCATATTTGCAGATTGATGGGCGGTGGCGTAGCCATGTTCTTTACTCTGCGCTTAGAATGGACAGACGTGGGCGCACAAACGTCGGTTAGATCAAGGATATGAGCACATGTTGAAGGACGTTTCCGACGACTTTGAAGCTGCATTGCGTGCGGCCCTTCCGTCCGATGTGATCAAAGAGATCGAACCACGCTATTTGGAAGAGCCGCGCGGACGCTATGCAGGTCAAACAACTTTGATGGCAGTTCCGGAGACTGTGGAACAAGTCGCAACGATTGTGCGCCTCGCGAACCAAGCAGGCATCGGTATTGTGCCCTATGGTGGTGGTACAGGGTTGGTCGGCGGGCAGGTTGCGCCTAATGGCCCCCGCCCGCTTATCCTATCTTTAGAACGCATGAACGCGATCCGTTCTGTGCATCCAAGCGAGAATGTCCTTGTTGCCGAAGCAGGCGCTATTTTGGCGAATATCCAAACGGCTGCCGCCGATGTGGATCGCCTTTTTCCGTTGTCGCTCGCCTCTGAAGGGACCGCACAAATTGGCGGAAATCTTGCAACGAATGCGGGTGGTGTGAATGTTCTGCGTTATGGGAATACACGTGATTTGTGCCTCGGGCTTGAGGCGGTGTTGCCGGATGGGAGCATCTGGAATGGCCTCTCGCGATTGCGCAAGGACAACACGGGCTATGATTTGCGCAATTTGCTCATAGGCTCGGAAGGATCGCTAGGAATAATCACGGCAGCATCGTTAAAGCTTAGCCCGCGACCTGCCGCCGAGGGAACTGCGTTTCTCGTGGTAGAAGACCCACAAGCTGCGATTTCCCTTCTTGCTGAGGCACGCAGCCAGTTGGGCGATAGTATCAGCGCGTTCGAATTGATCCACCGCCAAGGCCTTGAATTCCTGCGTGACTATCTGCCAAGCGTGCGTTTGCCTTTTGAGCAAAATCCCGAATGGTGTGTCCTGATCGAAGTCGGTCTGGCGCGTGGACTTGATCCGCAGGACGCGCTTGAAACTTTGTTTGAAGCAGGGCTAGAGCAGGGGTGGGTCAGTGATGGCTTGATCGCGCAATCCGTTGGGCAACGACAAGAATTTTGGTCCGTGCGCGAACACATTCCAGAGGCTAATCGTTTGGTCGGTTCTGTGTCGTCTCATGATATTTCCGTGCCAATCAGCCTTGTGCCTGAGTTCATTACACGTGCGGGTGAAGTCATCTCAAACCTTGGGCCAATGTTAGTCAATTGTTTTGGGCACCTTGGCGATGGCAATCTGCATTACAACGTCTTTCCTGAGACAGGAAAAACGCGGTCCGATTATTTGGATGTACGCGATTTGGTGAAGGTCGGCGTTCATGATCTGGTTGATGAGCTCGGGGGATCCATCAGTGCAGAACACGGGATCGGCCGCCTTAAAACTGCAGATCTTGAAAAATATGGCGACCCAGCAAAGCTTGCGGCGATGCGCGCGATCAAGGCAGCGCTAGATCCAAATGGGATCATGAACCCTGGTGTGGTGCTGGCGCTATAGGCCCTCGTAACTACATAAGGCTTTGACATCGACGCCCAACGCCTCAAGGCGTTTGCGTCCACCAAGTTCGGGCAGGTCGATAACAAAACCGCAGCCAACAATCTCGCCGCCAAGACGTTCGATCAGTTTGATGCCTGCCTCTGCAGTGCCGCCCGTGGCTAGTAGATCGTCGATGACGAGGATCTTTTCACCTGCTTCGATCGCATCGTCGTGCAATTCAACCGTCGCGTCGCCGTACTCAAGTTGGTAGTCCTGAAAAATCACGGCACTGGGCAGTTTGCCCGCTTTGCGAACAGGGATGAAACCGATGCTCAATTGATGCGCGATTGCGCCGCCTAAAATGAAGCCACGCGCTTCGAGGCCGACGACTTTGTCAATCTTTATGCCCACATAGGGGTGCAACAGCTGGTCAATAGCCATGCGAAACCCGCGCGGGTCGCTGAAAAGCGTGGTGACATCTCGAAACATGATCCCTTTATGTGGGAAATCAGGGATCGTGCGTATGTAGTCTTTGACGGTTTTCATGATTTGTGTCCTTTGGCGTGTCGGGATTGTTTAACGCGCGGTGTAGTGGCGGCCAAGGGCCATGATGTCCTATTTACCCAATTTTGTCAGGGCGTTGCTGGATTGGTAGAAAATAGATCGGCTCTCGTAATAGGGGCCGCCTATGTCTGTTATTAGACCCAATCCTTGGGTGATCTCTTCTAGCATGACGCTTTCAAATACACGCTTCTGAAGACCTGTGGTGAAAATAATCACCGATTTCAGGATCACGCCATCTTTCGCTAGGACGCGCATACCTGCGCCAGAAATAGGTTTGCCTTCAAGCACTTGAAAGCCGGAGCCTTGGATCGTGCTATGCGCGGGAATATCGAGGAATAGGATAAGGATATCTGGGGCCATGTCATCAGGGATCAGTTGAATGGTGGTGCCTGCGGCGTTGATTTCATCCATGGCTTGGCTCAACGACGCCTCTGCGCGGGTTTTTTTGCCACCCAGATAGGCTCGGTCCATCTTGGTAATCCCTATCGTGAGCTCGGTCTTGGCCCAACGTACGATCGGCTTGTTACAATCCCCTTTTGGAGGAGTGGCGCAAGCGACGAGGCGATAGAAATCGTTATCGGCAAGGGCTGTGTCGGTCGCCAAAAATTCCTGTGCACTTACAGCGCTCGATAAAGCCAGAGACAGGGCGAGCGCCGCGCGCGTCACACCCGCTTCGACGCTGCTGTTGCGGCACCCATCCCGATCAGTGTTAGCCCGCCTGCTTGGGTTAATCTGCGTATCACGCGCGGCCTTGCGATTTGTGTGCGCAAGACATCGGCGAGAAGCGCGAAAGCAAATGCATTCAACGCTGCCAATACAACGAAAGTGGCAATCAAAATACCGGCCTGGGGGACATATGCTGCCTCAAACGAGATGAATTGCGGCACGAAGGCTACGAAAAAACCGATGCTCTTGGGGTTTAGGGCCGTGACAATAGCAGCATGGCGAAACACTTGTTTCGGTGTCGCAGAGGCGTCTGTTTTCACCAATCCAGCCCCTTCATTGGGTGCGTTCCTCAACATTTTTATGCCTAGATAGAGCAAATAAAGTGCGCCGAGCCACTTTAATACCGTGAATGCGAGGGCCGAGGTCGCGACCAACGCGCCAAGCCCGATCAAGGAGGCCGTCATGGCGATCAAATCCCCGAATGCGACGCCCGCGGCCGTGGCCAGCGCAACCTTGCGGCCCTGCGTGATTGCATAGCTGATGATCAGCAAGATTGTCGGCCCCGGAATTAGAAGCAACGCGCCAGACGCTGCAACAAAGGCCAGCCAAAGGGTAAGATCCATCAGCCGAGCACCCGTCCAGCGACAGCATCGAGTTTGGCGATCAAAACTGGATCGCGCTTTTCGGGGGCCGTCATTACCGCGAACTCCAACGCTTTGTCGCAGCCATGGGGGCAATCCTCGCGCTCTGCGCCAAGCAGGGCAGGCAAACCTTTCACGAGATCGCGACCTTTGTCGGAATTGCCCATCAGGGTTTTGATGATTTCTGTCACATCGACCTCTCCATGATCGGGGTGCCAGCTGTCATAATCGGTTATCATCGCGACGGAGGCATAACAAAGCTCCGCTTCGCGGGCGAGTTTCGCTTCTGGCATGTTGGTCATGCCAATCACATCCGCGCCCCAGCTTTCGCGATACATTTTGCTCTCCGCGAGGGTGGAAAATTGCGGGCCTTCCATAGCAAGATAGGTGCCCCCCATATGGACATTGATGCCGGCGTCCTTGGCCGCCGTGTGGCAAGCCTCTGACAGGCGCGGGCAGGTCGGGTGCGCAACAGAGACATGCGCGACGCAGCCTGTGCCGAAGAAGGATTTTTCGCGCGCGAATGTGCGGTCAATGAACTGATCTACAATGACAAAATCACCGGGTGTCATTTCGTCGCGAAAGCTGCCGCAGGCAGACACGGAGATCACATCCGTCACGCCAAGACGTTTCAACGCATCGATATTCGCACGGTAGGGTACTGTCGTCGGAGAATGCACATGGCCACGCCCATGGCGCGGCAGAAAGGCCATATCCACACCGACCAATGTCCCTGTCAAGATCTGGTCAGAGGGCATGCCCCAAGGGCTGTCTACGCTTTGCCATGTGGCATCGGCCAAGCCGTCAATGTCATAAATACCAGAGCCGCCAATAACGGCGATCATTGTGTCACTCATGTTAATCGTTTCCTGTCATTTGCAGTTTATCAGCAGGCTAACCAGCACAAAGCTCAATGAAAATGCCTGAATCGTCTTCGTTGCATCAAAATGGCATGCGAGCAGGGGTGTTCTTTGACCTCGGCTTGGTTTACGGAGCGCTAACAAAACGTTCCCCGAAAGACAGGTTACCCTATGAAACGAGCTATTCTCGGTGCATTCGCCAATCACATGACACCACCCGATTTGCGGTGGATGCCGGATGAAGGGTTTTCAATCACGCGTTTGCGGATCGAATTGCTGTCGGGTTTGACGGTCGCTTTGGCGCTTGTGCCAGAAGCGGTTGCCTTTGCGTTTGTCGCCGGTGTACATCCTTTGGTGGGTCTTTATGCAGCGTTTCTGGTTGGCCTGATCACTGCCTTGTTTGGTGGAAGACCGGGGATGATTTCGGGCGCGACTGGGGCTTTGGCCGTTGTAATGGTGGCTCTGGTTGCGCAGCACGGTGTTGAATATCTGTTTGCCACCGTTGTTTTAATGGGGCTTTTGCAGATCTTCTTTGGCGCGATGCATTGGGGCAAATTCATTCGTTTGGTGCCGCATCCTGTGATGCTTGGCTTTGTAAACGGCCTTGCGATTGTTATTTTTCTTGCGCAATTGACCCAGTTTAAAGTGCCGGGAACCGTCGTGAGTGACGGGCATGGAATGACGGGTGGTGAATGGTTGTCTGGTGGCCCGATGATGCTAATGTTGATTCTTGTTGGGTGCACTATGGCGATCATTTGGGTGACGCCGCGCTTGACGAAAGTGATCCCGGCCCCGCTTGCAGGGATCGGAATTGTCGCAGCTGTCGTGATCGCGTTCGGTCTTGATGTTCCGCGTGTTGGCGATTTGGCGTCTATCCAAGGCGGCCTGCCAACGTGGCATATTCCCACGGTTCCTTTGAATTGGGAAACGTTCCAAATCATCCTGCCTTATGCTGTTATTCTGGCGGCAATCGGTTTGATCGAGAGTTTGTTGACTCTGAACCTTGTGGGCGAAATGATCAATAAACGCGGGGGCGCGTCGCAAGAATGTATTGCGCAGGGCCTTGCGAATACTGTGACTGGCTTCTTCGGTGGCATGGGCGGTTGTGCGATGATTGGTCAGTCGATGATAAACGTGAAATCGGGCGGCCGCACGCGGATCGCTGGTATCGCGGCGGCACTCTTTTTGTTGCTATTCATCGTTGTTGGCTCGTCCGTGATAGAGTTGATCCCCTTGGCTGCGCTTGTGGGTGTAATGTTCATGGTGGTGATTGGCACTTTTGCGTGGAACTCCCTGCTGATCCTGCGCCGCGTGCCAAAAATAGATGCATTTGTTATTATCTTGGTAACGGTTGTGACGGTGTATTCCGACCTTGCTGTGGCGGTTGTTGTGGGCGTGATCGTCTCGGCGCTTGCCTATGCATGGAACAACGCGCGCCGCATTCACGCAATTGAGCGCCCATCGGCGAGTTCTGAGGGTGCGAAAGTCTACGAAATTCAAGGACCTCTGTTCTTTGGATCTTCGGATGGGTTTATTGAATTGTTTAATGTTGCAGATGATCCGTCTGAGATCATCGTTGATTTCGCGCAAAGCCGGGTGGTTGATCAATCCGCGTTGCAAGCGATTGAAGCGGTCGCCGCCAAGTATGAAGAGGCTGGAAAGCGCATTCAGCTGCGTCATTTGAGCCGCGATTGCCATCAGCTGTTGAACACCGCAGGTCATCTCATGGTCGATAGCGACGATGATCCTGATTACGAGATTGCAGCAGACTATCAGGTGCGGACCGGTATTTTGGGCGGGCACTAGCTTGGCCCGTAGGAGTTTGGTTGGGGGCTTTGCCCCCGCCGATCTTTGATCGACTCCCCCCAAGGTATTTTCGGACCAAAGAAGACGGGTGGCTTAGTCGTCAGTCGTCGGGGCGGTTCAACTCGAACAGATCTGTAACAACTGAATAATCGCGATAGCCTAGGCGCGCGAGTGGTTGGAAAGTTGTGACGTCAAAACGACCCTCTTTCATACAGGCATCATCCATATGAACGCCTGTGACTTCACCCAAGACTAGAAAATTGTTGCTGCCCTGCAGATCGATAATTTGGGTCATTTTGCATTCAAGGGAGGCAGGGGCGGCGGCGACGCGCGCGGCGTTGATGCTAGCGCAGTCTGCTTTTTCAAGCCCTGCATGCTCGAATTCATCTGCACCTGCGGCCAGCGTCGCACTTGACGCATTCATTGCGTCTTGAAGCGCGCGAGAGACGATGTTCACACAAAACACCCCAGTTTCGCGGATCGCTGAAACGCTGTCTTTGGTGCCATCCCGATCATCCTTTGTGCCAGTTGATGCGAACATAACTTGGGGTGGAACATAGGCGACCGCATTGAAAAAACTGTAGGGTGCTAGATTGTCGCGGCCTTCGCTATCGCGGGTTGAAATCCAGCCAATCGGACGCGGTGTCACAATGGCGTTGAAGGGATTATGAAGCAGGCCATGGCCGTCTTTGGGGCGATAAAACATCTTCTCACTCCTTGTTTGCCCAATCGCTATCGACATGTTACCCGCGATGCCAGTCAAAAAACGCGAGAGCAGAGACGTGTACACGCTTAGACCAGAAAAAACAGAGGATTGGTGGGAGGTCGAAGCCCTCTATGATTTATGTTTTGCGCCGGGTCGCGAGGCGCTATCGTCCTATCGTTTGCGTGACGGCGTGCCACCCGTAGCCGGTTTGAGCAGCGTAGCGCGCGACGCTGACGATATTCTATCAGGCGCGATCCGGTATTGGCCGGTTCGGATTGGTGATCACACCGCTTTATTACTTGGCCCTGTTGCCGTCCACCCAACGCGTCAGGGGGAAGGGCTGGGCGGTGCGCTTATTCGAGACAGTCTTTCGCGTGCGCAGGATCAGGGTTGGGCACGCGTCATGCTGGTTGGCGATGCGCCTTACTATGCGAAGTTCGGTTTTTCGCGACTCAACGGGGTTGTGATGCCGCCGCCAACTAACCCTGATCGGGTTCTTGGCTTGCACGTTGACGGGCCTGCTTGGAAAGACGTTAAAGGCCGCGTGTGCGTGCATCTTGAAATCGACGGGTAGGATGCAAATCTAAAATACATGAGTATCGATATTATCCCCGCTTCACTGGAGCAAGACGTAGACTTGATCGCACGTCGATATCGCAAGGCTGGAGGTATGGGGATCCAAGTGCTCAACCTCGTAGGTGGACATGCAGAAAGCTTGATGGAGCGTTTGCCAGACCCTGTGAAAGATCACTTGGAGGAGGCGACGCTGAAAGCGCTTAAAGTGGCCTCGGCGGCGGCCACGCGCAGCAGGGGGATCGTTGCAGATCAGAGCACTTGGCTTAATACTGCTACTGCGACCGCTATGGGGGCCGCAGGTGGGGCAGGCGGCTTGCCGACGGCCTTGGCAGAACTCCCTGTCACTACGACCGTTTTACTGCGTGCGATCCAAGGGATTGCGGCGGAATATGGATTTGACCCGTCAGAGCCGAAGATCCAAGCCGAATGTTTGCAGGTCTTTGCAGCGGCGGGTCCTTTGGCGGCAGATGATGGGGCAGATATGGGATTCTTAAGTGCGCGGATCACTTTGTCTGGCACGACTGTGCAAAGCATTATCGCACGCATTGCTCCGCGGTTAAGCGCTGCACTAGGGCAAAAGCTTGCTGCGCAAGCCGTTCCTATCATTGGGGCAGTCGCAGGGGCGGCCACCAACTATGCCTACACCAGCTATTACCAAGAAATGGCGCATGTGCACTTTGGCTTGATGCGGGCTGGCGCTCGCCATGGTGTACACCGCGATCAACTGGTTCTGCGGCTTTCAGATGCGGTGAAATCGCTCTAGGGCACCTTGTTATAAAGGCAACGACTTGATGTAATCCCTCACAGGGCCACGCACGGATTGCTCGCCTTTTTGGTTACACTCTTCAATGATTTGACGCAGAACGTTCAGATCCACATGGCGCAGCAGATGTTTGACCGGTCCGATTGAAGCAGGTCGCATCGAGAGCGTTCTCATCCCTATTGCTGCGAAACAGGCGGCCTCAATCGGGCGACCAGAGTCTTCGCCACAGAATGAAAGCGGCGTTCCAGCAATCTCGCAACGGGTCACGATGCCTTGCAAGAAGCTTAGAAATGGAATGGAGAGCGTGTCGTACCGGCGGCGCACCCGCTCATTTTCGCGATCTGCTGCGAAGAAGAACTGTTTAAGATCATTGCCGCCGATTGAGAGGAACCCGACGTCTTCGAAAAACGCTTGCGGTGCAAAGGCCAGCGATGGGGTTTCCAACATTGCGCCGATTTCGATGTTCGAGGGCAAGGGATGACCGAGACGGCGTTCGCGCTCCATCGCTTTGTCCATCTCTGCTTTCGCGGCGACATACTCGCTATATTGGGCCACAAAGGGAAACATGATAGATAGATCGCGCCCCGCTGCTGCGCGCAAGAGGGCTTGCAACTGCATGCGCATCACGCCCGGCTTATCTAACCCGACGCGGATCGCGCGCCATCCGAGGGCCGGATTGGGTTCGTCGTTGGGCTTCATATAGGTCAGAACTTTGTCAGATCCGATATCAAGCGTGCGAAACACAACGCGTTTGTCCCCTGCAGCATCCAGAACGCGGCTGTAGAGGGCGCTTAGCTCTGAGCGTTGAGGCATTTTGTTGCGCACAAGGAACTGTAGTTCTGTTCGAAACAGGCCCACGCCTTCTGCACCGGAATTTTCCAGTGAAGGTAAATCTGCCATCAAACCAGCGTTCATATGCAGTGAAATCGTCTCACCACACAGCGTCATGGCGGGTTTATCGCGTGTTGCTGAATACCGCTCTTGCGCATCCGCTTGCATCGCAATTTTGTCTTTGAAGGCCGCATTCACCGTGTCGTCAGGGCGCAAATGTACAATGCCTTGATCGCCGTCGACCATGATATGATCGCCGTTAAGCGCCTCGCGCGTGATGCCATCCGCATGTACGACAAGAGGGATTGCTAGGGCACGCGCGACGATCGCTGCATGTGATCCGACAGAGCCTTCTTCGAGAACAATCGCCTTAAGAGAGCGGCCGTATTCTAGCAGTTCACCGGGGCCAATATTGCGCGCTACGAGCACCGGATCACTGGGCAACTCTGCACCGGTTGCGCTGCCTTGCCCCGTTAAAATGCGCAATAGACGGTTCGACAGGTCATCCAAGTCCTGCAATCGTTCACGCAAGTAGGAATCATTGGCTTGACCAAGGCGCGTACGGGCTTGTGTTTGCTCTTTTTCGACAGCGGCTTCAGCGGAGAGACCATTGGAAATGTCCTCTTCCATGCGACGCATCCAGCCTTTGGAGTTGGCGAACATGCGGTACGCTTCAAGAACCTGAAGCTGCTCTCCGTCACCTCCTGCGGCACCTGCCAAAAGCTTGTCGACGCTTACGCGCAGGGTATCAACCGCATCATTCAAACGCGCGGTTTCGGTTTCGGGGTCTTCTGCGATGACATTTGTCACGACAACCCGGGGCTCATGTAGCCAAACATGTCCGATGGCTGCACCTTCTTGGCCCGTTGTACCACGCAGCAGAACGGGTTGTTGGTGACGCGCGGAGAGCGCTTCGCCTTCCCCAAGAAATGCACCAAGCTCGGTCATTTCTGCCAGAACCATGGCGACGACTTCTAACGCATAAAGCTCATCCGCGGAAAACAAACGCGAGGCTTTGGATTGCACAACCAACACGCCCAGTTTTTCACCAAGGCGCTGAATGGGGATGCCAAGGAAAGAGGAATAAATCTCTTCGCCAGTTTCCGGCATGAAGCGGAACCCTTTTTCGGAAGGGGCATCCGCTGTATTGATTGTCTTAGATTTCTTAGCAACGCGGCCAACAAGACCTTCGCCAAGCCGCAAACGCGTTTGGTGCACGGATTCTGGGTTCAGGCCTTCGGTCGCACAAAGTTCCAATGTTTCATGGTCACGAAACAGGTAGATGGAGCAGACTTCGGTCTGCATAGAGGTCGCAATAAGACGGGTGATTTTGTCCAGCCTTTGTTGGCCGTCCCCGTCCTCCGCCATCGCGTCGCGCAGGCGCACGAGCAGTTTACGGCTTTCGCTTTCACGTTTTTGCGCCATCTTGCGGTTTTATCCCCCCGGAAGAACAAACATCGCGCCCATAGACGCTTTATCCAGTATATGGGAAGCCCCCCCAGAAGGGGAGAGGCAAAGCACCCTGCGCGTTTAGGCCGCTTTTTCCAGCTCGAACGCGTCGTGCAGTGCTTGCACGGCAAGCTCCATGTATTTGCGATCGACAAGGACCGAAATCTTGATCTCGGATGTCGCGATTACCTTGATGTTGACGCCTTCATCGCTGAGCGTTTTGAACATCTTTGCGGCCACGCCTGACTGGCTGCGCATGCCGATACCAACGGCAGAGATTTTGGCAACATCCGTATCCGCGATGAGATCGTGGTAGTTGATCTCGCCAGAGGCTTTTGCATCCTCCATCGCTTTCTCTGCGCGCTTCACCTGATCGGTGGGGCAAGAGAACGTCATATCCGTGCGGCCATCTTCGGCGATGTTCTGGATAATCATATCCACATTCACTCCCGCATCAGACAGTGGACCAAAGATCGCCGCCGCAATGCCTGGTCGATCCGCAACCGACACAAGGGTCATTTTCGCTTCGTCGCGGCTATAGGCGATGCCTGAAACAACGTTGGATTCCATGATTTCCTCCTCGGCGCAAACAAGCGTGCCTGCGGTATCTGATTGTTCTTCAAATGAGCTGAGCACGCGCAGTTTGACCTTGTAGCGCATCGCCAATTCGACAGAGCGGGTCTGCAAAACCTTCGCGCCAAGGCTCGCTAGTTCCAGCATTTCTTCAAACGCGATCTTGTCGAGCTTACGCGCTTTGTTGGTGATGCGTGGATCGGTCGTGTAAACGCCGTCCACGTCTGTGTAGATGTCGCAACGCTCTGCCTCAAAGGCGGCGGCAAAGGCAACGGCCGTCGTGTCGGAGCCACCGCGCCCAAGCGTCGTGATGCGACCTTCTGGGCTAACTCCTTGAAAACCAGCTACAACCGCAACGCGATCGCTTGCTGCAAACTTGGCCATGATATTGTCGGACGGAATTTCCTCAATGCGCGCAGTAGAATGGGCAGAGGTTGTTTTCACAGGCACTTGCCATCCCTGCCAAGAACGCGCAGGTACATCCATTTCTTGCAGCGTGAGGGCCATTAGCCCTGCGGTCACATTCTCGCCGGAGCTGACAATCGCATCATATTCACGCGCATCATAAAGTGGAGAGGTTTCATTGACCCAGCCCACCAATTCATTGGTCTTGCCGGACATTGCAGAGACGATAACGATCACGTCGTAGCCCTTGGCAACCTCGACACCCACGCGCTTGGCTGCGCGTTTGATACGGTCAAGATTGGCTACTGAGGTGCCGCCGAATTTCATAACGAGAACGGGCATGGATGCGTCCTAGACAAGAGAGGTTGAGCAGCATTTACGACCCCTTTTGCCCAAGGGCAAGGGGGCAGTGGAACGGCATTAGAACGGCATATGCGCTCCGTCGTAATTCTCGAACACGCCAGTATGATCAAGCGACAACAAATCGAAGCGTTGGATCAAGCCCGCGGCAGAGGTCGCAGCATCAATATCGGCTTCAGCTCCACCCATTTCGGTTTGCACCCAACCCGGATGATATGCGCCAACCGCAATGCCGCTCGGCTTGAGCTTAATCGCGAGGTTGCAAGCGAGGTTGACCGCGGCCGCCTTAGATGCGCGGTAAAGAAATGCGTTGCCGCCCGCGCGCTCCGAAGAGCCCATTTGCGACGCGATAATCGCGATCTTTGGGGCTTTGCTTTTGCGTAAAGCAGGCAGCAAAGCTTTGATTGTTTGAAACACGCCAGTGACGTTTACGGCAAATGTGTCGGTCCAGAGTTGCTGTTCGTAACCCGTCTCAAGCGCGTGACCCTTATCGAGGTAAACGCCCGCATTGCAGATCAGCAAGTCGAGCACGGGTTGATAGTCAGCTGCTAAGCTTTGAACTTGCTTCGCATTCGTCACATCAAGAACCGCATCGGTGCTGCCATCGCGAGAGGTTGCGACTACAGTATCGCCGCGAGCGCGCAGTTGGGATGTCATTTGCGCGCCAATACCGCGGTTGCCGCCTGTCAGAATTACCTGCATCAATTGTCCTTTCCTGAGGGGCGAAACGGCAGCGGTAGAACAGGAACACCGTCTTCCACCAGCTTTTTCGCCTCTTCCAAGTTTGCTTCGCCATAGATTGAGGTTTCGGGTGCATCGCCGTCGTGCATCGCACGTGCTTTTTGGGCGAACTCGCCGCCTACATATTCGCTGTTGGCTTCAACAGAGCGGCGCAGTTCTGCGATTTTCTGCTCTTCGGGCGATGCAGGTGTCGACAAAGGACCGGAAGTCTGGTCGCCCTGAGACGCTTCGTTCTTCTGCGCAGTTGCACGCGCAGGGCGCACGGCGGGAGCCATCAAAACCTTACTCACCTGCGTTGCGCCACAGATCGCACATGTTACCAGCCCTGCGCTTTGCAATTTATCAAAGGCAGAGGCAGATTGAAACCAGCTGTCAAACTGGTGCCCTTCATAACATTTGAGCGCGTATTGGATCATGCTCTTCTGTTATAGCTTGAAAATCGCAGGGTCGAGAGCATTTAGGCATTTGGAATTTTGTTTGGCTCGAAATTGCGAATGATATGGGCCAATTCCGGTTCGCTTACCTTGCGCGCGGCCTGCGCAAGGCTGAACCACTTACGCTTGCGTTGGCTCACTTCGCGGTACCTGTCATGAATTTTCTTAACTTTCAAAGGATACACAATGCCGACGCAAGGCAACGCGCGACCGGAGACATGGTTTTTTGTGTAAGAATAAATCCCGATGCTAAAGTCGTGCAGTTTGCCTTCAACACCGGCCTCTTCAAGGGCCTCAATCGCGGCGCTTTGTGCAGGGCGCATGCCATCTTGCGGCCAGCCTTTTGGAATGATCCAACGCTGCGTGCGACGGCTAGTGATCAACAAGATTTCCGGCTTGCCCTTGCGCAAACGGTAGCAAAGCGCCGCAAACTGTGTGCGCAGCCCTGTTTTTTTGGCACCCATCATATCAATAGGGGCGAAGGAGTGATCTTTTGCGCGCTGTTCTTTCATGGGTCTGACTGTACTGCCTTTTGCCGCTGGTTTTCGCTTCGCGATCTTATTGTGCATGAATGTATCAGTTTTTTGACATTTGGAAAAGTGTAGTCAAAACAACGTTTAACGTGTTGGTTTGTGGCAGGGCGACGTGGGCGGCGTTGCGCATCTTGTTGGATGCTTCGAGATTGCGCAAAGAGATCACATTACACGCTATCTCTTCTGGTGTTGTGCACATCATGGCGGCTTCGTGTTTCGTAAGAGCTGCATAGGGGACCGCGAAGTTTTCCAAGTGTGGGCCATGCAAGATCGCGCAATCGTAGACGACCGGTTCAAAAGGGGTGTGACCACCTTTTGCAACAAGAGAGCCACCCACAAAGCATGTCCCCGCAAGGCTGTACCACTGCGCCATTTCGCCAAGCGTGTCCGCGATATAAACTTGGCTTGGGCTGTCAAACTCAGTGCCAAGGCTGCGTTGCGTGACGCTTAGGCCAAGCGTCTTGGCGAGCTTTGCAAGGTTTGCGCCACGTTTGGGATGTCGCGGGGCGAGGATCATGCGCAGCGTTGGATCGGATTTGAGCGCCTCAAGATGTGCAAGCAACAGGGTCTCGTCTTCACCTTCATGGGTCGAGGCTGCAAGCCAGACGGACAGTCGTGCTTCATCGTCTGCAATGAAGTGCTTTGCTTGGAATAAGGACTTTAAGGAAATTTCTGCTCCAAAGGCACTGTCTGATGCACCAAGCTTGGAAAGTCGTGCCGCTGACTCCCGATCCTGCGGGCAAATAAGATCAAAGGTTTGAAAAATCTCCATAGAGAGCTTTGAAAAGCGTCCCCACGTACGTGAGCTATTCCTTGAAATACGTCCGCCAATCAGCGCGATAGGAGCTCTGGCCGCAGCGATCGCGCGCATGCGATTTGGCCAGAAGTCGGCTTCGATCAGAATGAAAGTACGCAAAGACAGTTTTCTCAGAAGCCTGCCATAAACCCACCCCAGATCGATTGGGGCCAGGTAAACGTTTAACTGCGAACGTCCCCATGCCCGCACCATGTTTTTAGCGCTGATGCTGTTGCAGGTCACCAGCAAGCGCGCGTCGGGGCTTTGCGTGCAAAGCCCGTCAATCAAAGGTTGCGCCGCGCGTAACTCACCGTTGGAGGCACCATGGATCCAAATGACATCGCCCGATGGTAGATCTTTCCACATCCCCAAGCGCTCGCGAAAATCTTGCACGCTTTCGACTTTTCGCAACACGCGAATAAATAACGCAACCAATAAAACGGGCGTGAGCAGCGTGATAAGGCAGCGATACAGCAGCATAGGTGAGAGGTGCCCTTCCCAAAAACGTGATCTCAGCCCTAGCGCGCAGCCGTGAAACGCGCAAGCCGCGCTTGCACGTGACGGTGGCTTTCTAAATACTCGCGCCATGAAGATTTTGCGCCAAACCTCACGTATTCTTGCGTTTCTCTGCATTGGAGCTTTTCCTGCCTTTGCGGAAAGTGTCACGATTTTTGCGGCCTCTAGTTTGAAAACTGCGTTGGATCGGGTCATCGCAGAAAACGACTTGGACGCGATCGCTGTTTATGGTGGAAGTGCCGCCCTAGCGCGGCAAGTGGCGCAGGGCGCGGACGCAGATATCGTGATTTTCGCGCATCCAGATTGGATGGATTGGCTTGAAACACAAAATGCGATTAGCGCAAAAAACCGATGTGATGTGATTGGCAATCATTTGGTCCTAGCGGGTCCTGTCGATGGTCCTTTGTTATCGGCTGAAAACGCCAAAGATATAATAGATGCGCTTGAAGGCGGGCGCTTGGCTGTTGGGCAATTGTCCTCGGTTCCTGCAGGGCAATACACTGCGCAGTATTTGACAAACCGAGGCTGGCTAGAGCCGCTACGTCCGCACCTCGCGGAAGCGTCGAATGTGAGATTGGCCCTTGCCTTACTCGCGCGTTCGGAGGTGCCTTTGGCCTTTGTCTACGCAAGCGATGTGTTCGCTGAGAATCGTGTGCAAACGGTATTCAAGCCGAATCCATCTGAGTATCCCGCGATTCGCTACCCGATGGCCTTGACAGCGACTGCAAACGCGCAAAGCCATGAAGTTGCCCGCACGATTACGCAAAGCACGCACGTTTTCGCGAAATCGGGCTTTGCAGGCATACACATAAACCAAACGGATCGGTGCCAGTAATGTTGAGTGCGGCTGAATTGGCGATTGTTGCGCTTTCGCTTCAGATTGCGCTGCTGGCGACAGTGGTAAGTTTACCCTTCGCGATTGCAACTGCATGGCTTCTGGCGCGCAAAGAGTTTTACGGAAAATCCCTGCTCAATATCGCGGTTCATTTGCCCTTAGTGTTGCCACCAGTTGTCACAGGCTATGCCTTGCTGATCCTGTTTGGCAAGCAAGGCCCCATTGGCGGCATGCTTGAGGCATACTTCGGAATCACATTTGCCTTTCGCTGGACAGGCGCAGCGCTTGCGGCGGGTATCATGGGCTTTCCCCTTATG
>Ga0206129_10001113_pt1 | contig 37560 bp, 34 predicted proteins | sample Helgoland_Spring_8_FD_148616 | JGI IMG/M metagenome (GOLD analysis project Ga0206129, IMG submission 148616) | Pelagic subsurface seawater microbial communities from Kabeltonne, Helgoland, North Sea - Helgoland_Spring_Bloom_20160502_2 | ecosystem: Environmental > Aquatic > Marine > Epipelagic ...
CTGCCCTACTCTTCTTTCTACTGACTGCCCTACTCTTCTTTCTACTGACTGCCCTACTCTTCTTTCTACTTACTTTCCTACTCTTCTTTCTACTTACTTTCCTACTCTTCTTTCTACTTACTTTCCTACTCTTCTTTCTACTTACTTTCCTACTCTTCTTTCTACTCTTCTTTCTACTGACTGTCCTACCGATTTTACGAGAAGTTTTTCGTTTTCTGCTCTTTATTATATTTATTTTTATGGGATTAGATAACCCGGCCTTGTGGTCTGCTAACGCCCGCGCTAAACCCTCTTTATTAAGTTTAGAACGACCCTTAATTTTGTATTTGGTAGCCAACTTTTTTAATTCTTTTAGACTTGGCATTTCTTTTATTGTAAGAGTAATATTTTATGTTATTGAAATTAACTACTAACTGATTAATTTCAATAATATCCTACAGATAATAAATTATCTATTATGCCAAAAAACAATAACAATGGAAAAACTACACAGAATACCGAAAGGAATGAAGACGACAGTAAAACCACGACCGGTCGTGGTTATTATTCAAATAAGGGATATAGCAAGGCAGACGTCATTCTTGCTCGTGCTCGTCGACGGGCTCAAAAGGCGGCTAATAAGAGACAGTTAGCAGTCAGACGTCTCCAGATCGACAATGTAGCGATGGGGATTGTCAATAATGAAAAAAATCTCCCCATTGACTGGACTATGAATTCTGATAGACTTGCCAACTTTATGCGGTTAGTTGGAATGAGAGCGAAGGAGATTATGACTCAAAAGAAAACTATCACGACTCTCGCCTGTACTTTCCCAACTCAACAACATATGTACACGGCAATGAGTGGGTGCACGACTGTTGTTTTACATGAGAAGCAATCTGTAAAAGAAACAACAGACAGTGATGAAATTGACGTAATTATAAATACACTGATGAAATGGAATCTCCAATAATTGGTAAACGTCTATTCTAAAATTTTATACATAAACGTATAAAATTTAACTATCTTATTTCTGCACCCGTTCTCGAAACCACTTGGTAATGATATACTTCTCACCGCCTAAAATAGGTTTTCCTTGATGGAGAGTCCGAAAGTTGGTGGTACCGTCCCCGTTTAAACTATTCCAAATCACCGCTGTGCCTGTTTTAGGGGTCACGTGTAAGTTGTTCAGGCTGATAAATTCAGTCTCCCCACCCTTTTTCACATTGTTGAGGAAGACCATAAAGGTCCATGTACGCTGTCCTTGATAACTCGAACTATCTCCCGCAAACTCTTCAAACTCTTCCCCACCATGGAAAAAATCGTGATGTGCCTTGAATTGTTTTCCGAGGTTGTAGTGCTGTATTTGACAAGGTTCCGACATGTTGCTATTGATACCCATAGCATCACATATTTTTTTATCGACATGTGTTTGGATGGGTGTACCTTCAAAGTAGCATGTCTCACTAGTGCGAAAGTTGGGGTCATCGCTTGCTTTGGTGAGTGTTGAGAGTGTCATTTTGCCCTGTGCTCCCTTAATAACCTTGTCGCACTCGTCCGGTGTCATAAAATTATCGAGGATGTAGACCTTTGTCCCTTTATCCCCAAGAATTTTAGTAGCACTTTTCGCTAGACGTTGGTGTTCCAGTAGTTGTTTCTTTGAGTTGTGATATGTTGTGATGTTTTCTGTTTTACCTCCACCATCTATTGGAGTGTAAACTAAAAACATACATATAACGACGATCCAATTTACCGCGATACCAATACTAACCCCGATCGTTAATTTATACTGTCGCCAAACGAAGAAGTAATATACCCAAGTTATGAATAACAAAATATCCACAATTAAAAATATTAATTTTAATTCCATTTCTGTTTTAATTATATCCAAAATATAATTAATAAACTTTCCAATCTTCCGGATACTTAAAAAGATTGCTATTAATAACTTTCAAGCCCGTTGGAATAGTTTGTGTTAAATCTAAAACGCTACTTTCCTCTCCTACCTCTTTGACCAGATATATGTATATATATAAATAAAAATACCGCGAGGCATGTAACACCAGTCCCTATTAATAAAATAGCCAATGTGGAAATATGCCCAGGCGATGGTCTTGGGCCTGGCGATGGTCCTGGTGATGGTGGTGATGGTCCTGCTGGCGATGGAGGTGATGGAGGTGATGGTGCTGGTGCTGGTGGTCCTGGTCCTGGAGGTGCTGGCGATGGAGGTGCTGGTCCTGGAGGTGCTGGCGATGGAGGTGCTGGTGGTCCTGGTCCTGGAGGTGCTGGCGATGGAGGTGCTGGTCCTGGAGGTGCTGGTGATGGAGGTGCTGGTCCTGGAGGTGCTGGCGATGGAGGTGCTGGTCCTGGAGGTGCTGGCGATGGAGGTGCTGGAGGTGCTGGAGGTGCTGGTCCTGGTGATCCTAAATAGCATTTATTAATATTTTTAGTTGGAGAAGATGGATTATCTATAAACGGAGAAGATTGACAATCCTTTTGGGTTGCCCATGTTGGCGCACAATTACCACCCGAAACGCAGTTAGCACTAGTAGGTTCTCTACCGGAAGCGTTCATTTGACATAAAATGGGGGGGGAGGGCGGAACCATCAGCATAATTACATGCTTCACACTTTGGTTTGTTGGTTGGTTTCCCATCATAATAACTGCATCGCCACTTGTTATCTTCTCCGTATTTAGATTTTGTTCTTATAGAATATTTAGAGTTATTTCTATTCATTTTATTTACATAAATATTATACTTACGAGTATTATTTATGATGTTTTTACGATTTAGTCATAACCGAAACTGCCCATATCATCACTGTAATACCAGAAAGTATATGCCAGATGGTATGATAGACCAAATACATTGCTTGTTGCGACTGTTCGGTGTAATCGATGATATCAATAGGCTGGTTAACGGTAAATATCTTTCCACCCCATGATTTGGTAGGATCTTTCACCTTTACTCTAGCCCCTTCTATTTCCGAAAAAATAAAGAAGACGATGGACAGGAGTCCTAGTAGTATGGTGATAACTGCCAACGTTATATGTGTCTTCTTTTTTAATAAGAGGTACATTAGTACCAAGAGAGATATTACACCGCCCGTGTTGGCCAACACCACATCAAGGGTATCCCAAACCCCTGTAGAGACACCTACCCGCTCATTGCTGTGATGGACAATTGAGACGATGGCAATTAATAATATTCCAACCCCTGCAATTTTATAGTGCTTTTTGAAATTCACAAAACAAAGTATGGCTCCTATTATGTAAAATATATTACTGTAAATACAAATGTTATGAAGAGTTTCTAGTAAACTGGTATAACTTTCTATACAGTCTTTCATTTTTATAGTAGATAAAAATGAATTTTTTTGACTGTGTAATTATAGAAACAAAAATGACAGAAATAGTTTCTAAAACAATTTGTCCTATAACGCATAAATCAGTCACAGAATTAACAAATCCAGTCATTGGAACCGATGGATACACATATGAGTACACAGCCATTAAAAAATGGTTGGACGACCATGGTACTTCTCCAATGACTCGACTACCAATGAATAGTAAAGACCTCATTGTAAATAGAGCATTGGGTGTAAATGAACCAGCGGTGGAACACGTAGAGGAGGGTGAGATAATAACCTTAATGATTGCTGGAAGTCTCGATACCTCCGCAAGTATGTCGTCGGAAGCCTCTATCGTAAGCAGTACAGGTGTAAGAGAAACGCATGGACTTACCCAACTGGATATTGCTAAGCACGCCCTTGTTACTGTTGTTCACGCAATGACAGCCGATCAAATGTTTGGATTGGTTACCTTCAGTACAACTGCCACCACCGTATTACCCATGACTAGAATGAACACATCGGGTAAGAAAAAGGCTCTCGCCGTCATCAAAACAATCGTTGTAGAAAGTAGCACAAATATATGGGAGGGTATTCGCCAAGCCAGTCGATTAGTGGATTCCCCGTTAACGCTTCTCACAAATAATACTTCCTCTTCCTCGTCCTCTTCCTCTTCCTCGTCGAATCAGGTAGCCGTGCCTCAACCCAAACGATGTGTATGGTTGCTCACAGATGGACAACCAACATATAATCCTCCAAAATCCCACGTGGAGATGATACAGGACTACAATAAGGAGTTTGGATCCGATCGCACCATTAGAACGTTTGGTATCGGCGAGAATATTGACTCTGAACTGTTGGAAGCCATCGCGGAGGTAGGTCGAGATTCCTTTGCCTACATTCCAGACCCTGGATTTGTCGGTACTATTATTGTTCACGCATTGGCGAACACCAATTCCTTCCCACTAGCACCTGAACTCAAGGAAGACGCGTTGTCCAGAGAACATTTTGTAGACTGTCTACAAGCAGTTCTTCATGCGGGTCGGCAGACAATGAGTCGATATGGTGGACGTAGTAATGCAACAGAGGAGCAAGTTAAAACAGCCCTTGGTATCTACACTGTATATCTACAGGTTTTACATCAGCAAAAAGGAGACCTACGCTTTCACGAGGAGGAAATTAAACTGGCATGTAGTAGTGTCACTGCATGGTCAAGATGGGGTGCTCACTACATTCGAGCAATCAGAATGGGGCATATTAACAGAGAGTGTACTAACTTTAAGGACCCAAGTGTTCAAATGTTTGAACACATTCGCGGAACTGGATGGACTGATGTAAGAGACAATGCTCACAATCTCTTTATTAATCTACCAGCCCCAACTCCGAGTAGCACTAGAAAAAGAAGTCATTACACTTCTTCCTCGACCTCGTCCCAGTCCCAACGGTATTCACCACCCACAACTATGAGAACATACAGTCAGCGGGACAGCGGCTGCCTTCACGAAGATGCGAGAGTATTGCTCCACGATGGAAAATTAGTACAGTGTAAAGACATCGAAGTAGGAATGCTAGTCAGCACCTATGATGCTTCTGAAAACGCTGACTGTAGCGACATCGTGGAATGCATTGTAAAAACCAAAAGAGTCACTCCATCACCGTTTGTACAGTTAGTAAACAAAAAAACAGATACGGTTCTCAACATAACCAAATGGCATCCAATCATCTACGATTCTAACTGGGTCTACCCCATCTCAACCGGGGCACCTGTCGTCGAACTACATTCTGAGTACGTCTACAGTTTTCTATTGAAAAATCGCAGCTCTGCGATGATAATCGAAAGTTATCACTGTATTACCCTCGCGTCGAATTGCACGACTAACGAAGTGTCCTCCCACGACTTTTGGGGAACCGACAATGTCGTAAAAGCACTACAAGACCAACCTGGGTTTTCAGATGGGACTGTCGTTCTTAATCCCCACTCGTTTAAACGTAATCAATCCGGAGATGTGGTCGGTATTATTACTCGACAATAGCGGAAAGAGACTATATCTAAAATAATATTTAATATTCTAAAAACATTAAATAAAAAGACATGTCACTCAAATTAGTTATACTTGGAGATGCTTGCGTCGGCAAGTCGTGCCTGATTAATAAATTTACCACCAATAAATTTCGAGAATTTGAAGAACCCACCGTAGGTGCCGCCTTCCAAGCAGTGAGAGTCTCTGACTCTTATCTAACACTCGAAGTCTGGGACACAGCTGGTCAGGAACGATTTCGAAGCCTTACACCCATGTATTATCGAGATGCCAAAGTTGCCCTCGTCTGTTACGACATTACAAACAAGCAGTCATTTGAAAGTGCGAAATACTGGTACAACCAGCTAGTAGAGAATGGAGACAATGACTGTATAAAAATTCTAGTAGCGACAAAATCCGATCTCTATGATCAACGAGAAGTTGAGGTAGTTGAACGGTACTTAAAAAGCGCCAATATAAGTTATTTTATGGAGACTTCTGCAAAAACCGGGCAAAATATAGATAAGTTATTTAATTTAGCGGCCAGAGAGGGTAGTCTTGTTTATAGGAGAGGAGAACGCAATGGAAATAGTAAGGGTGGACGGGAGGAGAGGAAGAGTAAAAAAAAGAGGGGTGGTGGTAGAATATATGGTAATTTGGAACGGATGGGAAAAGAAGCAGATGATGATAAAATATTTGGAAATAATTGCTGTTAAAATTATGTAGAATAAATATGAAAGTAGACAAGATATTTTCATCATTATTTTTTGCATGCATTGCTGTCGCATGTATAGCACCAGTCCTTAACTCCGATGGGGAGCACGCAAACATTACTATGTGTAACGATGTTAATAAAGCGGTGATTAATAGAGTAAATGGTATGTATGGGAGTACAGACAAGAAGAGAGGTGCTAATTGTTACTATTACAAAACCGAAAAGTGCTTCAGAGGTACATGTAGTTCGGATGGGTGTGAAAACTGTACTAAAAGTCTGACTGCCTTGAGTATTGTTCTATTATTCTCGGGTACTTTTTGCATACTGGCCTTTTCGTATCTATTACTGGAGGGGTTAATATCCAAATAAATATTTTTATATAGTTGAAAAATATAAAAATAAGAATATATTATTTTATTCTTTTTGAAGATTTACCGGTATGTATCACCAAACCAATAATAGCCAGAACGATAGCACCAATCTCTAAAAAGTAGCTGGTACTCAAGGTTCCAGTATGACATTTTACATCCACAACATTCGACATCGTCGCTGGAAGTTTACATATCCGATTCGTTTTTTCATCGTTATTAATATGGTTTAAGACAAGTAGTGGGTAAACAAGTACAAGCGCAAGCATACACCAGATACCAACTACACCTACTAATTTAGAATGGTTGTAACCGATACCAACAAATAGTGTTGATATAAGTAACAGCGATGGACCAACTATTGATAGTATCTTAGATGCAAGATTACCTTCTGGTTCTGGAACCCCTGGAGTTCCATATTTTTTACACTCGTTTTTGAGACCTGATTCGCTTAATATTTTAGAAGAGTCAGCTGGCGTGACCCCTTTAAAATTAAGACTATCAGTGTATTTTTTGCATTTTAACCAGAGTCCGTCGTTGCGACTCATGTCGAGTTTAGCTGAAAAATTGTTGCCAAACTTAAGATTACCAACGATTTCATTTTTAGACCAATTCGGTAAAATACAAGCAATGACTGCCAAAATTATGGCTGATGTTAGGAAAATTATAGAATATATTTTCATTTATTATAAACTTTTAATTTTATAATAAATTTTTTATACAACAGATTTTATCAATCGATAAAATTTACATTATTTCTTATTGGAAGATCTGACTTTTATTACGTCTCCAACAATAACCAAGACAACAGCTCCTAACTCCAAGTACCAACCGGTGCTTAATACGGGGCAACCGATGGTGTACAGGTATGGACATTTTTATATTTGATGTTGCCCAATTTACTGATAAAATTATAGAGAGAAATATATTACTGGTAAATGTTTCATTTATATTTTTGAAATATAAATAATAAAAAGCGGTTATTCGGCGGTGTTTTGTTCACTGTTGCTCGTGTTTTGTTTACCTCCACCACCTCTCCCACGATTCTCACCACCTCTCCCACGATTCTCACCACCTCTCCCACGATTCTCACCTCCACCACCTCTCCCACCGCCGCGATTATTATCACCACCACCGCCGCGATTACGATTTTTACGTTCGAAATCGGTGTACAACCATTTGTAGTAAGTAAGTTCTAGGTGGATGAGCAATGGTGACCATCGTTCGGGTTTATTCTCAAATTGCATGTGATATGCTTCGACCATGTCGTGGACCTCATCTCTAATTTCATTCGTTGATTTTCTAAGTTTCCAGCACACCGAACAGCATCCGTCGTCTAGGGGCTCGCCGGACTGTACAGCCGCTTCTTTTTTACCCCCGTTTTTAGCAAGATAAAAGTGGTTGCACCGTTGGTGGTACACCATAACTGTACCTACATTAAGTCTTTCCATGTTTTTCGTCCTAATATCAACGTATTCGCATTGAGATTGTGGTCGGTCTACTGTAGGTAATTGTTTTCTGATTAATTGTTCCATTTTTTGTTTTAAAGATTTTTGTTTTAGATTTCAATTTTGATAATTGTTTGCCACGATTCAAGAGCTGACGATAATGTACCCAAATTGGGATATTCATATTTAGATTTTCCGGTGTGGAGTAAACATAATGATAGTGGATAGTCCTTATTTGTATATGTCGTCCGGTTATCTTGTCGTTCTTTTAAGAAAATACGAGAAGAGTAAGGAGCATTGTTCGAGGGTATGTAAGTAAAACTACCACATTCAAATTCCGCGTCGGTGCTTCTTGTCTGAAGAGCTTCCCACGCAATATCGTCGAAGGGGAACATTGCACCTATTTGGTTCTCATCCTTGGTCGTAATAAGCATTAGATACCTATTTTCCCGTAAATATACATTTAGTTTTACCGCATAGGTGGAGTACAATCGTTCATCTCGTACTTTGGTAAGTGTAGGGTTTCCAAAGTACTGACTAAACATAGAGTATACATCTCGTTTGTCGGACTGTAAGTCTGAATCAATAATATATCCGTATTGAGCCATTTTTACGAAAGAGTTTCTATCTTAAATATTAATTTATTTTGCTACAATAAAATGACAAATAGATGGTTTTCTGTTAATACACATAATAGAAATAATAATTGTTTCTCAAAGGAAGATGTCAAGAACTTTGGATTCAGAGAATGGCAGGAGGAGTGGGAGGCCAAATCAAAGAAACTCGAAGCCGTAGAAAAACGGACCTGTAATAGTAAGACGGATGATTTAGGTAGTAATAACCCCCACGATAAGTATCGCGGTAAGAATCACCACCACCATGCGAACGATGGCGAGAGAAGTTGTAAGAACCGTTGTAAGCAACACCTGGAAGATGAAATAGCGCTCGAGAATTCATCGAGTTGTCAGTCGTGTAGCCAAGCGTCCGGTTGTTCGGGGCAACAGTGTCCAGATTTATCCCGCAATAGAGAGTACTATAAGTTGGGTCCAGTAAAGCGTGGTTGTGCCTCTGGTAGTATTACAGACCACCTGTACACATTTCCACTCCCACTAGATTACGGCTACTGGCCCGACATCAACACAAAGTTGAATCCATGGGCGAGAGTTCCTTAAAAATATTTAAAATACTTTTTTTCAATACCTAAATAAAATGAACACTAAAGAAATTTTAACAATAATTGCATTGTCCACAATAGGACTTTGCTTAATTTGCGGACTATCTAAAATGTCGATGAAAAGCGATAACGCTAAGAAAAGTTGTGATAACGCCTGTAATTTATTATTCTTTATTAGTATAGTACTTATTGGAGCGAGTCAACTATTAAATAACCCAGAAAAGTATGGTGGATCAAAGTGTCAATTTCCAACACCAAGTCCAGTGATGACTTCATGTCCAACTACAACTGTTCTTGGTAAGCCGGCTGATGGCGTGCTGAGATATTTTAATGCTGAATGGACAGCTCAAGCTAATTATAATTTTTGTAACAACCCACCCGGATCAGCTCCGGGTGTCAGCGCGGCTTACACAATGTGTAAAACACTGAAAGACCATGGAGCAACCTGTGATGTTAACACTAAGGATAAGAAGTGGAATGCCCTTTATAAAGGGGGTAAATATATAAAATGTGTGGGCGACAAAGATGATGGTGATACGTTGGGTGGTTTAGTAGTAGACAATGGAGTTGCATACAGGAAGACAATCTGGGGAAAACCAGCATTTGATCCAGGTATGGAAGACTACTTAGCCGACAATTGTTTGGGAACGTTGGAGACACCCACTGAAGCATGCGAAAGTAATATACCACCAGCGCCAGGTGTAAAATCTATATTCATAAATCCATCAAACGTTAAACCAGGGCAATATTACATCATCGCATTTGAAAACGGTGGTAACTTCCCACAGGCCAAGAATAATAGACTAGAAGGTGGTGGTATTATAGCTACTGGTGGGGACTGTGATGATAAAGTATGCGTTGGAGAATGGTATTATCAGGAAGGTAATAACTATGATACTTTCGGGAAAAATACCGAAACTGATACTACTGCTTCGGAGATACGTAATATACGACTTATACCGTGGGATGGGAAGGCATACACAAATATTTCTCAGGGTGATGTATGGGCATTTTTTCAAAATATTTTCACTCCAAATTACTATAGGCTTGTTAGTGGTAGACATCTAAATCCAATGTATTATATGGAATGTCATGGTGGAGATTTATTTGGAAGTACTTGTAATGTCATACCTGGTACTGGTGGAACATATGAAGACACATGGTGGAAGTTTGTACATTCTCCTACTAACACTTACGATTTCATGTTAACTAAATACAATTCTGGTACTTTCTGGCCGTACAACTGGGGTGAATATTAGTGAATGAATAATCTAAATTTTAAATACTCCAAAACAGTATTTAAAATTTTGTCCAATAGCGGAACATCAATATCATGAGCAAAGCGGCTTTTTGAGTGAATAAAAAATAATTCTTTGGTTTAGTGTAAATAAATATGCCTAGAGAAATAAAGAAACCTCATCATTTTAACATCGAAGAAGCAACCTTGAAGAATAAAAATTATCGCAAAGTGGTCTACACGGATAAATACCAACAATTGGTCTTGATGAGTCTGGACCCAACAGAGTATATCCATCTAGAAAAACACAATGCTACCCAGTTCTTCCGTGTTGAAAAGGGTAAGGGAGTTGCTAAGGTGGGTGGTAAAGATATAAAATTAACAGATGGTCTGTCAGTCACAGTCCCGCCTAATACGTTTCACAAAATTATTAATACGGGTCGGAAGCCATTAAAATTGTATACCATCTACACACCTCCTCAACATAAACCAGGAACCATCGATAAACGTCAACCAGTCGATGAGGAAGAAGGCCCCGTAAAACATATAAAAGACCCAGTACCCACATTGACTATATACGAAAAGTTTGATGATGATATAGTTTCCAACCTTTATAAACTATTAAAAGTTTGTTATCCACTCGTAAATGTAGAAACTGGAATAGGTACTCGATGGTTTGTAATTGAGAACGGTGTTGAAATTCTCGCAGCAGGGATGCTCGATAATAATAATACGTTATGGAGTTTGTGCACAGCCACTAAAGCCAGGCGTAAAGGATATGGTGGTAAGATTATAAATAAAATGTTAAATACTCTTTGCGCCGAGGGTAAACAGAGTATGTCGCTCTTCATTGAAGAAGGAGGTCCGCAGAAATGGTACGAACAATTAAATTTTAAGATGGTGAAAATGACACGAGAGGAAACAGAAAGATATAAGGACCGTGTGAATGTAAGAAAGATGGAGCGGAAATCTTGCCCGTAAATATTTTTATTTCCAAAAAAGAAATAAAAAACATATCTAGTACTGTGATGACTCGTTATAAATCAAGTAGTGTATTTGTTCAACTACCAACTCCCATAGTTGGTAGAAATCAGGATCAGGCTGTCTATTGTCCGCAGCCCCCCCTCCCCGTAGGTAATTCCATAGTTCATTGGGAAGGATATCACCACCTGTTTCTAGTACATCATATGACCCATTCTGTTTCAACCATGGGATGAGACCACTTAAATACCCATACTTATCAGATATTTCAGAAATTAAATTTGGTAAGTTAAGTTTCCACGTTTTATCAGACCCACTGCGTAATCCATTTACAAACTTACTCTTTGTAAGAAGTTTATTCTCCCCCCATGCTTTTATTATATCTCCAAGTATAGCTGCTGAATCACTTGAGGAATCTATCTCTTTATCACCCCCGTCCACCGCTCTGTAATGCGCTCCGACATTGACAGGATCATAACCAGGTGATGGAAGTAATAAGGTCCATTTTGATAGATTTTTAATATAATCCCATACTTGCCATTGATGGTGAGAACCGTTTGAGATAACAGATTCTGGTATTTTAGCCTTACTACCCACATCCATTATGTGAACGGCTACCATGTATGGGTAAGGCGTTGACGCGCTTACAACTATATCGTAATCTGGCTTTTTACCTTTATCTTTGCCATTACCTTTGCCATCCCACGAGGGTATTTCGGCGGTGGAAGATGAAATTATTTCATCTTCCATTAATACATCGATAAAATCCTTCGATTTTTTACTCCTGAGTTTGTCCCACTGTCTTTCCACTGTTTTCATCTGGGCTGGTGTAAATTTAATTTTTGTCAGGACATCTGAATCATTTCCAGCCAATATCCATCCCCGTAAATCAACAATATTATAACAATGTATAATTGCTGGTGTTTCCTGGAGCACAAACGTGACTAGTAAATTATCAGGTATTTCCTCCACCGTTTGCATTTGAACTATCATTTCCATCGGCTGGGTGCAACGACGAGAAAGTTTTTTAGGCTTTTTGGTAGTGGGCGGCTTCTTGTTACACTTTCCAGTTACCATGTCTCTTCCGTATTTACAATCTTTCTTTCTTCGCACCTTTCTAGAACGTCTTTTTATCTTTCTACTAGTCTTTCTACTAGTCTTTCTACTGGTCTTTCTACTAGTCTTTCTACTAGTCTTTCTACTAGTTTTTCTACTAGTCTTTCTACTAGTCTTTCTACTAGTCTTTCTACTAGCCTTCCGTCTGACCTTTCTACTAGTCTTTCTACGTGCTTTTTTTGCATAAGACGGTGGCGGAGTCCATCCATGATGCCCTAACGCTCTGAGTATATCAGCCTTCGTTTTTAATTTGGACCGACCCTTAATTTTTAATCTCGCAGCTTCTTTCCTTAATTCGGCTACTGTTGTCATATTTATTAACTCAAAATTATAATATAAATCTAATTATAATTTATTTTGAAAATAAATTATAATTGTGTAAATAAAAATGCATATTAAAAATACATTAACTATAATTGCACTATCAGCACTTGGTATCTGTATATTTCTCTCATTGGCAAAACAGTCCAATGCGAGTTCCAAAAGTAAGGATACTATGGATAAATTAGGAGGTATTCTCCTATTCATCGCAATTGCTTTACTTGCTGTATCCCAACTATTGAGCGAAACCAACTCTGGGTTTGAGTTAGCGGGTGTCGGAAATGGGTATGAGTACGACCATCCTTATGACCATCACAAAGATCACAAAGATCACAAAGATCATCATAAAAAAGGAAATTGTGGACCAAGTGGCAAGGGGTTAGAACTTCTTGTTCTGAGTGCCAACTCCTGGTGTGGATTCTGTAAAAAGATGCACAAACAAGTAGATGAATTGGGGAAAGAATTAGGAAAGCATGACATAAAACTAGTATATGTCAGCGATACCGAGTGTAAGGAAGAATTCGAAAGATTGAAAAATAAGTACAATTGTCAAGGGTTTCCATGTAGTTTCTTTCTAATCGACGGGGAACAGGTTGGTGACAAGATTTCCGGATTTATGCCAGCGGCTAAAATGGCGGCTAAAGCAGCTTCCTTAATCAAATAACTCAACCATCAGTATTTAATTTATCTTAAATTAAATATTACCGAAAACACAAAATTGAAATCATTGCGAAACTTACCAAAATAAAAAATGATGATTGTTGTAATGTATTACACATACCTTTTTACAAGTGTATTCATCATGTTTAGCGTCTGGTACAAGAATATTTTTAGAGACTTGTCCTTGGATACGCTAAATATCACTCTTCTAGAATACCCATATCCAATATAAAAATATCAAAGATTTTTCATGAAAGAAAAATAAACACTTAAATTAAATGAAGACTATCTATGTATCTGGCGTTTTTGACCTATTTCACTACGGCCACCTCCGCATGCTAAAAAAATGCGAAGAGATTGCCTACGAGCTAAAACGAACAACTAGGGAACCCATCCGCCTGTTGGTCGGCGTGTACAACGATAAAGTATGCACGGAATACAAGCGTAAACCTATTATGACCATGAATGAACGAGCATCGTCGATTATTGAAATTTTTGAATTACTGGGCCAGCGCGGTGTTTTTGTTGCTGTTTTACTCGATGCACCATTAGTGGAAACTCGAGAGTTATATGACGAAAAAGAAATCGTAGCGGTATTACATGGTCATAGTAAGGAAGAGGACGAACAGTATACCCCATTTTACACAGTAGCAATGGAGTTGGGTATCTTCCAGCGTCTTGAGTACACCGATGGAATATCGACGAGTGATATCATTGATAGAGTTATTGAAAGTACATATGAAACTGTGTGAGTGAAATATTTTAAGATAATTTATCTTAAAATATAAATATCAAAAAAATATCTCATATTTTTGTTATAATAAATGTGGAATATAATATGTACACTTTTCATATGTTGTATGTTCATAGTTGGAGTGATCAAAGTCATTCGAATGATAAAAAATAAAACTCACAGTCCATATTTAATAGTTCTTTTTAGTATTTCGGTAATTACTGTTACAACTGTATTTTTACTATTATGTTTTCAATTATCAAAACATTCATCGATGATTTCCGCTCAAAACACTGACAATTCAGATCCTTTTACCTATCCAATCGTCAACGGTGGATTAAAGCTCGATGTACAAAAAATTATTCCGGTAAAGAGTCTCGAGAAACGTTCTAATACGGGACTTGGGAAAGACATAGATGTATTTATGTCAGAACTCAAAGAGTCAGAGTACACACCAATCTATGATAATAATTCTCATGCTATTAAACAAGGTAATGATATTATTCTACTTGAACATATACCCGGTGAATTTTCTAATAACCTAGGTAAAGTCGTATTTGTACCAAATCAGGAGCTTTTGTCTGAAACCGACGAAAGACTCTTGTTACGACCCGGATTTATTGACAGGGTATTGTGTAAGAGTACTTATGCATACGAGATATTTAAGAAGTTTAGGAACACCCATAGATGTGAATGGCAACTAGATGTCTTTACATTTCCCCCATTGCTCAATACTCGATTCTTTACTCAACCAAAAGATCGTAGTATTTATTTTCACCCAGCAGGGGCTTCTTGGATGAAGCACACCTCTAAAGTAGTAGAGGCGTGGCTTAAAAATCCACATTGGCCCATGTTAATAGTTACTTGTAAAGGTTCCTGTGCTTCTAGACATCGGGAGGCTTTACTTAAAATAAAAGATGCTTCAAATATTAAGTGGTATGGGTTTCTACCCACTTCCGAGATGAAATCATTACAAATGCACGCGGGAGTTGTAATAATGCCAAGTGCATGTGAAGGATTTGGTCATAGTATATATGAGACGATGGAGAATGGTAACTTGCTGATCGCAACTGATATTCCACCTATCAATGAAAACTTGGTAGACGGGGAGAACTCGTTGTTAATACCACAAATATCTGCCGAGGCTCTTGGAGACCCCCGTGCAAAATTCGAGTGGATACATAAATTCTCAAAATATGCTGGTCAAGCCGGTTCTGCTTGTTTTGATATATCAATAGAAGGAATAGAAAAAGCGGTAGAGAGAAGTCTGAAACTTTCAGACGAGGAATACTCCAAAATAAGGCTAAATGCTGTTAAAAAGGTATACCAACTCGCCACAGATGGTAAAGAATCGATGGAAGCGGCGCTACAGAGGGCTGGTTTTGTATTAAATAAAAAAGAGGATGTAACAATGGAGATTGACACAACTCCGGATCTCGACTTGAGCAAGAATTCTAGGGTAATATACTATTTAGGTGGTATAGGAAAAATGAGTAAGGAGCAGATTAAGGACTATGTTAGTATGAACTCATCAACCGCTAAATATATAACAGAACTTGAAAAGACCCCTTCCGATATATTCGATAATCCGAGGAAAGAACTAGTTAAATTACTAAGAGAAAACAATTTTCGGGAGGATATTCCAATATTTAATGTGTTGGGTGATCTTGGTCCAGATTCATCGAAGAATGCACAACCCTTAGAGCTTGTCAAAAATCGATATGACACAGATAATGGTGTCATAATACCTATAAAATGGAAAAGACATTGGGATGAAGTTGATAAGTTAGCTGCAAAAGACATCCCTTGGAGTGAAAAATACGATGTCTGTATATGGAGAGGTGCGACTACTGGTAAACCAAGCTATCAAGGAGGAAATAGATTTGTGCTATGTAATAGATGGGCACTAGTTCCCAATACTTCTTTAGTAAATGTGGGATTCTCCGAAATAGCCCAAGGTGCTAAGATTCCACCAGAACAACTAAAGAATAAGATGACGGTTGAGGAAATGTTGAAATACAAGTACATTATATCAGCCCCAGGTAACGATAAGGACAGTGGATTGCAATGGAAATTAGCCTCGAACTCTGTCGTGTTAATGCCTAAACCCCTGACACATACTTGGTTTATGGAGAGTGAGCTGGAACCATATAAGCACTACATTCCCCTGGATGATGACTATAAAAACTTGATAGATCAGCTTAACTGGTGTAAGAAAAACCAAAAAAAGTGTCTTGAAATCATCAAGATGGCTAACAAAAGGGTAGAAACACTAAAGGATCCTGTAATTAATCACGAAATATCTAGTGTTGTCATTAATGCGTATTCTCGTATTATGGTATCAATAATAGAAAAACTTAGTGTTTTCCCACCAGAGTATCCTATTGACGACATGTATATTCCAAAAATAATATGGAGAACTACCGGAAAGATTACCACAGAGTTGGAAAAAAATGCTCTTGTGTTGCTTTCAGAGAACCCGGGATACAAGTTGTATTTTTTGGACGACGAAGCAGCCGTCACCTTTTTGAGTGATCATTTCTCGACCGACGTGTTGGAAAGTTTCCATGCTTTACTCCCCGGAGCATACAAGGCGGACCTCTTGCGTTATTGCTTGCTGTACGTATTCGGAGGCATCTACAGTGACGCAAAGCAGAAATTTATGGTTCCACTGGATGAGCTTTACATACAAGAAGACACACTGGTTCTCACGATGGACATTCCTCATGGACCAGATGGTATAAAATCCAAAACGCTTTACGAAGGAATTCAAATATCTTTCATGGTGAGTCGACCAAGGCAACCGGTGTTTAAGAGAGCCATTGAGATGGTTGTCAATAATGTCAAAACTAAATCTTATGGTAACTCGTTCCTTGATGTGACGGGTCCAGGTCTCTTCTATCGCGCACTCGTTTCGCTAGGAAAAAAACAGACATATGTTGTCTCCTACAAACAGAAAGACAATCACATTGTTAACACAAAAGATGTACCTATCATTGAGTGCAAGTCGATTGATGCGATTCATTCATTTAAGAGTGGTACATACGCGGATGTCTGGAATAAGAGCGAGGTTTTCAAGTAGCGTTTTCTACTTACAGTACTTTAAAAATTCCTAATTTATTTCCACCATGACTCATTCCAATATATTATACAAAAATTGTATAATATAATTAGTAGCCTAGATTCTTGAAGATAGGAGAGTCTACTTCTTCCCCTTCTTCTTCCCCTCCTTTCCGGTTCCCTTAAAAATAAAGTACAGGAGCAGTATTAGCACCAGGGAGCAAATAGGGATAATTGTATACAAAAACCATTTAGGTGTATCACACAATTCAAAATTTTCAATAATATTGTGTGTTTCTGACATATTTATTATATATCTTTTTTTATTAACATATTTTCACACCTTCGTGGGTTGTACTTATACTTTAATGGATAAGTACACTTTTTTATTCTACTTTTTTTTGGTCTTCGAACATTTACGGGTAGAGACAATAATTAACCCAATTATCAAGAATATAACTACGACAGTAAAAATATAGTAAAACCCATTACTTTCTGGTAGAAACTTCTTAATATTTACAAAATGGTCAAGTGTACTAGGTGCGTCAATATCAAACAGTAGAGCAGGATTTCGTTTCCACGCATAGCCTTTGAAGTTCTCGTTCACACCCAGCACGTAACTTACATACGCATCTATCTGGGTAACTATTGGTAAAGCATCTTTTAACAGTTCTTTACACAATCTAGGAGTTATGTAATAGAGCTGCGTTCCGTGAAACTCCCGTGTTTGAATTTCCCCCCACTGTGTTGTTGAGGGGCTGGGTTTCAGAGTTGTAAGGAAGTTTATGTAAATTATAGCCGCAAAATCAGCATCCGCTGGTATTGATGGGAAAACCCATTCTATTTCCTTCAAGTGTTTGGGGGTATAGAAAGTATCGTCCTCTGATATCACAATAGGTGTATTCATTTCAACACATTTCTTCCACAGATTAATATGTGATAACGCACACCCTACAGCCCCCATTGAACTTATATTGTCGTGATTCATGTCGTACTTTAACTGGATTTGTCCTTTAGCAAATGGGTGAATAATTGTTTTATCATCGATGCTGAGTCCTTTGGCGTCGACGGCTGATACAATTTGGGCCTGTGGGAAGATAGCCTTCAGAGATGGAAAGGTGATATCGCTCCGCTCTTCTTTTTTACTGTCGAGGGATATCATATATGCGGGTATAGAGATGGTATTCTGAGAGTTTGTAACGGGAAGTCTGCGACTCAACAACATTTCATGTCTATTTACGCTGACAACACATATAATTGCGTAGATAAGTACTACAGTTGTTAGCAGAGCTAATAATGATAACAATAATCTCATATTTATTTAATAAAATATTAAATAAATGAAAATTTCATCCTGCTTACTTTTTCTTTTTCCACTCATATAAAAACCACATAACAAGGAAGCCACCAAAGTACAGAGTTGTGCCTAGTCTTGTTAGAGCAATTGAGGCATTTTTAATCATCAGTCCCTGAATAAGCATTAGTATCTCACTTCCTACCGCGAACGCGAGATAAAAAACAGAGAACGAACTCAGATCCTTGCTTCCACCCGATTTCCGCAACTGGAAAAATGCACCAATTACACCCAACCCGATAGCCACCCATCCAATAATTTCAACAGTTGAAAAAAGACCTGTTGTGAGTTCTTTTTTCTCACATTTCTTTTTACATTCTTCACAATTAATTTCAGAAGACATTTATTAAAGATATTTTATTTTTCTGAAGACTTTTTTGTTTTGTAGAGATAGATGGAAATTACAATTAATAAGACAAAGATACTTAGGGTTATGTAATAAAAAAGATTTTCAGAAGGTAAGTACTTCTTAATTGCAAAGTGTTGTGTCGTCGATGAAAAATTATCAGTTAACACTTGCACAATGGAGTACAATCTCTTTTTGATCGCATATCCTTTAATATCAGGGTAAAGAGATAACATAATACCAATGAATAGGTCAATCTGGGTCGTTATGGGAAAGCAGTTCGCCAGTATCTTCCTTGCCGCTCTTGGATAAATAATATAGCACTGTGTACCATCGACTCTACCAGTAATATGAATAAAGTTCTGATTGTATTCATTGTATTTTGATTGTCGAATATAGAGAAGAGATAGAAAGTCGCAGTCGGCTGGAATAATTCTAACAGCATCTGAAATCGTTTGTTTGGCACTTTCGGTGAACTTAACGTCCTCTTCGATAACAACAATTGGCTTCCCAAGTTCCACGCATTTTTTTATACATGAGATATGCGAAAGTGAGCACCCGATACCTGCAACTGATGGTAAATTATAAACAGAATCATTTTTACTACTGTCATTAATTTGGAAGCGAGCCAGTGGTGATATTTTAGAGGTGTCTGTGAGATCCACATCTTTTCCCACAACGGCCTTTAAAATCTTTACTTTGGGGAATAGACTCTGCCAGTTGGTCGCATTCGGAGGATTGTGATTCATACAGATAGCAAAGGTATCTATTTCATTTAAATTTATACTTTTGGTTAGCATTTTTCCAATTTACTTTTCATCTTAAATATCTTTTTAGGATATTATAATTATTATAATAAATGGGATGTTATTTTAGTTATTTTACTACTGCTAGTAGAGACGTTTCTATCACAGAAACTTTCCCCGAGACCTATTCGGATATTCATTTGATACATAAGGGTACTCGCCGTAGAGTGTATAAATGCACGTCTGGGGAAAAAACTCTGTGTTGTAAAGTTATACCCGCACTGTCCCAAGAATGGCGCGAGGAGTACACACTACTCCTTCATATTATCGCGAACGGTCTGCCGTCGCCAATATTTACAAATATTATTAATAAGGAAGGATTTATTTATTTATTCTATGAATACATAGAAGGAGACGATATGTTTCAATACTTGGAAAAACATAAAAAATTAAGCGAGAGGAAGGTAAGGAGTGTATTGTACAAACTAATAAGACTTGTGAAAAAGTATCATGCCCGTCAGATCTGGCATCTGGATCTGAAACCTGATAATATTATATGTATGGACGGTGATATTAATAAGATGTGTCTAATCGATTTTGGTCAGTCAGTCATATGTAGAGCCCCAACTATGGATGTTAAAAGTTTGGGAACTCCTAAATATGCTGCTCCTGAACTTTCGAGAGGAAGGTGTAATGAAAGAACGGATGTATGGTCGATAGGTATAATCGCTTATGTCATATTTCTTCGGTCCTATCCGTCCATGTCCAAAATAGAGAGGAGAAAAACTATTCTAATTGCTGGTGGCTCGGCACTGTTTGCGGATTTTGTTTCCAGATGTTTGGAGAACAGCATGCATAAACGACCATCACTGTCTAATATGCTAAAACATTCGTGGTTTACTAACTATTCAGATGTTTGAAATTTTCATGTAAAAATTTATTAAGAGTTCTTAATAAATTTATAATAAATAAATGAGTTGTAATTGTAATTCATATAACTCTCCAATATATCCATCATCTGTCGCTCTAGGTTCCAGTATGTCAACATCCTCCCAATTTACTGGTAATGTACTTGCAGTTGGGGGTGCATTTCTTGCATCTACTGGACCTACATTGGTGCTTCCTAATAACCCGACAACAGTCAATGGGAATGTTTCCAGTGGTGGTACCTTCCCATCCCGTAACGGGTTTAGCCAATCTGCTGGTACCGTCCAGGGAGGAGGCCCCGAAACCAACTACTCAAATAAGTTGGGTTCAATGGTGACTACCAACTTACACATGGTAAACACTAACTTTTTAGCTGGTATTAATACTGGTGGTGAGCTCGCCTATAATTCAAACCAATCTCGGGGCGGCTCCAGTGCTTCTACTGTTCTTGGCTTTAATAATACACGTCCCAACAAAGCCCCAGGACCCGAAAAACGGGTGGAAGCGCTAACACTTTTAAACGTTGGATCCGGATACACTGTCGGTGAGATTGTTAGTACTATATCGAAGAGACAAAAAGTCTTCCCACTTGTTGGTAGTGAAAGTGGAGGATCTGGTCTGACTCTAAAAATCCTCTCAATAGGAGTGGGTAGTTCTATAGGCGCGATAGAGATTGTGAATCCTGGTCAAGGGTACGCCATTAATGATAAAATATCCGCAGGAACCGCTACTATGATCGTCTCCCAATTAGTTCCTGCGCATATCCGAACATCCGACTGTGTTATTCCAGATAACACTAGGTATATTCATGGAAATGCGAATTATACATTCGCATCTTTTGGAAATCTTATTTTCCCTAAATAAATGCCGAAAACACAACAACAATGTAAAACATGTAATGGCTGTGGATTAGTAAAAACACCTATAAAAGTTTGTCATCTGTGTATGGGGAAAAAATGCATTAGATGTCCAGTCTTTCAATCCGGCTATGCTAATAAATTGTATTCGGAGTGCGAAGACTGTTGGAGCACCGGGACTGTGCAGAAAAAGTAATGGTTTAGAAGTCGGGAATTCTAATAATATTAGAAAATATTATTAGTTTGAATAAATAAAAATACAGTAAAATGAAAAATCACGTAAATCCATCTGAAAAGAGGAAGTAAAACGATTTCGGAAGGGATATGGTAAAAAGAGAAGTGTGTAGATGTAAATCAAAATACCCTGAAGCCATGCTTTAATACACATAATAAGTTTTAAAGAAGTTTAAACATAGATGATTGTATGTTCAAAAGAAATGCTAAGCTACTATAATATAATAAACGCCATAGCTGTATGCATGCCACTCTTTGCAACACTTGGTTCCCTTTTTATGTATCCTTGGCTGTATCCAATCAACCCAACGGTAAATAAATACTTGGCTCAATATTCCATGAAAAGTCTGATTCTAGCGCATCCAGGTTTCATCTCATTACCCTTCATTATATGTATCAGCCTTCCTCTGGCTAATCGCACGATTCGACTCTCTCCAATAATGGTTCTGTTTTCGATGCTTGTAATTGACACGCTTGAGTACTGGCGTCACAGACTGGAGCACAAATTGAAATTATTGTATACTTATGCTCACAAGGAACACCACCAACAACGCCCGATGAATACCCTTGATGCATTTCTAAATGCATGGCCGGATTTAATTTTCCCACTGCTTCAGTTTTCCTTGTATACATGGTGTGTAAACATTACTTTTCTAGAAACGATGGTTGTAACATCATTGGGGATTGTCTCTACCTATGCAGACCATACACTAACCGGAGACGATGAATACGACAGAACAAAATTTCACAACGTGCACCACACTTTGGGTTGGAACTACAACTTTCAACAACCCTTTTTTCACTTTTGGGATGACTGGTGCAACACTCGGTATGAAGAATCTCGCGGGAAATCATGGATTCCCTTCATACCATAGTGCATTCAACACTATTGCCGTGATGAATTAAAATGTGGGACTGAAAAAGCTCGAACCCATTTTCAAATAATGAATAACAGAATTTGTAGATTCATTCATATTATACAAATTCTAATATGTAATTCTAAATGATTATTATATATTACCAACAAAGAGAATGCTATCTAAATTATTAAGAGAATATAAGATATTAACAGAGACAAGCGATTCGACGGTAAAAATGGAAGAGTGGTGGATTAAACATATGCGCGATGTTTACCATAATAAATGCCGAGACGAACATATAATACGATTAATACTAGCCGAAATTATTGTAGAAGTTATTGATGCCCATCACCCAGTTATAGATGATATAGTAGATGAATTAGTTGACTACGTGTTAGAGGACTCAGACTCGGACTCTTTCGAAGGCGGCGAAGGCGGCGATGATGAAGTGATAGATGAAGTGATAGATGAACAACCCACGACTGATACACAAACTTCATGGTTAGGTATACCTTTTAGCTCGTTTCAGCGGGTGGGTATGTTAATGTTTAATAGAGCCCGTAGTACTATATCTCCAAACACAATAGTAATTGTTGACAGAAACTGTGAGGACAGAGATATATATTTCCCTCATTCATAATAAACAGATGGAATAGACATCGGTAATTATATGAGAGCTCTCAAATCGCACCCCTAATTTTACAAATTGAAAAATAGTCAGTTAGAAAAAAGAAAGTAAATGTCTATTATTTCTATAACTACAAAAAAAGTCTTACCAGTGTATATTAATCGTCTAATCAACTACCAAGAGGCATTGAATAACGCATCGGCAACACTTCCAGGCCTTGTCTCCACTAAAACATACAATAGTGTAGATACAAGTCTTAGAACGAAACATATGTCTATTATTTCACTGACTGAATGGGATTCTAGAGAAGCCATGGATGAATGGGAAATATCAGTTGTTAAATTAAGTATTTATAATGATTACTGGAGAAAACATGAATTTCAACTATTATCGCAAAATAGTATTTTGCACCGAATAAAATTTTCCAATATCCCATTATTATGAATTGGGTAACTGAATTTTGCTAAGTATAACAAATTGATTTTTATTCTTATTCGGGATAAAAATAAAATGACCTCAACAACTACATCACAATATGCCCATACGGAAGAAGCAAAGTATATCATTTCTCTTAATGAGAAATTACTCACTGAAAATATAGCACTGAGAAGCACTATCAGTGAAAAGGATACGGAGATGAATACAGTTGAAACAGAATTGGGACAGAGAGAGACTCAAGTCACCTACATGAGAGGACTCTTAAAGAATTTTGTGGAGATGAATGATCTTAGGAAAGATTTAAATCGGGAAACCGCTCTTATATTGACAGACCAGATGACATTGGCGACTCGGGTAAAAATACAGTGTAAAAAGCATGCCTCATACGACTCTTACTTTTTGTTTACAACCATGCTCCTCTACATCCTATGTCTTGGTGGTCTTTCACTCTATGTCCTTCCACTCCTGTTTGTTGGTAACTACGGGCTGCTAACATGGAGGACAAACACAATCTCCACACTGAATGAGTACATGGAAAAATTGAGCACACGAAAAAAGACAATAGAGGCGAGTCAGAAGAAGAAATCGGAGGACCTTAAACAGATAGTAAAGGGTTGTGATTTTCTTAATGAATATATTGATCAGATATAATATAGTTAGATAAAATGAACTATCTACCTAAGATTCTTATCTCCACATCAGCCCTTACAATTTCCGGACTAATTATGGCTAAAAAAAGCCACACCCATAACGGGTGTGGCTTTTTTACGTATAAAAAATTAATTTATTGAGACTGTTAATTAAAAAAATATTATATATGTATGTATATATAAATAAGATGAATGATATAATATCATTTATAAAAACTGCCCCAGAAATAATCAGTGTTGGTACAGAAATACCTATGAGTTCAAACTCTGATGGTACAATTGTCGCAATTGGAAATTCTAATATATTAAAAGTATTTAATACTAAGTTCGGAGTTACGAGTCAAATAGGTACTGATAAGGCATTAGATGATGGTACTGCTGTTATCACCAGTGTAAGTTTAAGCGCTGATGGTACAATTGTCGCATGTAGTCATAATAATGTTGTAAACATATATCAGTATACCAATTCGTGGGGAAACTTTGGTGGGATTATAGATTTAGGGTTGGTCGTTCTCAAGGTAAGTTTAAGCGCTGATGGAAAAACTGTGGCAATTGGAGCGAAAAATACCAGAGATGGTAATAAAGCTTTTGTACGAGTTTATGTTCGGGATGCAAGCAAAAATTCCGCTCAATTAGATCAAACGCAACCTAATTACGGTCCTGTGGGATGGAACCGAGTAGGAGGAGACTTGACCGGTGCTTCAGATACCGAAATGTCTTCTCTAAGTTTAAGCGGTGATGGTACAACTGTGGCAATTGGATCAGTAGTTAATCAGAAAATCTTCACAGGTCATGTACGAGTTTATGAGAGGGATGCAAGCAATGCTTGGGTACAATTAGGAGGAGACATTGAGGGTGGTAGTGACTCCGACTACTTGGGCAAAGATGTAAGTTTAAGCTTTGATGGCAGAACTGTGGCAATAGCGGGCACTGTGTCTCAAGCTTATCTGTTTTGCTCTTCAGGATCAGGTTGTTCCTGGGAACAATTACAAGGCATTGAAGATGGAGGGTACAGTGTAAGTTTAAGTTCTGATGGCACAACTATGGCAGTTGGTAACTATATAGGAAGACTTAATGGTGGTGGCGTTGTAAACGTTTATGGTTTAATTATGACTGTTGGTTCCTACGATCAGGCCGATAGCCCAATTTTCGACAGTAAGAGTTGGGTAAAATTATCTTCAAAAATAATCTCTTCTCGAGTTGGAACTAAATTTGGGTACAATGTAAGTTTAAGCGCTAATGGTGAAACTATTGTAATCGGTGAAGGCGACTACGGCCAAGCCACAGTCACGGCAATTAAAATTTATAAAAAGAACTTAAATTATCTAGTAAAACTTAATCTAGCATTAAAAGCCGATCTTGTCGAGTTAACTACTACTGTTAGCGGTAATAAATCCGATTTTGAAGCTGCTGATGCATTATTAAGAAAAGATCTTTCCGATTTAACTACTGCTACATCATTTGCGGTAGATCTGACAAAAACTAATCTTTCCACACCACAATGGTTACAATTAGGATCAGATATTGACGGTGAGTTGTACCAAGATCAATCTGGGCACAGTGTAAGTTTAAGCGCTGATGGTACAACTATGGCAATTGGAGCGAGCTATAACGATGGTAACGGGTCAAACTCTGGTCATGTACGAGTTTATGTTCGGGATGCAAGCAAACTTTTAGCTCAGACAGATCAAACGCAACCTAATTACGGTCCTGTGGGATGGAACCGAGTAGGAGGAGACATTGACGGTGAGAGCGGTGTTGATAATTCTGGGTACAGTGTAAGTTTAAGCGATGATGGTACAATTGTTGCAATTGGAGCGATATATAACGATGGTGTTAACGGGTCAAACTCTGGTCATGTACGAGTTTATGTTCGGGATGCAGGTAAAATTTCCGCTGAGGCAGATCAAACGCAACCTAATTACGGTCCTGTGGGATGGAACCGAGTAGGAGGAGACATTGACGGTGAGGCAAAATGGGATAATTCTGGGTACAGTGTAAGTTTAAGCGGTGATGGTACAACTGTGGCAATTGGATCGAGATATAACACTGGTGTTAACGGGTCAAACTCTGGTCATGTACGAGTTTATGTTCGGGATGCAGGTAAAATTTCCGCTGAGGCAGATCAAACGCAACCTAATTACGGTCCTATCGGATGGAATCGAGTAGGAGAAGACATCAACGGTGAGGCCTCTGATGATCAATCTGGGCACAGTGTAAGTTTAAGCTATGATGGTACAATTGTTGCAATTGGAGCGAGATATAACGATGGTGTTAGCGTCTATAACAGAAACTTTGGTCATGTACGAGTTTATGAGATTAATGCAAACAATGCTTGGGTACAAGTAGGAACAGACATTGACGGTGAGGCCTTTGATGATAGTTCTGGGTACAGTGTAAGTTTAAGCGGTGATGGTACAACTGTGGCAATTGGAGCGCCATTTAACGATGATAACGGGTCAGACTCTGGTCATGTACGAGTTTATGCTCGGGATGCAAGCAATGCAAATGGTTGGGTACAAGTAGGAGGAGACATTGATGGTGAGGCTCGGGGTGATCAATCTGGAGGGAGTGTAAGTTTAAGCGCTGATGGCACAATTGTGGCAATTGGAGCGCCACTTAAAGATAATGCTAACTGGACAGACTCTGGTCATGTACGAATTTATGTTCAGGATCCAAACGAAGCCATTGGTTGGAGACAAGTAGGAGAAGACATTAACGGTGAGACCAATTATGATCAATCTGGGCAAAGTGTAAGTTTAAGCGCTGATGGAACTACTGTGGCAATTGGAGCGCCACGTAACGATGGTAACGGGACAAGCTCTGGTCATGTACGAGTTTATAAGATAGGTAATGAATTTGAAAAAATTATTTCTAATCTAAAAATTGCTGATACCAATAATAATTCAAATCTAACAGCTTTAGACGGTGTTGTTGATGAATTAATATATGATACATCATTTGCTGTAGATCTGACAAAAAATGATTGGAGACAAGTAGGAGCAGACATTAACGGTGTGGCCGCTGATGATGACACTGGGTACAGTGTAAGTTTAAGTAAAAATGGTAAAACTATGGCAATTGGAGCGAGATATAACGATGCTAAGGGGTCAGACTCTGGTCATGTACGAGTTTATGTTCGGGATCCAAACAATGCAAATAATTGGAATCAATTAGGAGGAGACATTGAAGGTGAGGCCGCTGGTGATGAATCTGGGTACAGTGTAAGTTTAAGCGGTGATGGTACAACTGTGGCAATTGGAGCGAGATATAACGATGGTGTTAACGGGTCAGACTCTGGTCATGTACGAGTTTATGTTCGGGATGCAAGAAAACTTTTCGATCAGACAGATCAAACGCAACCTAATTACGGTCCTGTGGGATGGAATCGAGTAGGAGAAGACATTGACGGTGAGGCAAAATACGATGAATCTGGGAACGCTGTAACTTTAAGCTATGATGGCACAATTGTGGCAATTGGAGCGATAGGTAATGATGGTAACGGGACAAGATCTGGTCATGTACGAGTTTATGTTCGGGATGCAAGCAATAATTGGAATCAATTAGGAGGAGACATTGACGGTGAGAGAGATGGTGATAAATCTGGGTACAGTGTAAGTTTAAGCGGTGATGGCACAACTGTGGCAATTGGAGCGATATATAACGATGGTGTTAACGGGGAAAATACGTTCTCTGGTCATGTACGAGTTTATGAGTTTGTTGATGTTGTAGGAAATATCCCTGCGTATTGGTCAAAAGTAGGAACAGGCATTGTCGGTGAGCTCGTTTATATTCAATCTGGGTTTAGCGTAAGTTTAAGCGCTGATGGTACAACTGTGGCAATTGGAGCGCCATATAACGATGGTGTTAACGGGGAAAACCATGGTCATGTACGACTTTATGTTCGGGATCCAAACGAAGCCATTGGTTGGAGACAAGTAGGAGAAGACATTGACGGTGAGGACGCTGGTGATAATTCTGGGTACAGTGTAAGTTTAAGCGATGATGGCACAATTGTTGCAATTGGAGCGAGATATAACGATGGTGTTAACGGGTCAAACTCTGGTCATGTACGAGTTTATAAGAGGGATGCAAGAACAGACAGTTGGAGACAAGTAGGAACAGACATTGACGGTGAGGCCGCTAATGATCTATCTGGGTACAGTGTAAGTTTAAGTGGTGATGGCAAAACTGTGGCAATTGGAGCGCCACTTAACGATGGTAACGGGTCAAACTCTGGTCATGCACGAGTTTATGAACTAGATCCTGATAACGAATTTGAAAAAATTATTTCTAATCTAAGAGACGCTGATGTTACACTTACCAATAAGATTTGTGAAGTTGACAAGGAGTTAAATGGTGTGATTTCAAAAATCATTAAGACCATGAAATAAATTAGAATTTAAAAAATTAATTTATCTTTTTTTGTAATTAATATGAATGAATGAGAATCGCGAAAGATGAGACTAATAATGAAGTAACACTTATTGGTAAAAATATATTTTAAATAGGATACTGGGATGTATATGGAATTTGCGGAATGATAAACAATAAAAATTATTATAATTAATCTAATAATTTACAGGAGAAATTGATTATAAGTGTATTTTTTCAAGAAAATCAAGAATGTCAGCTTTAACAATATCTGATGTCAAAAAAGAATATGAACCCACCACACTAACGGTGTTTGACTCACCGGAATGTAGTAAGGAGGATACAAACAGTTCCAGTGTTGGAACGTCCAAGGTTATTGTTACCGATACCTTGAGTATTGAAATTGCGGCGGTATTTGACGGGCATGGTGGAAAAGAGGCCTCTGCGTTTTTGAAAGAACATTTTATCAACTGTTTCATTTCCTCGATAGCTCCAGAGTCCTTTTCCAAAGACCTATCACAAGAATGTCTTGACAGTATCGCATCCGATAAGGGGTCAGATGCGATGTATCAAACTATTATCGATGGTGGTGTTTTAGCAGTTGATAATGCTTTATGTGATCATCTCAAAACCCTGGATCTCAGAGGTCGAGATCCAGGGAGTACATTGTCAGCATGGGTTAACTTTATAACTCCATATGGTAGTGATAGTTACTTGGTAAATGTTGGAGATTCGCCAGCATATGCCTTCTGTCGTAATACTGGTGTTATTACAAGTGCAATTTTACACGATATCAAGGATGTATACTGTCAATCAGAGGTTGAAAAACTTCCCCACGTAACAATTATTACCCGTCGTAATAATAGACGTATAATGGATATTTGTATTAGGTCTCCTACCATTTGTGAAATGATTCCATCTGCTACAATGATGTATATGAATGGTGTAAGAGCGCTGAATATTCCTAGAAGTTTGGGGCATATATATTGGAATACATCTATTAATAAACATCCCGAAATCACCAAAGTACCAGCGGATGCAGACACTGTTGTTCTGATGACAGACGGTGTTTCTGATATGATAGTAGATGTAGAAGAGTATCTCCAAAAATCGGAAGAGTTAAAATGGAATGTTGATGAACTAGGAAGTTTCTATCGTGATAGATGGTATCAACCGTGGAATCAACGATGCAATGGGTATGTGTCTACTGAAAAAGCCTATATCGCCATTAAGGGAGACAAACTACGCGTTTCTGACGACATGACGATTGTCCAAGTTACACTCGGTAAAATATAATATTTGATGTTAATTCTTAAAAAGAATAAACATTTATACATCGTCTTATCTCCTCGATCTCTTTGTAGGACGACCTGTCTCTTCCTCATCTTGAGTTTCCACGTTAGTCATTTTGTCCGCTTCCCTTCTTTCAATACGGTTTACTACATCTTTCATACGACGTTGGAGATTGTTTTTTGGGGAGAATTCTTCCCACTCTTTCGATCCCGTCTTCATCCCTTCGCATGTGTTGCATACACATGTGGAATGCGTAAACTTATCGTCTATTTTATTCTCACTTGTTATAATTATTTTACGTTCTGTCATTTTGTTTAAATAACTAAATATTTTTAAATCTTCATTTTCTGTTTTTAATAAAATGACAAGTATAGAAATAAAACTTCCAAAATCTGGTCGTCAAACAATAATGCTAGCTGGGAGAGCATTCATCGGAATCATCATCATTATAGTTGTGGACCTCTTGTGGGATTCCATAAGAGACAACTGTAAAAAAGAAAATGGACGTACAGTATTCTCTTGGATGCAGGTTCTTTTCTCGTGGATAGTTCTAGCCATAATAATCGCCATGCAAGTACCTAAAAATATGAAAAATGCTCTCATCTACGCAACCTTCATTGGCTTGTTGACCAGTGCTATAGGTACCCTTCACGACGACCCTAGCAAAGGGGTAGGGTCGTACATCGGTGATATTCTCCAAAGCCTGACCGCTACCGTTGCTGCTGCCGCAGGTATTTACGGGATAAGCAAGGCCCTAAAATGGTATCCCAAAAAGTAATTAATATTATCTTAAATATTTTTATGTATTTAAGATATTACCCAGCCATTTTTACAGCATCCAGTAGTAATAGGACAGTTAGTGTTAACACAATTAAAGAACCCATGACCCGTTTGTGTATTACTCTTATCCTGATTATAGGTACCATACCATATACCAAAGTTTTTCCATGAGAAATCTGACGGTCTATCTTTTATAAGATTTGTTATTACATTTCCACTCAATCTCTCATCATAACACTTAATTTGACCGCTTTCCTTATCTCCAATACAGTTTCCGGACCCGCAGACCATCGGTACTCCTTTAGAGGAGCTGCTGTCTCCCAGAGCGGTTTTAACAGAGGACCACCAAGTTTCTGACGGGGTGCAACTTCCACTGTAGTAACTACCTGTATCATTGGTGTATGCTTGTCCTAAGCAAATATCCCATATATACTTACCAGGAAGATTACGAGGCCTCAGTAATTTTGCGGCTGATACTCCACCTGTCCATCCAAGTTTTAATCGCTTATTAGTAGACTTATCCCACATTGTCTTCACACCTTCTAATGCTTTTATTATATATGTCGGGTCTCCTACTTCGTCATCAAACATGATTCCTTCCAGATCTGGAATAGTCTCACAGAGAGTGTAGATATTATCGATGACTGTGGACGTACCAGTGGTATTGGTTAAACACTGGGATTGTTTTAGTGTCTGGTACGTACAACAGTTGAATTTATTGGGATCTGTCTCAGTTGTATCACAGTTTTGACACCTGCACCATTTTCCATCTTTACCGAAATAGAAACTAATCCACTTGCGGATAACAAGACCGCTATCGGTAGCTAACTTTGTGACCTTTGAATTACTATACTGCGCGTCCAACCCTGCTGGATCCGCATTATTAGCTACTACGGCAATTCCTCCCGGAAACATCTTACTAGCTGTATCAGGGTCCAAAAGATTACCATCGTCTGTTAGAACAATGTCCTTGGTATCAAACCCCCCGACCTCTGGTAGTAAGTATAAGACATTTTCCGAGGTCGGTTTGATAGGACCACTAGGACCACTAGGCTGAAAATCTCTAAATATTAAGTATAATACTAACACAAGTGCTAACAATCCGAAGACGATTAATATAATTATAGGTCTTTTCATTTTATATTATCAAATATAAAATTATTAGATTCATTTCTTTCGCTTAGAACCTCTTTTGGAACCTCTTTTGGAACCTCTTTTGGAACCTCTTTTGGAACCTCCTATCGCAAAATAAATAATTATTAAAAATGCAATTACTCCTAAAGTTACCCAAAGCCATGTTAAATTCACAGAACAACCGGGGGTTTCTGTGTAGTTTTCTGTAGTATCTTTCATGATATCTTCAAAATCGGGTATCCAGGCTGTTGGTACAAACTGCCATTCATATATTGCTAGACTTTTAGAGCCAAACTCCACGCTCCAGTCATTCATAAACGCTTGGAAGTCTTCCCACTTCCAATTACCAAACCCGTTGAATGACCCACATGAAAATTGTTCGCCTGAAAAAACATTAGAGATACAGCATTGGCTTTCATAACCTCCTTGAGCGTTTTGCGTTTGGCCGCATTTATAATAACTCCCATCCAGTTTTGGTTGATTGGCTGATATATTTTCTAAAGAAAACATTGGATACGTATTACTATAACGGTAAACATTAGGGTCACCCTTATCCTTGTCGTAATTATATTGACAATATCCATTTACACAGGTGTCGTGTGAATTTTTACAACCCGCTGTATTTTTACAAGTAGAAGTAGTTTTTCCCAATGCACCAGCAAGTTTAGCACCCCCAGGCGTACCCGGGGTGGTAATAGCATTTAGTAACCCAGGTGGATTGTTTAGATATTTTTGGTAAACAGTATTGGTACACGCTTGACTGACAAAACCCGCTTCTTTACCCTTCATGTTCACCGCTGCCGCACAATCTACTAATTCGCCAAACCAGTAAATTTCCGGATAAGCAGTATCTAGTCCAGTAACAGCACATGTAGATTTTGCATAATTTGGATCATTTTTATCATCTGTACAATATGTCCCTGGTCCGTGAGCTATACCTAATGTAAAATTCCAGGGTAATTTTTTATCATTTTTTGCCTGTTTCGTCGCTTCTACAAGTGAACACAATCCCGTTTTGTCCATAGAATAACCTTCACCTTCTCCATCAATTACTAGAAAAGATATCTCAGCCTTTCCATTTGAGTTTTGTTGATTATTAACCCATGTTACATAGTTTATCATTTGTTCCATATTATTAGGACATCCAGGACCGGGTGGGATTGTTGGTTTTATTTCCCAGTTTCCTCCGTATTTTTTACACTCATTTTCGTCCGTGTACTTGGATATGGAACACACTCCTTTGAGCTCATATACTGGACATGCTGGGCATGGTGATGGTGATGGTGATGGTGATGGTGATGGTGATGGTGATGGTGATGGTGATGGTGATGGTGATGGTGATGGTGATGGTGATGGTGATGGTGATGGTGATGGTGATGGTGATGGTGATGGTTTTTTAGTGCATCTGGACTTTGAAGTAATAGTTGACGTACAACCTCCTTTTTTATTCGGATCTTGACCCCATACTGAAACATCCCAAGTCCATGGGGTTTTCCCAGAAGGATAACCAGTAAACCCTATTTCAACACCTGGTGGAGCTGTGCTAACCCAATATTTATAGATATTGTCACCGTGTCTCCTCTTAGCTCCTTCGCCTTTGTCCATAAATCCTGCATCGGTTAGATTAAACATTGCTTTGGTAACTCCCGCGTGGTTTACAAAACTCCAATACAATTTGCAGTATTTTTTCCACATATCATCGGTAAAATTTTCACAATTTTTACAACCACCATGATATAATGCTAGTTCGGTGTAATTTTTAGGACCGGGGCTAGGTGTAGGTCTAGGTGTAGGTCTAGGTGTAGGCGTAGGTCTAGGTGTAGGCGTAGGTGTAGGTGTAGGTGTAGGTCTAGGCGTAGGTCTAGGTGTAGGTGTAGGTCTAGGCGTAGGTCTAGGTGTAGGTGTAGGTCTAGGTGTAGGTGTAGGTCTAGGCGTAGGTGTAGGTGTAGGTGTAGGTGTAGGTCTAGGTGTAGGTGTAGGTGTAGGTATAGGTATTACACAATTATCTAAACACTTCTCGTCATAATATGTTGGGTTATTACCAGGTTGATGTTTTTCATCTATTAATTGACAATGATTGTGATAAGGCATGTAATATTTACATGTGTTTGACACAGGTCCAGGAGGTGCAGGTCCAGGAGGTGTAGGTCCAGGAGGTGTAGGCCCAGGAGGTGCAGGACCAGGAGGTGCAGGCCCAGGAGGTGCAGGACCGGCTCCGCAACTAATGTTAATACACCCATGACAAACACCCTTTTGACAGTAGCTACCACTATGACAAGATATTTGGCACAACTTATCAGAATCTGTAATTGCTAATTTATTTGTCGAATTATACATATTTATTCTATTATGAATAAATTAAATATTAGAATAACTGACGTAAACATTCATGAAAATATAATGATGTTATTAAAATATGTTTCAAGAATGATAATTTATAGAGAAATATGAATTATCAAAAATAATGAAAAGAAGTAATAATTCATCTCCTCGAAAAAAGCGACGAGAAAACAATCAACATCTTTCATTTATCCGCAAATTTAAAAAAGAGGGCAAACAAGGTCTGGCTGGGTTAGTGTCCACTCAGTGTAAGGATAGCGACATTACAGAAACCCTCGTTTATAAAATGTCTCGCTACATGAACTATACAACTAATCACGAGTACCATGTAATGAAATCTCTGTCGCGTATAACACCATTCTGCCCCTACTTTGTCAACATCCGTGATATAATGACGGTTCCCTTATCCTCCAACTTCCGAGAACAAACAAACCCCTTTGCTTTAGAAGGTACTAAGTACAACATCGAAGCCGAAGTAGTGTTAATGGACTACGTAAAAGGCAAAAATCTCTATAGTCTTCTGAAACGATCAGATGTTGATGACCGTATTATCTTCAGCGCTATGCGGCAGACTCTTATGGCAATTATGATAGCTCAACGGGAGTTAAATTTTACCCACTACGACCTTCATTCTTCAAACATTATAATGACACCATGTGAAGATAATTCCATCTCACTATTTATTTCAGGTGAAGATTGTCACTACTCTCCAACATACGGCGCTGCGCCAATAATAATTGACTTTGGCTTTAGTCATTCTAATGAATTACGGAAGAAACCCATTATGAGTTCTCTGGCTCATACGGACATTGGATTTATGAGTAATCGTTACGATGCTATGTCCGACGCTAAATTATTTCTAATTTCACTCGCATATGAGAGTAAACTACACCGGGAGAGTTCAGCATATTTTAAACTTTTCAGAAAGATGGTGAAGAAAATCTTCAACCCGTTAAAAGTAGACTACACATCTGGTTGGGACGAGGGCTATACAGATATTAGCGCAATAGACTGTGTAAACGACCTTCTTGACGATATAAAACCCCAGTCTCAAATGTTTGGACGATACAATCACTTCTCATTGGATTTAATACAGAGCATGATTAAATTACCACTGCGGGGAAAGAAAATCAAGGATTTAGCAGTCTCATTTATAGCAGTAGATTCAGAACTGGTAAAATTAGAGGAGGAAATTGGTAGTTCATTCTATAATCTCTTCATTCTCAAGAAGATAACCACTATCGCCATCAAATTACGACCTGTGTATGAAATTAAAAACAAACAGAAGAAGGTCGTTAGATTGTTTAAACAACAAGTCTACGCGGAAATCGATAAAATCAGCAAGTTTTGTATGCCATCACTAAACTTTGAAAAACTACTATGTGGACTATATGTGTATTCAGATGCAGTAGAAGGAGTTCTCTACCGCAGTTGTAAAGATATTTGGAAAAAGAAGAGTGAAGATTATGATAAGATGAAGTATAAAGATATTTCTGAAATATGTGTTTACTTGGATTCCATGCTACCAGATAAATATAAATTTAATAATGAAACAATCGTTAGAGTTTCTGATTCTAACAATAGAAAATTTAGAACTTTCACATTGTCCAGAACAGATGCTAAACGCCTGGCTAATACAAATCCGATGGACCGGTCTTACATTCTTAATGATATTTACAGTGAGCATTTCTCGGATGAAAATATCATTAGTGGTGTAAGGACGATTAACTTTAGCGATAGCGATGAAGACAATAAAAGGAGTGTTGAATATATTTTGAGCGAAAATAGTGGTGGAAGTGATGAGGAAGCAGTTGATGAAGAAGAGGATGAGGAGGAAGACGCGGAGGAGGAAGAGGAAGACGCGGAGGAGGATGAGGAGGAAGCAGTCAAGGAGGAGGAAGCAGTCAAGGAGGAAGAGGCAGTCGATGAGGAGGAAGGTGAGGCAGTCGATGAGGAGGAAGGTGAGGCAGTCGATGAGGAGGAAGGTGAGACAGTCGATGAGGAGGAAGGTGAGGCAGTCGATGAGGAAGGTGAGGAAGCAGTCGATGAGGAGGAAGGTGAGGAGGAAGGTGAGGAAGCAGTCGATGAGGAGGAAGGTGAGGCAGTCGATGAGGAGGAAGGTGAGGCAGTCGATGAGGAAGGTGAGGCAGTCGATGAGGAAGGTGAGGCAGTCGAAGATGAGGAAGAGGAAGATGAGGAAGAGGAAGATGAGGAAGAGGAAGATGAGGAAGCAGTCGATGAGGAAGAGGAAGCAGTCGAGGAAGCAGTCGAGGAAGCAGTCGATGAGGAGGAAGCAGTCGATGAGGAGGAAGCAGTCGATGAGGAGGAAGCAGTCGATGAGGAGGAAGCAGTCGAGGAAGAAGAGGAAGCAGTCGATGAGGAGGAAGAGGAGGAAGCAGTTGAGGAAGCAGGGGTGACCGAGACTATGGGTAATAAATCTATTACAGAACCTTATAAACCTCTTAACAAGATTGGTAAAATAGTAATTAGAAAACTGAATAGCGATAACATAGTAAAAATTGGAAAATTCTATTTTATAGGGAATGGCAGTGGAAAATGTATATGCGACTTGTGTGGACGATTATATGCTTCTAAGAGAAGTGTTTCTTCTCATAAAAGTGACTGTTCTAACATCAGAGAACGGGAATTGGAGAAGGTATTGCCATCTATTTCTTTCGAACTTGGACAACTTAGGCTTTTCAAGATGGGTATCTGATGGATGTATATAATACGTCTGATGAGATTTTAAAATTTGTATTTTAAAATATAAATTTATTCCAAATAAATTCTTTTCATTTTTCTTTTAGAATGTTTACCTTTCTTCTTATGTATGGGTTTATTTATATACAACCTACCACCACTACCAATATGTTGATTCTTACCAAGACTTTTAAGTTCCACTACTACTCGTTTATGGGTTCGACGCATATTGTCTCTATTTGATTGTTGAAACAACCCAACCGTAATTAGAAACAATCCAATCGTTGCAAGTACACTGCCTGTAATTTGAGATAATGTAATACTATTGTCCGAGATAGTTTTGAGCCCTAAATTGTCTATTTTTTCTTTCCACCATTTTTGATACCCTAATGAAGCAATTAATAAAAATACCCCAGGTGTTATCAAAAAGATGAAACTTAAAATAGTTAAACTAATGTTCATTTTATTAGAATATATTTTAAATAATAGAATATTCTAAATGTCTGAACAATTTAACATATAAAATCAAACACTGTTAATTCTGATAACTTTAAAGCAGTTTGCAATCTCGAGGTGTATTTAAGGTTGGGAATCTACTACTTGGAGGTGCTTTTTCTACTCTTTTTACGACTGGCTTTACGACTGGCTTTACGACTGGCTTTACGACTGGCTTTACGACTGGCTTTACGACTGGCTTTACGACTTGCTTTACGACTTGCTTTACGACTTGCTTTACGAC
>Ga0206129_10001114_pt1 | contig 37547 bp, 38 predicted proteins | sample Helgoland_Spring_8_FD_148616 | JGI IMG/M metagenome (GOLD analysis project Ga0206129, IMG submission 148616) | Pelagic subsurface seawater microbial communities from Kabeltonne, Helgoland, North Sea - Helgoland_Spring_Bloom_20160502_2 | ecosystem: Environmental > Aquatic > Marine > Epipelagic ...
CTGAGCATGCTGCTCGAATTAGATTTGAAGTGCATTACTCTGCTGTGGCCAGAGGTAATGCCATAAAACCTAACCTCTTCAGGATTTAATTTGGTGAACAATGCATTTCCAATATGCCCCCAACTTGTAGGACTAGAAGATTCGTCACCTCCTAAAACTTCTGAGTTAAGAAGGGGCGTTTTATCCGTAAGAATATTCAAAGCAGGATTTGTTCCACCTAAATGCACATAATTTAATGCCATTACCCAACCGCCTCCATCTTCATCAGAATCTACCTGAATCTTAAAGGTATCAGTACTATTCGAATACCAATATACCCCTGAAGGAATATTGTACACCTCATTTAAATTTGTAAATGGGTTTGTGCGTGTATAACCCAAATTCGAAGCGTTGGTGCTTAACGTTACAGCAGAACCTGAACAGATAGTGGTATCAGGAATGGTTATGGAAGCAGAAGGCGTTGTAGGTGGGTTTGCAAAACTAAACGAAGGGCTTGCTAAAACAGCCGCCTCAAAAATTGCATCATCATTCGGAAACTGCCCATCATCTGCCCCTCCTACATCACTTGCAGAGCCACCCAAAGCAGAACTAGAAGAACTAGAAGAAGCAAAAGCCATTCGCAATGTGGTGTTTACTGTTATTCCCATATCAGCAAAATCCACATAAAAATCCATAAAAACAGGAGCATTGTTCCTACCTGTACAATTAGAATTAAGTGCATACGATCTCTGATGCCTTTCAAATGTTGGATATGAAGCTAGAGTAGTAAATCGATTTGGAGCAGACTCCCCGTCTACATTTAAAACACTTACCCCCCCTGAATTTCCTGATCCATATAAAAGTTCAATCTCAAACCCGGGATTCCCTGATACAGAATTTGGATCACTACTTCCAATTTTTAGGTCTGTGTCTAAAAGCAAGCTATAACCATAAGCAGCATTTCCAGGCTCATTTGCAATTCTCATTCTAATTACTAGCTTTTCATCTCCGTCACCCATATTTGAATTTGGATCATGAATTCTAAAATAAGCTGCGTGTTGCCCTGTGCTCGGGTTATCCACAATTTCTGTAGGTCCACAATTTGAGCCAGTTTGTAAATCACCATTTGGTTCAGTCATCATATGGAACAAGGTAACCCATCCTGATTGCTCAAATTGATTGATTTCATCGACACTTGAATTATTAAATGCAGCTCCATTAACTGAAATATAGCTGTCGTTGTTAGGATTTAACACAGCGGATGAGCCAACTCCTGTGCTAAAATCGAAAATTTGACCAGGTACTTGACCAGAAACCTTCAATGATATTAATACAACAGTTACGAAAAAAATGAACCTCTTGAAATTAAATAAATTATTATTGCAGTTAATTGCCACAGTGTTAGAAAAGTCAAATTGATCACAAATCTTTACACAAAAAATGAACGAGTATCGTTTGATCATAAGAATAGGTTTATTACGATGAAAACACCTGATACCAGCAGGTTTTCAACAGTTAGCTTTTTTGTATCAATTACAGGAGTTAGCGATTTAATCTCGAGACCCAAAACAAAATCTACTCCTGTGGATTGATCAAAAATTTGACCCGGCGCTTTAGAGTGCATAACACTTGAAATAAGTCGTATGCACGCTCACAAAATTTGATGAAGTAATAATTTCCAAATCAATCTGCTTTTTTTTGTAAATATAAAGGAAAAAAACTTCCAAGCAAGTCAGAAACTAAGCGACTTTCAATCTTTGCAACGATCGTTAAATTTTCACGGATGATTTTGACTCTAATGACGAGTAAGCTGTTAATCCTGCGACTAAGTTTCCAATGAAATTATTAGATAATATGTGTCGTGAGAACTCTATGTAAAAAACGTTTTTTAGAACATTGTTTATAGCCTCAATAATGGCTCTTTTACTTAGTATGATTCGGTCCATAAATTCCATTTTCTTCTGTTTCATATTCACCCATACTTTGGTTACGAGATGTATTCCGTCTACAAAAAGCCTATAATACATGTCTTTACCGAGATACGCTTTATCTCCAAAAATCTTCCCAGAAACTTTTTGTGGAACGTTTTATCTTTTAATGGCTGCCTGTCATCTACATTTGCTGAAGTTATCAGGAAGTCTACAATTTCTCCCTTGTCATTTGCAACTAAATAATTTAAACCCATAAAACCCGCCCATCGTTCCGAATGATTTTTCGACAATACCTTTGAAGACTTTGTGTTGCTTTTCTCTTTTTATATGACTAACCTTTGGAGGTGTAGAATTGATAAAAAAGATCTATGTACATTTACCCAAACCACGCATTTTGAGATAAACAGCTAGTGGTTAAAGTACTCCTCTTTGCAACTCAACAAATCGATTATAAGAAACACAATAAGGGAAATAATCTTGCATGTGTTTGCATATGTGGGAAATATAAAAATCTTTGAGACTTCTGTAAGATTTCAAATGAAATAGTATCATGAATAGTCATTACTTCACTATCGGACACAGTGATTTTTCGTTTTCTTTTTTTGTTTGAGTAGTTGAAATAACCGCTTACGTTACAACTTGATTATATTCTTGCATGAAATCATCTAAGTTGCAGAATATTTCAATAATTTTAAATTCAGGAACCATAAGATAGATGTTATATTTAATTGTTTGTCAGATTTTTAAATTGCTAATTATCTCTCTTTTTTGTAATCAAAATATCTCTTTCTTACGTCGAACTCACGTTAATTAAACCATTGGTAATTGTCTTTTAAATTCTTCCAATCAGTCCCATATAGAGCTTTGTCAAATCCTTTTCTGCTCTACCTGCAATTTCCAAAATTTCAGCAATAGAGACAGGTTGCAGGTTATCCGGATCGCACTCATCAGTTAACACAGAAATAGCAACACAAGGCATGCTCATGTGGTTGGCAACAATTACCTCGGGAACGGTTGACATGCCTACCGCATCAGTTCCAATGGTTCTTAAGTAACGGTACTCTGCTCTTGTTTCTAGGTTTGGTCCTGCAACAGGGGTATAAACGCCTTCGTGCAACGTAATTCCCTTTTCTTTGGCAATTTCGTGCAGCATATTATTCATTTCCTTGTTGTAAGGTTGGCTCATATCAGGGAATCTTGGCCCCAGTTCATCAAGATTCTTTCCTCTTAAAGGATTGTCAGGCAGCATATTTATGTGATCGTCAATCAGCATGAGCTCACCTTTTTTAAAATTTGGATTTACAGTACCTGCAGCATTAGAAATCAATAATTTTTCGATGCCCAATAATTTCATCACCCGAATAGGGAAAGTAATTTCTTGACCGGAATAACCTTCATAATAATGAAACCGCCCTTGCATAGCCAGTACCTTCTTGCCGTTTAAGTTTCCATAAATCAGTTTGCCCGAATGTGACTCAACTGTTGAAACAGGAAAGTTTGGAATATCGGAATAGTCAATAACCTCTTCTGCATCAATTTGAAGTGCAAGGTTTCCTAAACCTGTACCTAACACAATGCCAATTTTTGCATCCTCTACTCCTCTTGATTTTATATAATCTGCTGCTGCTCTAATATTTTTCATTCTTTTTATTTTAGCTGGTATCCTGACTTTTTCAAGTCCTCAATAGTATCCAAATCTATTAATTCTTTTAATAAAGTAACCCTTAAATTATTCTGTTTTGCTTGTTGAACGGTTTCCATTAAAACTGTCTCCGTACTCCAGTTGACATTTTCAAAAAGCTCGGGATGGAAATTGTTGGTGCCCAGTAAATAATACCCGCCATCGTTAGCCGGTCCAATTACTACATCGCTACTCTCTAATTTATCAAATGCTTCATCAATTGTTTCTGCATCTAAATCAAAACAGTCGCTACCAATAATTACAACCTTGCCCCCTTGCTGAAAAATACCTCTAAATGCTTCTGTAATTTTCTTACCCAAATCTCCTTCAGCCTGTAAATGTTTCTCAAAATGAGCCATATCCCAAGCATCTTCAACGATATTTTTAGAGTAAAAAAGGTGTCTCTTTGCGTTCACTTTTAAGCATTCGGTTCGGCACTTCTCCATTAGGTCCAAGTACACTTCAAGCGCCTTCTTTTCGCCAATAGACGCAGCTAATCGAGTTTTAACCGTACCTAAAACTGGATTTTTTACAAATACAATAAGGTGGTTTTGCATGCTATGCCACGGTTCCTTGACAACTTGATCCCGCTCCGGCAGTACAGCCATAACAGTGTTGGTTAATCGAAATAGTTCGCGCTTCTAATTTTTCCAAATCAAAGTCATCAATGTGCTGCGTGCTCTTATCTGCAACTTTCATATCTAGCATCTGATTAAAATCACAGTCATACATGTAACCATCCCAATCTACTGAAATGGTGTTTTTGCACATCACTCCTTCCACCGCAGCAGGGTTGAATGCCATTACCAACTTTTCCATGTACTCCTCGTAGTTGTCGCTAGCCACCAAGTAGTCTAAAAACCTACTTATCGGAATATTAGTTATTGCAAATAAATTATGAAAATAGATGTCAAAATCTTTCTTCAGGTTTTTCTTAAACTCTGCCTCTAGCTCTGCTTGATCACTTGGCAGATAGGCGCCATTGGGGTTATAAACTAAATCCAACTTTAAGTTACTTCCTTCTATACCGTAGCCTACAGCATTTAACTCCTGCAAAGCCTTAATGGATTTCGCAAAAACACCGTCACCTCTTTGAGCATCGGTTTTGCCGGCTTGATAATAGGGCAAAGAAGAAACAACATGAACGTTGTGCTTTTTGAAAAACTCCGGCAAATCGTAATATTTTTTATTTGCTCGAATAATCGTTAGGTTAGAACGCACAATGATTTCCTCTACTCCTATTTTTGTTAATTCCTCAACAAACCATCTAAAAAGCGGGTTCATCTCCGGCGCTCCTCCAGTTAGGTCTACTGTTGGAATTTTATTTACTCTCAAAATTTCGATGCAACGCTCTAAATGTTGCTTGGTCATAATTTCGTTACGGTCTGGCCCAGCATCCACGTGGCAATGCTTGCAAACCTGGTTACACATGTACCCCAAGTTAATTTGAAAAATTTCTAACTTGTTTGGTTTTAGGGGAAATTGGCCAAGCGGTTTAAGCTTTTCTACAAAAGTTGGAAGTTCAGTTTGAAAAGGTTCTCCCGCTAATACTTTTAATTGATTCTTAATCATTGCTAGTTTATTCCCGCTAGCTTTAAGTGACTTGATCATATAGTAATCTCGAATTTAATTCTCTTACATAGATTGTTTTTTCACTTTGTTCATCATTTGAACTCCGTGAACGAGTGTTGCACCACTCTTAATAGCCGCGCCAACATGAACAGCTTCCATCATTTGAGCTTCGCTTACTCCTCTTGTTAAAGCATCTTCCGTATATGCATCAATACAATACGGGCATTGTTCCGTGTGGGCAACCGCTAGTGCTATTAAGGATTTTTCTCTCGCCGTTAACGCACCTTCCTTGAATACCTCTCCGTAATAATCGAAAAATTTCTCGGCTAACTTCGGTTCGAACTCGGCAATGTCTCCGAATTTTTTCAAATCTTTTGGGTTGTAGTAGGATTTTTCCATGCAATTATTTTATTTGTTAATGTTCCAATTGTATTCTTTGTAACTGATTTTATCAGTCGTCAATTTTGTTGTTGAGTACTTGTTTATGTATTCCTTAACAGTTCCGTTTTTAGTGAAGTCATCTTTATACCAATCAAATAACTTAGAAACACTGGCTTTGTTTGATGAAATCGTATTTTGAGCAGAGTTGTTAATAAATTCTTTTGCAGCCTTCTCCAACTTTTGGTCCAACCCTTCTGCAAAATAAGCCGTATTTGAGAGCTTCGGACAAGATATAGAAGCGCAATTTACAGCAAAATGAATTCTTGAGTCGAAATACTTTGCCCTCAAAATATCGTGCTCAATATTATTTAGAGAGTACTTCTCTCCTTCGATTTCTACAAACTTTAAATCCCAAGCCTTACCTCCGTTAATGTCCATGATAGACTTTAACGGGTAATTGTTGAGCATTAATTTAATGGTGTACGCATTATACGCATTAATCCAATAGGCCATAGTTTCATTTCTGGACCAATCGGTATTTGGTTTTATTTTAGAGATTGATACTAAGTAATTATTGAGACGGTCGATATCTGACTTAAACCCTTCGTAATTAACATTTCCGTTAGAACTAACGTGTTTTTGCAGTAATTGATCCCAAGGGGTATGATCTATTTTCGGTTCGCTGACCCCTGCAAATAAAAACAATGACATTAACAAAAGCACAACTGTACCGGTGACTTTTTTCATATTTGGCGAATTAATTATGGTAAAACTAAGGAAAGGAATATACTCTTATTGTCTATTGGTGGACAAAGTAGAAAAGCAAAGTTGGAGCCTTCCAACTTCAATCTCTAGCTGGTAATTATTCCTACCAAACTTTTATAAGTATTCGCCAATTGTTCTGAAAAATTTGAAGGGTTAACCCAAACTGCTTTTTCTATCGCCTCTTCTTTTTGGGGCACTAGTACCTCGGTTCCTTTATATTTCATCTCAAACCAATAGGTTGTCTTTAAGATCAGCGTCTCTTTTTGCGTATACACATGATAGGTGTTGGGAAGTTTTTCGCCCAACTCTAATCCATGAATACCACACTCTTCTTCCACCTCTCTTATTGCTGCTTGCTCCGGAGTTTCTCCTTTTTCCATCTTCCCTTTTGGCAAGTCCCATTTGCCTATCCTATGGATAAAAAGCACTTCTCCTTTTGCATTGCGAACTTTGCCTCCAGCTGCCTCAATTAAAACAAACTGTTGTTGGAAAAGTGTCCAAATTTTCTCAGGGTTTCTAGAATTTAAAAAAACATGTTGAATCGATTCCCTTTCTTTCAAAAGCCACTCAAGTATATATTTTATGTCACTCGAATCAGGATCGTTCAATTCAAAAATGGATTTGAATTGTTGATTACTTTTCCGTTTTTCTCCTATAAAAATCGAATGTTCCTCAATAAAAACTTGATACCTTTGCACGTATGCAAATTAATAAAGAAACGGCGAAAAATGTAGCGGAATGTTTGCTTCAAATAAAAGCCATTGAACTAAATAAGGTTCAACCATTTACATGGGCTTCAGGATGGAAGTCTCCCATCTATTGCGATAATAGAAAGACCCTTTCTTACCCAAAAGTGAGAACATTTATCCGTCAGAAGTATGTGGAGACGATTCAAGAGAACTTTGGTCAAGTTGACGTAATTGCAGGTGTCGCAACCGGAGGAATTGCTCAAGCAGCATTAATTGCACAAGAGTTAGAATTGCCTTTAATTTATGTTCGCTCTAGTACTAAAGGTCATGGTTTGCAAAACCAAATTGAAGGTGCAGTTGAAGCGGGACAGCGTGTTGTGGTAATAGAAGACTTAATTTCTACTGGTATGAGTAGCTTAAAAGCGGTAGAAGCATTACGAGAAAGAGGTTGCCATGTTGCAGGAATGGTAGCTATATTTAGTTATGGCTTTGAAACTGCTGCACTGAACTTTAAACATTATGCTTGTCCTTTGTTTACCTTAAGTGACTATAATTCGATGATTGAAGTAGCAGCTGAACAAGGATACATCAACTCAGAAGATATTAAATCATTAAAAAGCTGGAGAGAAGATCCGGCAAATTGGAACGTACTAGTATGACAACAATAGAAACAGAAAAGAAAATTTCTCCAAACAGTCCTGAGCAAATATTTGCCTTTTTAAATGACATGAACAACTTCGAAAAGTTGATGCCTGAAGGTAAAATTGAAAAATGGGAATCTACCGAAGATCAGTGCGAGTTCACCATTAAAGGTATGGCTAGAATTGGTTTGAAAAAAGAAAGCGCAGAAGCTCCTCATCACCTTAAAGTTTCTTCTTTCGGGAAGGTTCCTTTTACATTTGATTTGGACATTAACCTAAAAGAACAAGCGGAGCAGCAAACAGAAGTGAGCATGACATTTAATGGAGACATTAACCCTTTCATGAAAATGATGGTGGAAAAGCCGCTTCGAAACTTTTTCAATTACCTAGTTACTAAAGCTGCAGAGACCAAGCTTTAATCCAAAAACTTTAGTTCTTTTAAACCGTAGCTTTTTAATTTACCATTTCGATTCACTTGCAGTTTTCCAGAGGGTAAAACACCAAGAATGACACCTAAAAATTTACCTTCGGCGTCTTGAAATTGTTGCGGCACTCCATAGCCAAAAAGATGCTTTAGATAGTCCTGTTGAAAGTTTACATCTCCTTTCAGAAATAGGACGTAGTAAGATTGAAACAATTTTATAAACTCGGTCAGCGCCTTCTTTAAATCATAGTTTCGTTTCAACTCCAGTTTTAGCGAAGTGGCAGGCCGATCAAATTTTTCAAAAACGTCTTGATTCACATTCACGCCAATTCCAATAACGGAATGCGTTATTTGTTGCTTTAAAACGCTGTTTTCTATTAACACGCCAGCAACTTTTTTCCCATTTACCAAAATGTCATTTGGCCATTTTATCTTCACTCCTTCTACTGCCAATGTGTCCAACCACTTTTTTAAGCTGATTGCTACAAGCTGACTCAACTTGAACTGGTGCTCCACATTAATCTTCGGCGAAACTATAATGCTAATATTTAGGTTTTTATTCCTTTCAGACTCCCAATCCTTTCCGGCTTGCCCCTTACCATTATCTTGAAAACTAGCAGTTATTACGGTAGCTCCTCTTATGCTTTTTTGACGTAAATGTTCAAAGGCATAGATATTGGTTGATGAGACTGAATTTAGATGAATAAATTGAAATTGAAATTCGCTCGAATCCATTTATTTTAACGGCGTTTAGCCTGCAAAGGAACTAAAATTTGAGGGTTTAATTTCTTACTTTTACCTCTTTATACGGAGCAAATTATATGGCGAAAGCAAAAAAGCAGTTGAATGCGGACGGATTGACAGAATTAATTGTCAAAGGCATTCAAGAAAAAAAAGGCGAAAACATTGTTACACTTGACCTTAGAGGTCTTGACGGAGCAGTTACAGATTATTACGTGGTTTGTGAAGCAACCTCTACTACTCAAGTTGGAGCAATTGCCGATTCCATCGAAAAAGAGGTAAGAGAAACATGTGGCGAAAAACCTTGGCATGTAGAAGGAACAGAAAACCTAGAATGGGTGTTGTTAGACTATGTAAACATAGTTGCGCATGTTTTTCAACCAGATAAAAGAGATTTTTACAGCATTGAAGAATTGTGGGCAGATGCTAAGATAAAAGAAATACGAGCGGAGTATTAAGATACAACATGGAGAATAAGGATAAAAAAGGGGCACCTTCACCTCAGAAAGGAAGTCCCAAAAAAGGGCCAAAAAAACAATTTAATTTTTACTGGATTTACGGAATTATTGGAGCACTGCTTTTAGGGCTTCAATTGTTTCAAATGGGTGGCGGCGAAAAACGTACAACTTGGAATAAGTTTGTTAACGAAATGCTTAAACCTGATGAGGTAGAACGACTTCTGGTAGTTACCACTAACGGAGAATCTAGGGTAGAAATATTCATTAAACCAGAGGCACTAGAACTGGAAAAGTACAAAGCAGTACGAGAAAAAAGCAGTGGTAATTTAGGTGGGAGAACTGCACAGTATTTCATGGAAATTGGCACTATTGAGCAGTTTAATAGAGATTTAAACCGCGTTCAAGAAGGTTTAACGGAGACGGAACGAATACAGGTCGATTACGATAAACGAACCAACTGGGCTGGCGACTTAATTGGCTGGCTGTTACCAATTGCCATTTTAATAGGTTTTTGGCTCTTCATTATGAAGCGAATGTCTGGTGGAGCAGGTGGACCCGGTGGTCAACTTTTCAACATTGGTAAATCCAAGGCAACTTTGTTCGACAAAGCTAAGAATGTTAAAGTTTCCTTTAAAGACGTTGCAGGATTGGCAGAAGCAAAAGTTGAAATCGAAGAAATTGTAGAATTCCTAAAAAACCCAAAACGATACACGGAACTAGGAGCAAAAATTCCAAAAGGTGCGTTACTGGTTGGCCCTCCAGGAACAGGAAAAACGCTTCTTGCAAAAGCAGTAGCAGGAGAAGCACAAGTGCCTTTCTTCAGTCTTTCAGGTTCTGATTTTGTAGAAATGTTTGTTGGAGTCGGAGCTTCTAGAGTTCGAGACTTATTCAAACAAGCAAAAGAAAAGTCTCCGGCCATTGTGTTTATCGATGAAATCGACGCGATTGGTAGAGCTAGAGGAAAAAACATGGCTCAAGGCGGAAACGATGAAAGAGAAAATACGTTGAACCAGCTGCTAACTGAAATGGATGGCTTTGGCACCAATAGTGGCGTTATTCTCTTAGCTGCAACAAACAGAGCAGAAGTTCTAGATAAAGCCTTGTTACGTCCGGGAAGATTCGATAGACAAGTTAGCGTGGACTTGCCAGACTTGAACGAAAGAATTGAAATTTTTAAAGTTCACGAAAAGCCCTTGAAAACCGACGATTCTGTTGACCTCGTATTTCTTGGAAAACAAACGCCAGGTTTCTCAGGAGCAGACATCGCCAACATTTGTAATGAAGCAGCATTAATCGCAGCAAGAAAGAAAAAGAAGAGAATTGGACACCAAGACTTTTTAGATGCGATCGATCGAATTATTGGTGGATTAGAGAAGAAAAATAAAATCATCACATCCGAAGAAAAAGAAGTGATTGCTTACCATGAAGCAGGTCACGCTGCGGTGAGTTGGTTGACAAAATATGCCAATCCATTGGTGAAAGTTACTATTGTGCCAAGAGGTAGATCTTTAGGAGCTGCCTGGTATTTGCCGGAAGAGAGACAAATTACCACCAAGGAGCAAATGCTAGATGAAATGTGCGCTGCTTTAGGTGGAAGAGCCGCAGAGGAAATTATCTTCGGAAAAGTTTCTACTGGTGCCTTGAGTGACTTAGAGAAAATTACCAAACAAGCGTACGCCATGGTTTCCGTTTATGGTTTGAATGACAAAATTGGTAACATTAGCTATTACGATTCCTCTGGGCAGAGCGAGTACAGTTTTAGTAAACCTTACAGTGAAAAGACAGGTCAAATAATCGACGAAGAGGTTAGTAAAATGGTAGAAAAAGCTTACGTTAGAACGAAGCAAATCCTTGCTGATAATAAAGATAAGCTTGCACTTCTTGCTAAAAATTTACTGGAAAAAGAAGTCATTTATAAAGACGATTTAGAGTCTATTTTCGGAGAAAGATCTTTTGGAGAAAAAAGTAGAGTAGATACCTTGCTTGAAGAAAATGAAGAGGCACAAGCCAACGAAAAGTCTAAAAGTGCCAAGGCAATAAAAGACGGGGAAAACAAAGCAATAGAAAATTCAGATTCAGAAACTAACTCGGAAGAAGAAGAGGAGACCGAAGAAAAGTCTACTCCTAAGGAGGAAAAAGCTGAATAATTTTCTACTTTTAGAAAATGTCGGGAAATTGGGTAAAAATTTATACAACCACACAACTCCACAGAGCTGAAATTGTAAAGGCTGTGCTAGAAGACCACGACATTGCTACGAGCGCAATGAATAAAATGGACTCTATGCACACGCATTTAACGGTTGGTGAAATAGAGATATTTGTAGATTCTAAAAAGGCAATCCGGGCAACTCATTTAATCACAAAACACGACCTGTGAATAACTTCAACGAACGTTTACTGACAGGAATTCTATTTGTGATAGTATTATTGGGATCTATTTACCAAAGCGAGTTAGCTTCTTCTATTCTTTTCTTTGTGATTATTTTACTTTGCCAAAGAGAATTCTACGGGTTTTTCAAGGCTAGTGAAGTTAAACCCCAGAGCTTAGTTGGAGTGCTAGGAGGTTTAGGATTCTTTTTAGCTTCTGCCATTGCCTTTCAAACTAAACTCACCTTCAATACTTTATTCCTAATCATTCCTTTGATATTTATCATTTTTGTTTTTGAACTTTTTAGAAATAGAAATGAACCCATTGCCAACATAGGACTTACTATTCTCGGAGTTATTTATGTCTCAGTTCCATTTACCTTGCTGCATCAAATCTCCTATTACAGCAATTTTCAATTTGGATACGTATACAATTACGACTTATTAATTGGCTATTTTTTCATTCTTTGGGCAAACGATACTGGAGCTTATTTGGTTGGACGAAAATTTGGAAAAACGAAATTGTTTGAGCGGATTTCACCAAAAAAAACTTGGGAAGGATCTATAGGTGGTGTATTTTTTGGACTATTGTTGGGTTACCTAAACTCCCAAATTTTCGATGGACTGGACACTCCAACTTGGATGGCAATTGCCGTAATTGTAGTTATTTTTGGCTCATTGGGCGACTTAGTAGAATCGTTGTTTAAACGAAGCTTAGGCATTAAAGATTCTGGTAAAATATTACCCGGCCATGGTGGTGTATTAGATCGTTTCGATGGCATATTCATTTCAGCTCCTATGGTGTATACCTTCCTAAAAATTCTTAGTATCTGGTAATATGCAGCTCAAAATTGCTCTTGTTCTCTTTTGTATTTGTGTTTTTTCATTTTCGTGCGAAACTCCGATGCCAATAAACAATGCTACCTCAGTTCCGAAAATAGAATCGGACTCGAGTGCTACCATTCATTTAAAACCATTGAGCACAGAAAAAACACACGAAGGAGGCGTAGATCATACCAAGTTAGAGATAAAGTAGATCTAATTCACTTCTGAAAGCAACCAGTCTATAGCCTTTTGCTTCTTACCATTTTTAAAAAATCGAAAAGGAATTTTAGGCACCAGTTTGTTTTCGAATTCCAAAACCTGAGCAAGCCACCTTTGGTTGCTAATTGCCGCATAGTTTTCTAGACGGGTTACTTTAGAGTGATCTACTTGCATGTGTTGAACAAACTGTTTCACACTTTCAAAATCTTCAAACTCTTCAAAAATGCTCAAGAGCCGAATCTTTTCAAAGTCCAAATTAGTGGAGAAAAAGGCATTAACTTCATCAAAAACATTACCTGCTTCGTCATTTTCCACTTCGACAATATAAAGATTGGTTTTTTCGTACTGTTGAATTTTCATAGGGCAAAGAGTTTATTCGAAAGTAATCGATTTTGTCGAAACAAAAGAAGAGTATTTCAAGCAATGTTTAATTGGATTTTTCTTCGCTATTTTTGAAAACAAATTACACGACATGACATTTCATAAAGAAGGCTACCCAACACTTGGTTTTATTATTGTTGTTATTGCTATTATTAATGCCATAACACACTACTTTTTTGGTGAGTACGCCCTTGTAACTGGTTTTGGCTATTTACTTTCCGCATTTCTATTTATTGTGGTAGTTCAGTTTTTTAGAAAACCAAACAAGACTATTGAAATCAACGACAACCAAATTCTTTCTCCTTGCGATGGAAAAGTAGTGGTAATTGAAGAGGTGGTGGAAGACGAAGTATTCCAAGAAAAACGACGACAAATATCCATTTTTATGTCGCCTTTAAACGTGCATAATAACCTTTACCCTATTGGTGGAAAACTCACTTTCTACAAATACCACCCTGGCAAGTTTTTAGCAGCATGGCATCCAAAATCTTCGACAGAGAATGAACGAACCACAGCTGTGGTAGAAGATGTAAAAGGAAGAAAAGTTTTGTTCCGCCAAATTGCCGGAGCGCTAGCTCGTAGAATTGTGTTTTACGGCAAAACAGGAGAGAATTATACACAAGGCAGCGAATGTGGCTTTATAAAATTTGGCTCTCGAGTAGATCTATTACTTCCATTAGACGCTAAAATAAAAGTGAACTTAGAAGAAAAAGTAGTTGGCGGTAAGTCGGTTATTGCTGAGTTTGTTTAGAAAATAATGCCGCTACAAGTAAGTACGGAAACTACAGTACATGCAAACCGTCATTGCGAATGTAAAGCAGTGCAGAGAAGCAGTCAGGTTATTATAACGTCATTAAGAGCGAAGAGAAACAAAGCGAAGCTATCTGTTCTTTAATCATAAGATTGCCGTAGTCGTACCTCCTTCGCAATGACTTTCCAAATAGTCTTTGCGAGGCACGAAGCAATCGGATTAATCACATATCAATCCCAATCTTCACTTAAATCATTCCACTCCGGATTAATGGAGTTTAAAAGGTCAACCTTCTTCTTTCTTGACCCAGATTTGATTTGCTTTTCTCTGTTAATCGCTTCAAGAGCTGAATAGTATTTTTCAAAATAAACCAGCTTATTGCAATTGTACCTTTGGGTAAAACCCGAATTTAACTTCCCTTTGTGCTCCTTAACTCTCCTTTCTAAATCATTAGTCATACCGGTATAAAATGCTGTGTTCTTTTTAGTTGTCATGAAATACATGTAGAACGTTTTCATATGCCTAAATTAATTAAACCAATCATTGCAAATGTAACGTAGTGGAGTGAAGCAGTCTGGTAATTCTAACGTCATTGCGAGCGAAGAGAAACGGAGCGAAGAGGAACGGAGCGAAGCAATCTGGTCTTTAATCACAAGATTGACACAGTCGTGCCTCCTTCGCAATGACTTTCCAAATAGTCATATCGAGCAAAATACAGCAGAAGAAGCAATCTGGTTAATCGAAAAAAGATTGCTTCGTACCTCGCAATAAACGTTTAACTCGTCATTGCGAATGTAACGCAGTGGAGTGAAGCAATCTGGTTATTCTTTAATCACCTTCTTCGTAACCACTTCTCCATTTTTCATAATCGATTTCAAAAAGTAAATCCCTGCTTCATAATTGGAGAGGTTAATTTTGTTCGCACTTTCATTGCTTTTGTCAGACTGAGCAGCTTGCCCGACCTTTGGCGGGGAGTCGAAGTCGACAAAATTTTGAAGTAGCTTCCCTGCTATATTATACACCTCAATCCTCTCCAATCCCTCAACATAAGGAATATTCACAATTCCTTTTGTTGGGTTCGGATAAACCTCATATTGTGGGGTAGTACTAGTATTTTCAGTAATTCCTGTTATAAAAGTAGTATCTCCTCCGTTATTAGTTCTTAAAAAGGAATTCCAACCTCCAAGTGATCAACATTCTTCTTCCATAACTGAATTGATTCCAAGTCCTTCCAATACGAAACGGTAATTCCAACATCTTCACGTGCGCTGTCCATCCTTATAAAACCAGGTTGTTGTTTAGCCAGTTCTTCCATTCGCTTAGCCATGGCTGCATAACCATCGGAGCTTGCCAACGTGGAAGTAAAAATAACCGCGTAGTAAGGAACAAATTTTTCAACTTTCACCTCTAGCTGTTGGTTTGTTTATCAATAGACTCTTCGTGAATAGAGTGATACAAACTCGTGATAAACTTTTCACTCAAATTCAAGGTATTGCCTGACTTTAGATTGCGCTCTAAAATTTCTTGCCAACGTTGCAATTGCAAAATAGTGACTTTATTTTGCTTTTTATACAAGCCAATCTCTTCTGAAATATTCATGCGCTGGGCCAATAACTCAACCAAGGAATCGTCAATCCGATCAATTTTTGCACGAAGTAAATCTAGTTGAGTTTGAAACGCCTCGTTCTTAGATTCTGCACTTTTAAATATTAGATTTCCCCACATTTCTCTCAATGCGTCAGGAGTAATTTGCTGCTGTGCATCGCTTAGCGCTTTCTCGGGGTTACAATGGGTTTCCACCATCAAGCCATCCATATCCAGGTCGAAGGCACGCTGTGCTGCGTGCGGAATTAAAACTGGATTTCCAGTAATGTGACTTACATCACAAATCAAAGGAATTTCGGGGTGGTCTGTTTTAAACTGCACCGCCAAATCCCAAGATGGAGCATTTCGGTATGGTTTGTTATCTGCCAAGTGAAACCCACGGTGAATAGCGCCTAATTTAGAAATGCCTGCTTTCGCTATTCGCTCAACGGCACCTGACCATAGAGAAACATCTGGGTTTAAAGGGTTTTTTACAAACACAGGAACGTCTGCTCCTTCCAGAGCGTCTGCAATAGCTTGCACGGAAAACGGGTTTACCGTAGTTCTTGCGCCAATCCAAAGCACATCTATTCCTGCCTTTAAGCAGGCTTCCACGTGTGCAGGACTTGCTACTTCTGTGGTTACTTTGAACCCAAATTCTTCCCTTATATCGACCAACCATTTCAGTCCTTCTTCTCCAACTCCTTCAAACGTGTTGGGCCGAGTTCTTGGCTTCCAAATTCCCGCTCTAAAAATTACGTCTGAAAAATGCTCCTTAATTCCTGCCGCAGTTGTTCTTAGTTGATCTATACTTTCGGCACTACAAGGACCAAAAAATTGATACGGTCGTTTTCCACTTAGCCAAGATATATTATGAAGATTGGATTCACTAACCATTAAAGAATGTTTTTTAATTCTAACAAATTATCCACCACAAAAGTTGCGCCTTCTTCACTTTGAATTTCAGGTGTAAAATAAACTTGATCCATCCCAACTCCTTTAGCACCCAACACATCAGGGCCATAATCGTCTCCAATCATAATGCTATTTTCTGCAACTGCACCAGATTTTTCAAAGGCATAGTCGAAAATCCGTTTGTCTGGTTTTCGATAACCCAACCCATCCGACACAATTACGTGCTCGAAATATTTATTTAATCCACTGTTGTTTATTTTCACTTGTTGTGCTTCCACAAAACCGTTTGTAATAACGTGCATGGTATACTTGGGATACAAATAGTCTAGCACCTCCAAAGCATTTTGAATTAAGTTAGACTTGGAAGAGCAAAGGGCTACATAATCGTCGTTGAAAGCAAGGGCAAAAGTGGAATCGTTGAAACCAAACTTCTCAAAACTATGATGGAAACGTCGTAATCGCAGCTCATCCTTTGTAACCTCTTCTTTACGGTAAGCTGCCCATAAATCATGATTAATAACAAGGTATTCTCGAAAAAACGCATCAAACGCAACTCCTAGTTTAAAAGCCAGTTCATGTTTTTCAAACAAATCTCGAATAGCTTCTTCCGAATTTTTGTTGAAATCCCAAAGTGTTCGGTCTAAATCCCAAAAGATGTGCTTGTATTTTTTCATGAATCGATAAAAAGACTCCAAAAAGAGGTTAAAATGAAAGACCAAGTTACGAGACAAACAAAGAAAATAGGTAAGGTTCTTTTTGCTCTTGGAAAATAATAAGAAGCCAATAAGGCACCAACGGGAATACTTAACAGCAGTGGTGTTAGAGTTGCAATACCTAAGAGGCCATATTTTGATTTAATTTTTACAATTAATCGGTTTCGTTTATTGAAAAGTTTTTTCTTTTTACGCTTGAACACCCTATGAAACCAAGCAACAATAAATTTGCCTGCAAAAAAGAAAAGCACGAAGCCTGTGTACCCGCCTATTACTGTTATTGCAATGGTTTCTAAAAAACTATAACCCGCTAATAAAGCTGCGCTTGGCGAAAAGAAAAATTTTAGGGTACTAAAAACCAGTAAACCCACTATTTTTGTAAACTCGAGCACTACTGCTACTCCTTCGGTCCGTATGCTAAATCTCCAGCATCTCCTAAGCCAGGAACTATATACGACTGCGCTGTCATTTCTTGATCTACGGCTCCTAACCAAATAGTGCAATTAGGTGGCATGTTCTTTTTGGTAAACTCCATGCCTTCCGCACTAGAAATTAGCGAAACAATGTGGCAATGCTTTGGCTTACCTTTCTCTAACAACGCTTTATATGCCAACACCATGGAAGATCCTGTTGCCAACATAGGGTCCGATAAAATAATGGTTTTACCTTCAATGGACGGACACGCTAAATATTCGAGTTCAATATCAAAAGAACCGTCTTTGTGGTGTTTTCGGTAGGCCGAAATATATCCATTGCCAGCATTGTCTAAAGTATTTAACAAACCTTGGTGCATGGGTAAGCCTGCTCTCAAAATGGTAATTAAAATAGGTTGCTCTGCAATTAGCATGTCTTCTGAAACTCCTAAAGGAGTGGTTACTTCCGTTTTCGCATAGGTCAGTTCTTTTGAAATTTCGTAGGCAAAAATTTCTCCACAGCGCTCTAAATTTCTTCTAAATCGCAACCGGTCTTTCTGAATTTTATGGTCTCTTATTTCAGCTAAAAACTGATTAAACACAGAGTTATTCTCCTCTGAAAGAATTCGAACTTTAGGCATGGCAATTTTTTTTGGAGACATAAAGGTAAGTTTTTAAGCGTTGAATTTTTCCTTAGAAATGGCATATTCTATAACTTCTTCATATACTTTTCGCCAGCCTTTCCACTCCTCTTCCTCACTCAAACTTTCATTGTGCCAAAGGCTTACAAATGTACCTTCTACCAGCTTTATTTCGTCTATGATTTTCTTACTTTCTGCTATTGCAACATCGGGAGCTAAGTTTAAATAGTATTTTAACGTTGCTTCCATCACATGAAAAGGAAAAACAGTGAGTTTGCATTCCACTTCTCCGTCTAGATCGTAAAAAGGGTAAGGGGTGCACGTACCGGCTCGAAAGCCCAATTGAGAAGCAAACCCCATGGTGTAGTCCTCTTCAATGTCCATTTCTAGTAGGTTCCTATAAGTTTCAGGCAAACTTAATTTTAAAAAGTGCTGTCTGCTCCTGTTAATGTCGGTCTTAATAATGTCCTTTAACCTTCTTATCTCCGTCCGTAACTTGAGTCGATCTTTATTGGAACCAAAAGAAGGGTGAATTCCTATTTCTGCATAATCGGAAAGTGATTTGATAAGGCTTTTAAAAAATCTATTTTGGTATGGTAAATTTTTGTCATTCAACCCATAATCTCCAATTAGTATAAAATATATGGACTTTAACTTGAATTTTTTTTGAAGCGCGAGCTGATAATCATACGTGTCAAAAGGGTCATTCTTTTTCCCAAAAATAACTTGCATTTGAGTGATAAACCGACTAAAATCTAGCTTGACTAAACTCTTGCCTATACTTCCAATAGAGCGCAATAAACCTTTGTGTTTATAAGCGTAAGCATTGTCAATATCAATGGTTGACAAGTACGTAAAAACTCGTTCTTGAAATGTTAGCTCAGGAAACTTTTCTTGAAGCACGCTTTTCAACAAAAGCACCCATCGATCCACAACTGCAAGATGTAAAAACCCTTCTTTAGCGGCTAAGCTATCTTTCGCCATAAAGCGGTCGTATTGGTCACGCATGTGCGGCAAATATTCTTCGTATCTACTTAGCATGTAAAAGGTTGCTGCAAAAACATCGAATTCCAATATTTCGCTTCGAACAGGGAAAATGGTGGGCGTATCTTGAATTACCTTGGTAGAAAGTACTTTTTCAGAAATTCCGCTTTCTTCCAGTAAACCATCGGCAGTAAAATGTAGTTCCTCCCCAAATGGTTTAGCGGAATACGAAAATTTAGCAGCCGAATGCTCGGTAAACTTTTCTATATCTGCAGTTAGACTATACTCTACCCCTAAATAGTTCTTAAAAACAGTTTTAAAAACGTATCGGTTTCTGGGAGTTATTTTGGGAACGTAAACTAACAACATAATTACATCATACCTTCATCGGCAAAACTATAGTATTTATTATTGGCAACGATAATATGATCGAGCACTCGAATATCCAGAAGTTTACCAGCTTCTACATTTTTCTTAGTTAGTTGAATGTCTGCCGCGCTTGGCTTTAAGTTTCCAGAAGGGTGGTTGTGGCATAGAATAATACTAGAGCCGAGCTTCTCTAAAACTGGTTTGAAAATGAGTTTAGAGTCTGCAACCGTTGCAGCGACTCCTCCACTACTTACTTTCGATTTATGAATCACTTTATTCGCTTGGTTTAAAATCAGCACCCAAAACTCTTCGTGTTTTAGGTCAGAAAGTAAAGGTTCCATAATTTCAAACACGTCGTTGCTAGAAGTAATTTTTGGATTTTTAATCGCATCCGTTATTTTTCTGCGACGACCTAATTCCAACGCGGCAGCGATACTAATTGCTTTGGCTTCTCCTATTCCATTGAACTTCATCAACGCTGAGATGTCAGTTTTGCCCAATTCATTCAAATTATTACTTACAGAAGCCAGTATACGTTTCGATAGCTCAACAGCTGACTCTTTCGTATTACCGGAACCTATTAAGATGGCAATCAACTCTGCGTCGCTAAGTGATGACTTGCCTTTAAGTGCAAATTTTTCTCTTGGCCGGTCTTCTTCTGCCCACGATTTGATAGATAAATTACCTTCATATTCCATTGGCGTTAAAAGTAATAAGAAATGTACTTGCTTGCGTATCTTAGCAGGAAACAAAACATAGATCAACGACGTCTTATACTTGTGAAGAAGAAAACTAAACTAATTTGTGCATTGCTTTTACTCGTAGCTTGTAACCCCTACAGAAGCTACCAAGACAGTTTGAGGGAACCTGAAAAAGTGACCAAACTGAAGTTATCGAATGGGAATTTCATCTCCACACCAGATCGAATCGAAGAATTCGAAAACTTAGAAAAGCTGTACTTATTCAACAACAAAATTGCATCTGTTTCTAGTGAAGTGGGCGAGCTTAAAAACCTGAAACGTATAGTTTTAAGTAACAACAATATCGATTCCTTACCTGCTGCAATTGGAGAACTTGAAAGTTTAGAGTTCCTCTCACTAAAAGCTAATAAATTGAAAAGGCTACCGCCAGAAATTGGTAAATTGAAAAATTTGCAAGTTTTAAAAATACAATTCAACGAACTCTATACCTTACCTCCAGAAATTGGGGATTTAGAGAACTTGCGCGAATTGTATTTGGAGTTTAACAACCTTACCCATTTACCACCTGAAATAGGAAAACTTTCTAATCTTAGAATTCTTGAAATAGGAAGAAACAACCTTATTAAGATACCACCAGAAATTGGAAATCTAACGGGCTTGACAGAGCTTAACGTTGCTAGAAGTGGAGGGGATTTAAGATTACCAGGAACTTTTTGCTCTCTGAAAAAGTTAGATAACTTATACGTAGATGAAACACAGCTTGTGCCGCCTTGTTTATCCGTTATGCGTCGACCCAACTTTAGAATTGTTAAATCGCGTTATTAATTTCTTGGAGGAAAAATATAAAACCTGTAACCCAATACCAGTGATCTTTCCAAGTACCAAATATCTTGCTCTGCATGTGTATCTGATTTATCAGCTTTTAGAGTAATGGCTATGTCCCACATGGAAACCACTCCACCTTGTAGTGTTGTTCTCGCAAAAAATCTTTTGTAAAAAACAAACTCTGGTGCTATAAAAAAATGAGCTCCCACTCCTGAAAAGTGCGGGCGATCATCGTTACTTCTTCCGAAAGTTGTTGAATTTGTCCACGGCATAGCAACTCCAAGACCCAAACCAGAAACTAACTTCAAGCCAATATTTTCAGACCATATTGAATAAAATACATCGTGTCGTTCAATGTTAAAATTCAACACATTCAGCCCGTCTGAATGCTCCATTTTAAGATATGAATTATCTATCGTAACCATATCCCCACTTTTATATGAACTGTACTCTGACGAAACACTTGGATCTACAGTACCAGAAAACTTAGCTTGTGAACCATGTTTAGTTCTATACTTCATGTGATCCCAGCCTGCTCCTATCGCATATTTGTCATTTAGAAAGAATCCAACTCTGATATCAAACTGTGGAATAGTAAACAACAGTGGATTGTAATAATTCGGCCCAAATTCACTTTGCTTAATATCAGTGGCTTCAACATCTGATAAGGTAAAATTATATCCCGGCCCTTTCCACGTTATGTCACTCTTAGCATAACTGCTCCGATTATAACCCCAGTAAAAAAAGAATTTGTGCTTGTTACTACTCAATGAAAAATCCTTTTTTGAAGGAATTTTCTCTTGAGCAATCAAAACGTTAGCTGCTAAAAATAAACCTAACAGTAGTGCTAAAAGCCTCACTTAATTATTAGCTGTTAAGTAATTTTCAAGTGCACTATCAAATTCTGATTTAGCCTCAGCAATAGAGCCAAAGTTCTCACCGTCTATATTCATGTCATTCCCTTTCACTGTTCCAAGTAAGGTAAATCCATTTGTAGCAGCTTCCTTTTCAAAGTCTTCTTTATTATCTGGGTTTATCGAAACAACTACTCTACTTTGAGCCTCACCAAATAAGTACGCATCTTTTCTAAAATTTGAATCAGTCGCAACTTCGAAACCTAGGTTATTTGGCATCGCTGCTTCCATCAAGGTCATAAACAATCCACCGTCTGCACAATCGTGCGCAGATTCGATAATACCCGACTTGATCATCCCCTTCAATGTATTCTGCAAGTTGTATTCGGTTTCTAAGTCAAAGAATGGTGCAGGCGAATTTTTCTCTTTGTGAAAAGCATATAAATATTCCGAAGAATTAATGTCATCTTTTGCTTCCCCTAACAAGTAGATTAAATCTCCTTCATTTTGAAATGCCAGCGTTGTAACGTTTTCTTTTGAAGGAAGAATTCCCATCATTCCAATAGTTGGTGTTGGGAAAACCGGAACATCTACTCCCTCTTGTGCACTTTGATTGTAAAAACTTACATTCCCCCCTGTTACAGGTGTTTTAAACTTTAAGCAAGCTGCGCTCATTCCTTTTATAGCACCAACAAACTGCCAATACACTTCTGGATTGTATGGATTTCCGAAATTCAAGCAATTTGTGATTGCAGAAGGTTCTCCGCCAGAGCAAACAATATTCCTTGCTGCCTCGGCTACTGCGATAGCACAGCCTTTTTCAGGGTCGGCATGTACGTACCGTGAATTACAATCGACCGTAAAAGCAAGAGCCTTATCAGTGTCCTTTATACTAACCACCCCAGCATCTGTTGGTTTATTGGTACTCATATTAATGGTACCCACCATGCTGTCGTACTGTTCCATCACCCATTTTTTTGAAGCAATGTTTGGATGGTTCCATAAAAACTTTGCTACCTTCTTTAGGTCTTTTGGCTCTTCAATGGAATCAATTGAGAAGTTTTTATTTTGCTGGTAGTAAGCAGGCTCCTTGTATTCTCTTTCATAAACCGGAGCTCCACCACCTAAAATTAATGACTCAGCAGGTACGTCTGCTACCTTAATTCCCTTCGCGTAATATTCCAATCTGCCTCCATCAACTACTTCTCCTATTTGCACGCAGTTCAAATCCCATTTGTCAAAAATGGCTTGAACTTCCGCTTCTCTTCCATTTTTAACTACTACTAACATTCGCTCTTGCGACTCAGAAAGTAAAATTTCAAATGGTAACATCCCCTCTTGTCTGCAAGGAACTTTATCTAAATCGATGACCATTCCAAAACCCTCTTTGCCTGACATTTCAGAAGTTGAACAAGTAATTCCTGCTGCTCCCATGTCTTGCATTCCGATGATTGCATCGGTTTCTGCTAATTCTAAAGATGCTTCTAGCAATAATTTTTCTTGGAAAGGATCGCCAACTTGAACTGCTGGTAAATCTTCCATCGAATCTTCAGTAATGTCTTTGGAGGCAAATGCTGCTCCATGTATTCCATCCTTTCCTGTAGATGAACCCACAATAAAAACAGGGTTCCCAACACCGTAACTCGTTGCCGAAATCATAGTACCAGTTTTCATGATACCTGCCGACATTGCATTTACCAAAGGATTGGTATTGTAGCATTCATCAAAGAACAATTCTCCTCCGACAACCGGAATTCCAAATGAATTCCCATAGTCTCCAATCCCTTTTACAACTCCTTTTACCAACCACTTTGTTCGGTCTAGGTCAATATTTCCAAAACGCAACGAGTTCAACTGTGCAATGGGTCTAGCTCCCATGGTAAATATATCTCTGTTAATTCCACCCACTCCTGTTGCAGCACCTTGATAAGGTTCTAATGCAGAAGGGTGATTGTGAGACTCAATTTTAAAAGCACAGGCTAACCCATCTCCAATGTCCACTAATCCGGCATTTTCTTCACCAGCTTCCGCCAACATATGCGGCCCTTCTTTTGGTAACGTTTTTAACCATTTAATCGAATTTTTGTAAGAGCAATGTTCCGACCACATCACTGAGTAGATACTCACTTCCGTAAAGTTGGGTGTTCTTCCTAAAATCTCTTTAATGTGTTCAAACTCTTCCTTCAATAATCCTAGCTCCATTGCTGTTTCTAGGCTTGCTTCTGCTAAATGGTTTTCGGTGGTTTCCATGGTATTTATAGGGCAATTTTATACCCTGCAAAAGTAACTTTTTTTATACGGGTTCAAACTGCAATCTTAACTTTTATTGCACGTTGCTTTGCAGAATAAACTACCTTTGAGTTCTATGGTTTTGGGCTACATCTCCTTGTTTTTATTGCTTGCTGCATTTACCTTTTGGATAAGCAAAGGGGCTTTTTTTACGTTAGGAAGTTTACCTAAAAGGTATAGCTATTTAGCATTCGCACTAAAAGTGTTTTCAGGAATTGCCCTTTGGTTAGTTTACACGTATTACTATACCAACAGAATGGATGCGGACATCTATAAGTATTTCGATGATGCTGCCCATTTATATAAATCTACTCAAAGTGATTGGATGCTTCGGCTAAAGCTAATTACAGGTTTTCAAAATGACATAGAGATTAAATCGATTTTAGCAGGCACTAATTTATGGGACAGTGAATCTGAGCTTTTTTTTAATGACAACCGAACGATGATTCGGATTCACTTGGCGCTGTGGCATTTGTCCGGTGGAGTTTATTTGTTTCATGTTTGTGTGTTCTCTTTCTTGTCATTTATTGGCTCCGCTGCCCTTTTTCATTTTTTCAAACAGAACTTATCCTTACCTAATTGGATGGTTTTCATCTGCTGCTTTTGTGTTCCCTCCGTTATATTTTGGGCCTCTGCCCCTCTAAAAGAAAGCTTGATTATTTTTGGTTTGGGAACGCTACTCTTTGGAATTCATGGTGTAAAAGAAAGGGTGAACACTCAATCGATTCTATGGCTAACAGTCGGATTATTGACTTTACTTAGCTTGAAAATTTACATTTTATTAGCTCTGCTGCCAGGTCTTTGGTTTTGGTTGACTTCAACAAGTAAATCAAAGCGTGCTTTTCAAATGAAATATCTTTGGATTCATTTTTTGCTTGCCTTGTTTCTTTTCTCCGACCGAGTAATTCAAGTAGTAAGGGAAAAACAACTTCAATTTAAAACATTAATTGAAAGGAGTGGAGCGAATAGTGCAATAGATCTAAACTCTTTTGACTCTGCTCTTAGCTTAATTTATACAATTCCACAGGCACTTTTTAATGTGCTAATACGACCTGCTTATCCGACAAATTGGAATCTATTTTCGCTATTTGCAGCCGCAGAGCATGTCATCTTTCTTTCGCTAATATTCCTTCCTTTCATTTATAAAAAAAGGGTACAAGAAAGCGAACAAAGGTTTGTGCTATTTTGTATTTCTTTTGTTGTAATTGGTAGTTGTATCATTGGCTTAACTGTGCCGGTTTTGGGTGGAATAGTACGATATAAGGTACCATTAATCCCATTCTATTTAATCGCTATCCTTACTTTCACCAACTTTTCTAAAATAACCCCCAAAGTCAAATGAAATCTATTTATTTAATTCTTTTAACCTTCAGCGCTTTGCTTATGAACTCCTGTTATTACACTGAAACCGCTGATATATTAATTCACAATGCCAAAATTTATTCGGTAAACCAAAATTTTGATGTTTTTGAAGCCATGGCTATTAAAGATGGAAAAATTATTGATATCGGTCCAAACAATGAATTGAAAAACAGGTATGAATCAAAAGAAATAATTGATGCGCAGTTGAAAGCAATTTACCCAGGATTTATTGATGCTCATTGCCACTTTTTATGGTATGGAAATACGTTCAACGAGGTTGATTTAGTTGGCTCGAAAAGCTGGCAAGAGGCTCTTGAACGTATTGAAGAATTAGCAAAAACAAATAAGACAAAATGGATTGTAGGTAGGGGTTGGGATCAAAATGACTGGGAAAAACCAGAGTTCCCAAACAACTCTGAGTTAAACATAAGATTCCCAAACACTCCTGTTTTCCTTACTAGAATTGATTTTCATGCTGCGATAGCCAATAACAAAGCATTAGAAATCGCAGGAATTACTGGTGAAACAAAAGTTGAAGGTGGTGTTGTTAGTTTAGAGGAAGGAAAACCTACAGGTTTGTTAATTGACAAAGCAATTCCACTTGTTTCAGAAAAGCTACCAAAAATGAGCCCCGAAGCAATGGCATTTGCGCTAAGAAAAGCTCAAGAAATGTGTTTCGAAAAAGGTTTAACCTCTGTTTCAGATGCATATTTGGAAAATGACATGGTTCATGTGATTGATCGCTTGCAAAAAGATGGTGAACTTCAAATGAACATCTACGGGATGTTGGTCCCCTCTAAAGAGAACCGAGAAGAGTTCCTAGAAAATGGACCCTATGTAACTGAAAAACTGAATATTCATGCATTTAAGTTTTTTGCAGATGGTGCCTTGGGTTCTAGAGGGGCCAAACTAATTGAGCCCTACCATGACGACGCACTAAACAGTGGTCTTTCTACCTTAGACTCTGCCGAATTTTTGGCAGACTTAAAGCTCATGCATGAAAAAGGTTTTCAAGTAAACACGCATTGCATCGGCGATGGAGCTAATCGACTAGTTTTAGATACATACGGCGAAGTGCTGAAAGGCACCAATGACAGAAGGTGGAGAATTGAACACGCTCAAATTTTAAGTCCTTCAGATTTTGAGAAATTTAAAAAGTTTACCATCATTCCTTCGGTGCAACCGACACACGCCACATCAGATATGCCTTGGGCAGAGGAGCGGCTCGGTAAAGAACGAATGAAGAACTCCTACGCTTATAAGAAGTTACTTTCTATGAATGGAATCATTGCTTTGGGAACAGATTTTCCTATAGAGGATATTGATCCTTTAAAAACGTTTTACGCAGCAACTATTAGAAAAGATACTGAAGGAAATCCTGAAACCGGTTTTCAAACTGAAAATGCGTTAAGTAAAGAAGAAGCTATTCGTGGAATGACCATTTGGGCGGCGGTAGCGAACTTCGAAGATACCCTAAGAGGGAGCCTAGAAAAAGGAAAGGTGGCCGACTTTATAATTTTAGACAAGGATTTGATGAAAATAGAAGAATCTAAAATTTTACAAACCAAAGTTGTTGTGACATATGTCGACGGAAATGTTGTTTTTAGTCGCTAATTAGCGATTTAAAATTGGACTTCTTGATATTCAAATGGAATTTCTAATTCGTGCTCAACCAATTCTCCAACAGATATAATATCGTCATCTCCCTCTTCGTATTTCCATTTTACAACAAACTTTTTCCCACTGTCGTATAGTGGCTTAAACACCAACATCAATTCAACCAGCTGCTTTTGTGATGCTGAATTTAAGTACTCAATTTCACAAATTAAAGTAGTCTTATCTGCAGGATTTTTACAATACTCTTTGCACCAATCTATAATGGGCTTGTAAAATTCAATTGCATCTGCAGGATAGCATTTGCCTGAAAGGAATAACGTCCCGGTTTCATGATTGAAGTTTATTTCCGGAGTTTGTAAAAACGGTTCTATGCTAAGTATTTCCATAATTCAATTTTAATTCAATTTCTAACCAAATTTGTCCTTCTTTTTTTTCTAAAAACGAATATTCAAGGGTTTTACCTTTCAACTTTCTAAGCTTTATTAAACCCAATCCTCCTCCGGTGAAAAGCATTTTTTTGTGCTCCGCATCTAGTTCTTGTTCAGGAATTGCGAAAATGCGATCAAAGATACTTTTCACAGACAACTTATCCTTCGCAGTTATGCGATTTACAGTTGTAATTAAAATATGTTGACCATCATCTTTTACTCTAAAGAAAACCTGATTTTCAACTCCCCCACTGCTGTTTTCCGCATATTGGGAAACATTTTGCACCATCACCACGAGGGAGGAAAATACAGACTTCAAATAAGTTGAATCGAGGTTACTAAAATATTGGTAAATGAATGTATTGCCCATTGTCAGAAATGAGTCAGCAAGTGCAGGGGTTATTGGACCACAATACTCAAGCTGATCCTTATGGTAAGGCAGGTCAAAAAGCTCCTTTTTATGCTGTATATCATTAGTAACAATCATGTAATCAAATCTAATACTTTGCCTTCAAAAAGTCTAACTAATTAATATGTTCGTAATACAATAATTACAGAAGTCCAAGAAACAATGCTTTTTTCGTATTCAAGAACAATCTAGTTTACCTACAATATACGCAATACCTCACTTCATGTTTCGCTTTGCCTTAAACGATTATCAAAAATAGTATGTATCGCAGTTATCTAATTAAACGACTTAAAACTTCTTTGTGCTCCGGAAACTCCTTCATAAGCGATTCGTCCGCCATTTCAAAATCATTAAAATCAAACCCAAATGAGACTGTGCAACCTACTAAAGCAAAACTTCTGTTTCCCTTCACCTCTGAAGCAAACCAAGAATTTGCAGGAACCAAAAATTGAAGTACCTCCCCTTGATCAATTCGGTTTCCGACGTCTTGTGAAGAATATTTCCCTTCATTATCAATCATATGAATGGTAATCGGATCTCCAGCGTAAAAATGCCACAACTCATCAGATTTTATTCGATGAAAAGCAGAAAAATTCTCTCTTTCCAATAAAAAATAAATACCCGTGCACAAACTTCTCTCTCCTTTCCACTGAGGGTTTAAATTCTCTAAGTTAATATTCAACTCAGATCGATATGTCTCTTTATAGTAGCCTCCTTCAGGATGTGGTAATAATTCCAGGTTCTCTATCCAATACTCTTTACTTTTCATATTGCTAATTTCTCTTAACGGTATACAAAAAAACATTTTTAGTTTTATATTTACTGTAAATCTTCACAATTATGCTAACAAGAATCTTCGATTTACACTACCACCAACTATCCAACTATCCTAAAGATGACGCTCTAACAGATAAAATTGATGGCAAATGGGTTCCTATAAGCACCCAATCTATGATAACACAAGCCGAAGAGTTAGCTTCAGGTTTAACTGAATTGGGTTTAAAAGCAGGAGATAAAGTTGGGATAATTGCCAACAATAGGTCCGAATGGTTAATTACTGACTTAGCTATTTTAATAGCAGGCATGATTAACGTTCCTATTTATCCAACTATTACTGAAGAAGACTACGAATACATATTGAACAATGCTGAAGTGAAAATTTGCTTCGTTTCAGATAAAGATTTATTCAAAAAGGTAAGCTCTGTTCAACCAAAAGTTCCAAGTCTAGAGCGTTTGTATTCATACAACAACGTAAATAGCTGTGACCACTGGACTGCGGTTAAGGAGCTTGGAAAAGGGAAGAATATTGAAAAAATTAAAGAAATAAAAAGCTCAGTAAAAGAGGATGATTTAGCTACATTAATTTACACTTCGGGAACAACAGGACGACCTAAAGGTGTAATGTTGACGCATAAAAATTTAGTAAGCAATTCGTTAGCTTCAAGAAAACGATTACCTTTAGAAAGTGATTCAAAGTCATTGAGCTTTCTTCCCCTCTGTCATGTGTATGAAAGAATGATCAGTTACTTGTATTTCTACACCGGAACCTCTATTTACTACGCAGAATCGCTAGAAACCATTGGAGATAATTTACGAGAAGTACAACCAGATGTATTTACAGCGGTGCCTAGGTTGCTTGAAAAAGTGTATGATAAAATTGTTGCAAAAGGAACAGAGTTAACAGGAATTAAAAAAGCCTTATTCTTTTGGGCATTAAGCTTAGGTCAGAAGTATGAATTGAATGGAGCAAATGGTGCCTTCTACGAGTTTCAGCTTAAACTTGCGAATAAGATTATTTTTAACAAATGGAGAGAGGCGCTAGGCGGAAATGCCAAAGCGGTTGCTTCGGGTGCAGCAGCCTTGCAACCAAGACTAGCAAGAGTGTTTTTAGCAGCCCAGATTCCTATCATGGAAGGTTATGGGTTAACTGAAACTTCTCCTGTACTGGCAGTAAACGAAGAAGCCAATGATGGCGTTCGAATTGGAACATGCGGTAGACCATTAGAAAATGTTGAAATTAAAATTGCAGATGATGGAGAAATTTTGGCAAAAGGTCCAAACGTGATGATGGGTTACTACAAAAACGAAGAAGCTACGAAAGAAGTGTTCACCGAAGATGGTTGGTTTAAAACAGGCGATTTGGGAATGTTGGTAGAAGGCCAATATCTAAAAATTACCGGAAGAAAAAAGGAAACTTTTAAAACCTCAGGTGGTAAATACGTTGCCCCGCAGCTTTTAGAAAACAAAATGAAGGAGTCTAATTTTATTGAACAAATTATGGTAATTGGGGAATCTGAAAAACACCCTGCTGCAATCGTTCAACCTTCTTTTGATTATTTAAAAGAATGGTGTAAACGAAAAGACATTCCATATACGACAGATGCGGAAATGATTAAAATAGAACGAATTCATAACAGAATTATGAAAGAAATTGAGATCTACAACGAAGGCTTTGCTCAATTTGAACAAGTTAAAAAGATAATCCTAGCTCCTTCTGTTTGGGGAATTGACTCTGGTGAAATGACTCCAACCATGAAAATTAAACGCCGGGTATTGATGGAGAACTTTAAAAATGAAATCGAAACCTGTTATAGAGGGTAAGTTTCGATTTTAAAATCAGCAAAAAAGGCGACCTCCCGATCGCCTTTTTTGCTGTAAATTGCTTTTTGACTGCTTGTCTAGAAAGAATAACTATACCCAACAGAAAATGTTCTAACCGGACTAAAACGTGAATATACCTGATCATCCGTTCTAAACGATTGAAACAAATTTTCTTGTTCGTCATTTAAGATGTTGCTAACACTAAAGCTTATGCTTGAATTTTGTTTCTCGCCGATTTTTTTCGAAGCTGTAAAATTTAAGCTATGAAATGGTTGTTCAAATACATTAGGCAAATTTGAAATCCCAACAACTGCCAATCTTGGCCCTTGAACATTATAATTTAGTGTTGCTTGAATACCTGTAGAATTATTCTTATATCCTAAAAATGCATTTACCACATAAGGAGATTGACCTTGTAATGTTCTAAACTCATCTACCTCTTCTTCAGCTCTTTTATTCAGAACACGCTCATCGTATTCAGAAATATCATCGGCGGTTCCTAAAATTCCGTCCTCCCCAGGTGTTAGAATTTCTCGTCGGTCAATTTGTGAAATCACAAACGTATAGTTAGCTCCTGCTGACCAATTATTCAGTTTCTGCCAGATAAATGCGAGGTTTTTCCTAGCATCTAATTCAAACCCGTACACGATTGCTTCTTTCGAGTTTCTTGGTGTAAACTGATCTGTTGCGGTCTGGTCAAAAGCAACAATTTCAATAGGGTTTGTAAATTCTTTATAAAAAGCACTTAATGAAACTAACTGACCTCCTGTGAAGAATTTTTCTAACCTTAAGTCAAAGTTGTTAATCTCAGTTTGCAGCACATCTAAGTTTCCGATAAAAGTTCTACCCGTTAGTGCATCAATAATTTCTGCACCTGACTTCTCTTTAAAGGAAGGCCTTGCTACCGTTTGGGAAAAATTAAACCTTAAGTTCATCTCTTCTGCGAGATTGTAAATCAACCCTAAAGAAGGCATAATATTAAATTCGTCCAAAACTTTTTCATTGTCAAATGTATCTTCTGGTCCACTAACAACTTGTCGTTCTCCGGTATATCGAATATTAAATGATTCAACTCTAACTCCATACACAGCCTTTAGTGTTGCAAAAATTGGTAGTTCATTCTGTACATAAAAGGCAAAATTAGCAGAACTTGACTCATAATTGTTATTTGGCTGCTCAAACCCCGAAGCAAAAACTCCATTGCTGTTTGAGTCGCTAAATAAATTTGATGGTTGTAAAACTTCATTTGGATCTAGTGCATTATAATCATCACGTCGATTAATTTCTCTGAATTTATAAGTCAAGATATCAAATGTTCTTTTCTTGTACGTGTATGCAGCTCCAGCTTTAAGAACAGCTTTTTCTCCATTCCAATTCTTAAAATTCCATTTAGCATCTAACCTGTTCCCCAAACTCCACTCGTTTAAGTCTCTATACAATCTTTGCACGACCGGTAATCCTCCTCCGGAAATATAAACTTTTTCATCTTCAATATTAAACTGAGTCAATCTAAAGTCTGGCTCTTTATTCTGCGCTAATGTAGGAGCAGATTTAAAGCTTAATTCAATATCTGCCTTTGGAAAATACTGTTTTACAGAAAGAAGTGCATTTGTAATACTTCGTTGATTGTAATATAATATGTGCTTTTGCAACACCGCTTCTTGATCGCTACCTAACGAACTCTTGAATCCATCTAGCAATGATGCCTGCTTAGTGCCGCTTTGTAACCTCATTAAACCCAATGAAAGGCTAGTATTTTTCTTTTTAATGGCAACACTACCGAAGGCACTCCAAAACGTTTCTTCAATACCTACTTCACCTGAGTCTTGTCGAGCTTTAATTAAATCATAAACGGTGGTATCAGGGTTTGTAATATATTCAGAGTATTCAATATCGTCATAAAAAGTAAATGACCTGCTGTAGTTTAAAGAGAAGTTGTAACCAACTGTAGCATCTTTTATTTTGAACAATCCTAAATTTAAAGTATCAACAAATTTCTGATTACCAAAGCCGTAACCAACACTTGTGTTTAGTCCATTTAACATTCTTGTAGTTGCCATGTTAGGATCAAAATCTTGTGTCCTTGCGGTTACAAAGTCTGGGTTAACAATATACGCAGAAGGTTGTAGCTCGATTGATCTATCAAAAGGAATGTCTTTGGAAGCAGCACCTAAAGCAACATAATCTGCCGAACCTGATTCATAAGAAAGAAAGTTGTTTTTTAAGTTCATCCCTGGGTTGTATCCAAGAGATATTGAAATGGTCGAGGACTTATCGGAAGGAAAGTCTTTTGTAACAATATCAACTACTCCTCCGGTAAAATCACCTGCCAACTCAGGACTAAAGGATTTAAACACAGAAATATTGTCAATGATATTTGTAGGAAATAAATCTAATTGAATTGAATTTCGGTCAGGATCTAAACCGGGAACTTCCATTCCGTTCAACGTAGTTTTTGTGTATCTATCTCCTAGACCTCTTACATAAACGTACTTACCGCCGACAACAGACACTCCTGTTACTCTTTTTACAGCAGCTCCGGCGTCCGAATCTCCTGACTTTTTAAATGTTTGAGAAGAAATCCCATCCATTACGTTAGCAGACTTCTTTTGAATAGTTGACATAGCCGCCTCATTATTTCTAGATTGCACAGCAGTAATAACTACTTCATCAGTCATTATTCCTTCAGCAGCCAATCTCATTTCGCCAATGTTGGTTACCTCTCCAGCTTTTACCTTTACTTGTGTAACTTTTAAAGCTGCATAAGATATGTAAGAAGCAACTACAGTGTATTCACCTTCCGACACTTTTATGGAAAATGCTCCGTCTAAATCAGTTGAGCCTCCCTGAGTTGTTCCCTCTAAGAACACGTTAACGCCAATTAGTGTTTCACCCGTTTCATCATCTAAAACAACGCCCCTTATGGTTCCCATTTGGGCAATCGAATTCAACGAAAACAGACATAATGTTAAAAAAGAAGCAATTACTTTCAGTTTCATATCAAGAATTTTAAGGTGCAATATTAATAGAAAACCCCCTCGTGCAACACGAGAGGGTTTAATCTTAATGATAATTTAATATACCTTTAGAAGTCTGACAAAAGACCTTTGTTATCAGCCCAAGACCAACCTGTAAACTCTGCTTTATTGAATCCTGAAGGAGCTGTTGTGCCGATTGTATTGTTATCAGCAGCAAATTCAACATCAAAATCAAAACCTGTCGGAGGTGTTGTTGCGTTGTCCTTAGAAATATCAGCTAGAGCTACTCCAGTTGGAGCATTAAATACACAGTTTCTCATAGTTAATTCACCTGCGTTGTAGTTAACAGAAACGCCATCGTTATCTAACTCGACATCTGCACTTGATTCAAAGTTCCAGAAATAAAGATTCTCAACTGTTCCTTTAGCGTTTGATCTAAAATCAGCATACTCTCCTTTGTTCCCTTTCAATTTCCCTCCTGTTAAAGTAAAAGAACCTTGAAGAGCACCTTCTGGTCCATCTATTTCTAACGCGTGATCAGAATCTACTCCTGCTAAATAAGCAACATTAGAGATAGTTCCTGAATATGCCTGATCTACGTCAAAAGCATCATCTCCTTGATAAGCAACTAAAGCATGAGAAACGTTAACTGTTCCTCCAAACCACTCAATTCCATCATCTAAATTCGCTATCACTTCAACGTGCTCTATTGTAGTTCCTGAACCAACGCCACCTAATGTAATACCGTTAATTTCGTTACCACCACCTGTTACTAATTCCACACCTGCATGTCGTACAGAAACATACTTTAAAACACCTGAGTTGTCAGCTGAATTTGAGCCTCCATAAACACCTTCTGCAACTGACGCAGGAATTCCTTCAATTCTATCTGTTGTTCCTGTTTTCGGAGAAATAGGAGCGTCACCTAAAATGACTAACCCTGCCCATAAACCTCTATTTGACTCAGTTAAGTTTGTTCCTACTTTTTCTCCTTGCTTTATGTTGTCTAGAATAGAAGTAAAAATAATTGGATTAGCAGCGGTACCTTGAGCCATAATTTTAGCGCCCTTTGCAATTACTAAAGGCTTTGCATCTGCCTCAGCTCCTTCATCACCTTTGATAATAGTTCCAGGCTCGATAGTTAATGTAGCTCCACTTTTAACAATAACTCTACTTTTTAATACGTAGATATTATTTGAAGTCCAAGTTACATCAGACGAAATATCACCGTTTACATCAACTTGGCCCTGTTGCACAGTAGGAGGAGTTACAGGAGGTGTCTCCTCATCATCTTCGCATGAACTTAGTGATACTGACAAAGCACAAGCAACTGCTGCACCCATCATTAATTTTCTAGATAATTTAAAATTTTTCATTTTCTTGTTTTTTTAGTTTCAGTAAAAATTTCGATGCAAAAGAACAACTGTTTCTTCATTGCAATATATCCCTGCAGTTATTAAAAACTTATCCGTTGTTTAATTTAATGTTAAGGCAGAAATGGGACAATTTTACTTACAAATGCTAAGTTTAACTACCTTTGAAGAGCGAATTATCAAGACCATCAATCTTAATCTTGAATTAACATGAAAGCACATAGTATCATCTAACTTAGCCTAATTACAGAAAGGATAATAACCGCCATGAAAAACGAAAAAATACTAATTGTAGATGACGAGGCCGACATTCTAGAAATTGTTGGTTATAACCTTAAAAAAGAAGGGTTTGAAGTGTTCACTGCTGCAAATGGTAAGCGAGCTATCGAAATTGCCATTGAAGAAAAACCTAGCCTAATCATATTAGACGTTATGATGCCAGAAATGGATGGCATGGAAACGTGTTATCAAATGAGAAACATCCCTGCATTAAAAGATACCTTGATTACGTTCCTATCTGCAAGAGGTGAAGATTACTCTCAAATAGCAGGATTTGATGCTGGAGCAGATGATTATATTACAAAACCTGTTAAACCTCGTGTTTTAATTAGCAAAATAAAAGCTATATTACGAAGAAAAGGCGGTAGTAGCGAAGCAGTACTAGAAGACATCGAAGCTGGAGGAATATCTATAGATCGTGAACGATACTTAATAAAGCAGAATGGTAATGAAATTAACCTGCCAAAAAAAGAATTCGAATTGCTTTCGTTACTAATGAGTAAGCCAGGTAAAGTTTTTACTAGAGAGTCTATAATGAATCAAATTTGGGGTGGAGAAGTAGTTGTAGGAGATCGAACAATTGATGTTCATATTAGAAAGCTCAGAGAAAAACTTGGAGAGGCATTGATTAAAACAATCAAAGGAGTCGGGTATAAATTTGAAGCTTAAAACTTCTCGTTCTTCTAGAAATTTCATAGCTTTAAGCATGCGAAATATCAGCCCAAAAGCGCTTTCTTTTAGACTCGCCCTGCTCATTTCTTTAGTTGTTACCCTAATTGGCAGCCTTGCTAATTTCTACTCCAACGAAATAGATCTCTTATTCATCTTTTTACTGTTTATTAGCAGTTTAACCATTGCGTATATTGTTATTTTTTGGGGCATATCCCAATTTGTTGATAAAAAATTTCGACTCATTTACAAAACCATTCACAACTTAAAACTAGGTCTTAAAAGAGAGCCTTTAACTTTAGACATGAGTGAAGACATTTTCGCCAAAATACGCGAAGAAGTAATTGAATGGGACAAAAACAATCGAAAAGAAATAGAACGATTAACGGATCAGGAAGAATTCAGAAGAGATTTTTTAGGGAATGTATCACACGAATTAAAGACCCCAATTTTTAGCATCCAAGGCTATATATTAACACTCTTAGAAGGAGGGTTAGAAGATGATACCATTAATCGAAGTTTTCTGCAGAAAGCAGAAAAAAGCCTTAATAGAATGATTGAGATGGTTGATGACTTAGACGAAATTGCAAAGTTAGAGTCCAATAGAATTGAATTAAACCTTCAATCATTCAACATTGTTAACTTGGCGAATGAGGTAATTGAAGCCGTAGAATATAAAGCCAAGAAAAAAGGAATAAAACTTAGCGTTTCTAATGAGTCAAGCAATGAAATGGTAAAGGCAGACGCAGCCAAAATCACGCAAGTTATTACTAACTTGCTCATGAATTCGATTAATTATGGCAAAGAAGGGGGAAAAACAAACATTCGCCTCTACGATTTAGCCGAAAATATTTTAGTTGAAGTAAAAGATAACGGAAAGGGTATCGCAGAAGAGCACTTGCCTCGTCTTTTTGAACGTTTCTATCGGTTAGACAAAGGTCGCTCTAGAGCAGATGGCGGTTCAGGACTTGGATTAGCTATTGTAAAACATATTGTTGAGGCCCACAAGCAAACAATCAACGTAAGAAGTACCTTAGGAGAAGGAGCTACCTTTTCCTTCACTCTAAAAAAGGCATAAATTCACTTTTCTAAGTTATTTTTGAATTACTTGCACTACCCATGCAACTAAAACCTGAATATTTACATCTATTACAAAGTATAAAGCTTTGGATAAAAAGATACTGAAACAAATGAGCGAAGAAGAAATGCTTAGAGGCTGTCAAGCCAATGAAGAGCAAGCTCAAAAGTTTTTGTTTGATAAGTATGCAAGACTTATGACAGGGGTTTGTTTGCGTTATGCTGACAGCTATGAGGAAGCACAGGATATCGTGCAGGACGGATTCATTAAAGTTTTTAAAAATATTAGAATGTTTTCCGGAAAAGGTTCTTTAGAAGGTTGGGTACGCAGAATAATGGTAAATACCTCATTGGATTATCTTAGAAGCATTAAAAACGAACGATTTAATGTTACTATTGATGATGTGAGCTATAAACTAAAAGAAGACGAAGCAATTAATAGTGAACTAAATAAAGAAGATTTGCTACAATTGGTGCAGTCTTTGCCAATCGGCTACCGAACGGTGTTCAACATGTATGCAATTGAAGGATACTGCCATCGAGAAATTGGTGAAGAGTTGAACATTTCGGAGAATACTTCAAAATCTCAATATTCGAGAGCGAGAAGTATACTTCAAAAGAAACTTGAAAACTTGATTTAAAAGAAAAGGATTTGAAACAG
>Ga0206129_10001118_pt1 | contig 37455 bp, 39 predicted proteins | sample Helgoland_Spring_8_FD_148616 | JGI IMG/M metagenome (GOLD analysis project Ga0206129, IMG submission 148616) | Pelagic subsurface seawater microbial communities from Kabeltonne, Helgoland, North Sea - Helgoland_Spring_Bloom_20160502_2 | ecosystem: Environmental > Aquatic > Marine > Epipelagic ...
AAGTCATGCTTTTTGATGAAATTACCTCAGCATTGGATCCGCAGCTTGTAGGTGAGGTTTTAGACGTTTTGTTGCAATTAAAAGATCAAGGTATGACCATGGTTCTTGCAACCCATGAGATGCAATTTGCTCGTCAAGCTGCAGACAAAATATGTTTTCTAAAAGATGGTAAAGTTGTGGAAGAGGGATCTCCCAAACAAATTTTTACTCATCCAAAAAGAGTGGAGACAAAAGCATTTTTGTCTAGGGCGTTAAAATAAATTACACCCAAAACCTCTAATGGGCCAGCATTCTAGTGCAGTCAAACTGGCTCTATTATTTATTATCATATCAACCAATGTATTTGTTAGAATAATATGGAGAATTACAGGATTAGGGCGCTTTAATATTACTTGATTTCATATCCCTATTTTTTACAAAATAGAAACTTGCTGCAGCGATAAAACAAGTTATTCCAGCAAACAAGAAAGAGGGTACATAGCTACCTATAAAATCGCGGCTAACACCTGCCCCTACAGTCATTAATCCTGCTGCTACATGGTGCGATGCAAATATCCAACCAAAAATTGCAGGTCCAATTTCTCTACCAAATTTTCCTATGGTGAGTTTCACGGTAGGTGGAACAGTTGCAATGAAATCTAATCCATAAATTACGGCGAATATTGTTAATGCAGCATATGATGGGTCTGAACTCACCAGCCAAACTAAACTTACGCCACGAAAGCCATAGTAAATTGTAAGTAACCATCTGTTATCATATCGATCTGCTAGCCATCCAGAGCCAGTAGTTCCAATAAGGTCAGCAACACCAATTACTGCAAGTAGCCAAGCTGCGGCAGCAAATGGAACACCGAGGTCGCCACAGAAAGGTACAATATGGGCTTGAGTTAATCCAAAGCTTGATATGCCACATATCATAAATGTGAGTGCTAAAATCCAGAATAATTTTGTGCGCATCCCAATAAACAATGCTTTGAAAGAAAGGGATATGAAATTTTCAGTATATGGCTCAGGCACTTTCCCAACTTCAGTCTCACCAAGACGCGGAATACTAATATGTTCGGGCCTGTCCCAAGCAAAAAGATAAAACAAAATTATACTTACAACACAGCCTATAGTCGGAATAGCCATAGCAGCACGCCAGCCATATAAATCACTAATTGTAGCTGCCAATGGCATAAAAATCAGTGTTCCTGTAGCCGTTGCCCCAGTCATTAAACCAATAACTAAACCTTGCCTTTGATTAAACCATCTTGAAGCCACTACTGATGATAATTGCATAGCTGTTAATCCTGGGCCAATACCCAGTAAAATCCCCATTCCAACCCATAGATGCCATTTCTGTGTTGTAAGTATTGAAATTATTAAACCAATAATTAAAACAATGCCTGATAAACCAACCATTTTTCGGGGACCATACTTAAGCATTAATCCTCCTGCGAATGGAGCGGACAATCCAAATAATGCCAACCTTAATCCAGTAGGAGCTGCAATCTCACCAATTGACCAACCTAAATCTTTTGACATTGGCACTATAAGAACACTAGGCACTCCAACTGATGCTGTTGCAAATAATGCTGAAAAAAATGCGAGTGCTACCATTACCCAACCATAATGGATGCCATAGCTGTTGCAGATTTTTAATGCAGAGTTTCTAGTAATAAAACTTAATTGCATTAGGTTTCTTTGGAACCATATTCAACAAAATCTCGGTCAATTTTTGGAAGAGGTTCATCATTGATTGCAGCCTCAAAAGCCTTTAGTCTTTTATATATAGATATAAGCTCAATGATAGTTGTCCAAGAAGACACTAAGAATTGAAATGATGACGCTACTTGCCCAAAAGCTCTTAAAATTTGGTTCATAATTCCAAGCGTAATTCTGCCTGATACAATTGTTGGAATTAAGAACACATACGCAATAACATTGTCAGCTTGGATATACATATATCTAAATAAATTAAAGTATGTGTAATGGAGGTATATTCTAAAATAATTTCGTCTCACATTAGAAAATAAATCTCGAAGTGCAATTGGCTGTGCACTATCTTCATTATCTTCTCCTAACACTAATTCTTTACGAAACGCAGCTTCAACACGTTGGTTTCTAAACTCTAAACCAGGTAACTTTATGCCAGCAAATAAAAGTATTAATGTGCCAAAAATTGACCAAACAATTGACAGTGTGACCAATGGATATGGGATTGCACCTAAAATTGGCAATGTTTCGACATGTACAGATAATGCGGCAAGTACAGGAAGAAATGCAATTAAAGTCATAATCGAGTCTACAAAAGCAACTCCAAGTCCTTCCATTATGGCCGCAAACCTCATTGTATCTTCTTGAATACGTTGTGATGCGCCCTCAATATGGCGAACCTGTTTCCATCGAGATACATAGAATTCGTTCATTGCTGTTCGCCAACGAAATATGAAATGTGAGGTAAAAAACCTATTAGCAATTATGAATGCTATGTACGGAAAAGCTATCGTGCAAAAAATAATAAAATGGCTGTAAAGCTTGGAAACTGTAATCTCTCCAGTGCCTCCGAGAGCTGTTTGAATATCGTTGTAAAATGGTCCGTACCAGGCATTTATGATGACTGAAACTTGAACTGAAGCATAGGATAAATAGATTAATAATGCTGAACCTAAGATTGACCAATTTTGCCAAAAATGGGCATTATATCTACGCCAGGCAAAGTAAAAAATTAAGGTTCCTACAAGATAAAATAAATCAAACCACAAAAATTCAGATGTTATAAAATGGCCTAAACCAATTACTTGGTCTTTAGAGCTTAAATCAAATCCTAAAGATGTGCCAAGGTTATCACCAATACTATACCAAATGGTAATTAAAAAGATTATCCATATTAAAAGTGAGCTAAAGAAAAGTTTTGGTTTTGGAAAAAAAGATTCAAACATTTTTTTATTATACTCTATCTAAGCACCCAATATTTGTGGGTGGGTTTAATTTAAGTCATTTTGATTTAAGTGTAAGCAAAGCTATATAATGAATATGTTTCAATTGTGGAGTGAAATCAATGTCTGAATGGCTATATCAAATTCGCATAAAAGTTACGGAGAATATATCTGAAGATCTTAGAAGCAAGCAAAAGCAAAGTCTTTCAAAAAAAATAAAAAAGATTGCAGATACATACAACATGACACTTGTTTGCACATTTGAAGCATTTAAAGAATATTGTAATGAGGCTGAACAAAATGGCATTGAGAAATATGGTCTATATCATTGGACTAAATCAACTATTGAAGACCCATTAAAAAAATCTAAGCATTTAAAATCTTTTGCATTTTATCTAGGTAACGATCAAATTTATGAAAAAGATCTAGCAACAGGTATTGAGAGTCATCTCAAAGAAATTGATGATCAGGAATTACTTGAAATAAATCTCATAGATTCAAATCCTGCAAATAATCCTCAGCCACCAAAAAGAAATATTTTATGAAGTAGAGTTATTTTGCCTTAGGCAAAGTTTCGATTTCAACAGCTTCATTTAAGAACATAGATCGAGCACAAGTTTCATCTAAATCAATTGTTGTTTTTACATTTTGATTTTCGAGGTTAGCTTCAGTCTCCACGCCTGAGAAAGTACCTGGACATATTTGACCATTTACCCGGATTACATTTACAGGATTGTCGACAATGACACCTACTGATTCTGCAATTACAAGCTGATCAACAAATACAAAGGTTTCAACAATTTTAGCTTCTGGTGCATATATTTGTGCAGCCAAAGTTCCACGTGATACACAGTCACCTACATTTGGCTCAAAGTTTAACAACACTCCATCAAACGGCGCACGCATTGTTAGATCCTCGAGATCAAGCTCTCTTGATTGAACTTCAAGCTGTCCTATTTCATTAGCAATGTCAGCACGTGATTTTCTTGAGTGGGCACGTATTAAGGCTTCTTCAGCACGTTCTACAGAAAATGTGGCATTTAACTTTTTGCGTTCAGCAGTTTCAAGCATTGTTTCATTTACTAAACCACGTTTAAATAAAACATTCGTTCTATCAAATTCACGTAACACAAACTCAAATTCTTCTTTTGAGCGTGATAAATCTGCTTTTGCAACTGTTATAGAAAATTCGCTTTCTTCAACGGCAGCTTTTAAGTCACCTGCACGTGCTTGGGCAGACTTGAGCGCGAGTTGACTTGATCTGTCATCTAATCTGACTAATACTTGATCTTTAATTGCTAAGCCAGAATTTACAGCTTCCTGTGAAACCTCAGTAATACATCCCTGGGCTTCGTATGATAAACCTGACTCATTTTCCGCAATGACTGTTCCTGCTAAATTTATTGATTGGAAATTATCCTGTGCATACAAAGGACTTGATAAAGCTATTATTGCCATACTTACTTTAGTTAATTTAAGACCTTGTATCATAAAAATTCTCCCAGTTTATATTATAAAATTGGTCTGAAATTGTTGAGAGTCAATAGTGGAATTATGTTAACAGTGGATTTGTAGCCTTGAAGTATTATTAAATTGCAACGTCAGCATTGAAACTGTCAATTCAAACTTGACTAATACATGGTATATTGCATCACAATTTGAGCGCCCAATTTTAAAATTAGAGTCTACTTAAAATCAGATATTACTATCAACCTGATAATTTTTTCTTGATATGTATTCAATTATTCAATACTGTGAATGTATTATAATAACACTGACTGATGTTGCTTTTGTTACTTTTTCTCCCTCAACATCAGTCAGAAAAAATCATTTATCTAATAAATATTTTTTAGATTTTGACACACCAAGCCACATAGAAAATGAGGATATTATAAAAAATATTGATATAAAAATATATTGAATATTTAATGTAAACTTGAAATCTAATAATATACCTGTAAGTGCAGGACCAATGGCGGAGCCAAGCACCATTGCTGCCGCTGCAGCTGCTTTAATTGATCCAAGGTGTTTTGTGCCAAAAAACTCAGCCCAAAATGCGTTTGGCAAGGTAGTATTAGCTCCCGATGTTATTCCTAAAAATATAAAGCCAAATAATGCAGAATATAATGTCTCACCAAAGGCAAATAATATAAATGCAATAATCATTGGCAATTGAAAATATGGAATTAACTTTGCAGTTCCAAATTTATCTAATAAAATACCAGATAAAATCATCATGCAAATTGCGATCCCAGTATAAATTGGAAACATTGAAACTAAACTTAAATGTTCCCAACCCTTACTTTCCGAGAAGTGAACCTGTTGAAAAAAGAAGGCTGTGTTAAATGCAGATTGGCCAATTACAGCGGGCATCATAAACCAGAACAAAGGGTGCGATATAGTTTGTTTGCGAGTCCAATGAAGTTTATTCATTCCCAATGATTGGTCTTCGGCATCAATGGATTGTGGGCTACGTTCTTGGCGTAATAACCATATTAAAATTGGAATTGAGAAAAGAGTAACTAGAGCAGCAAGTATCCAAATTTTCTGCCAAGAAAAATATATTAAAGCAGATACAAGAAATAAAGGAATAAGAGCTTCACCAAATGAAAATCCAAGATTTGAAATTGATAGTGCTTTTCCACGATTGCTATCAAACCAACGTGACATTGCAACTGCGGCTATGTGAGTAGACATGCCCTGTCCAGTTAATCTTAAGCAAAATATTACGATGGGTAGTAAAATTACTAATGGATTGATCGACATGAAAATACATGACATGGCAAGTGCTAATAATATGATTGGGCCAAGTTTGCGGACACGCATTACGTCAGTTAATCCACCTGCCCAAATCATAACCACAGCAGAAGCAAAAGTACCAAAACCATAAATCGCACCCCAATCACCATGGGATAAGTTAAAAGTTTCCCTGATTTCTCCTGAAAATATTGAGATAAAATATGTTTGGCCAAAACTAGATAAAAAAGTTAGTAGCATGCCCGCTGCAAGCCAACGGAGATTATTTAATATAAAATTAAACATACAAACTTTCTGATTTATAAAGTTTCAATTTATATTTCTAGGTCAAGCCGTGGCTTCCAAAAAGGCCTGAATAATTCAATTTTTGGACAACGATTCATAACTACTTTTAAGCCAGCCTTTTCAGCTAATTTTGCAGCTTTATCGTCGTAAACATTTATTTGGCCCCAAAGGACTTTAGCTCCAATAGCAATTGCTTTTTCAGCAAAACCATAAAACTCTTCTTTGGGTCTAAAAACTTCAACCATGTCAACTTCTTGATCAATTTCTTCAAGTGAATGATAAACTTTTATTCCCCTTATTTCTTTTAGCTTGGGATTTGGGTTTACAGGTAACATAGTATAGCCAGTTTCGTGTAATACTCGTAGTACACCATAGCTAAATTTAGTTTTGTCTGCACTTGCCCCCACAAGAGCAATCGTTTTTACAGAACTTAAAATGTCGGCAAGGTATTTTGGATCATAATCATATATGTGGTTTACGTCCGCATCAGGCATTATTCGTCTTCCTTTGATCTAGCAATATCTGCTTTAAGTTCATGGGGCTCTAAAGGGTCAAGGAATGGATTTCGATATAAACTATCATGGCTTTCTACCCCAATTTTAATTGTAATATCAGTAAGAGGTCTTGCTACACAAAGTATTATATAACCATCATTTATTTGACGATTGTTTAAAGCAACTTGGCGTTTTTGGTCAACTTTTCCTGAAATTAATTTTGCTGCACAGGTAATACAACCTCCATATTTACACCCAAATGGTAAATCAACACCTTGATCTCTAAGAGTTTCTAAAATGGGACGTTTTGAGTTCACCTCGAAAGTTTTCCCACCCCGATTTTCTAGCGTTATTAATGTCATAGCCAAATATCACTTGTACAATCACCACCTGGGTAACGTGCTTCATGGCATCTACTTGGGCCATTTGGCTCTTTCCCAAAATCCACTATGAAGTTTTTATTTAATGTCATTCCACCATTTATTGGATCACAATCAATCATAACCATTACACCACCCTGCTCACGGATTTCAGGATAGAATTGATTATCCCATGTGGAGAATAAAGATGTTGTCACATAAAGCCTTTTCCCATCCAATGAGAGTTGAAACATTTGTGGGCCGCCAGCCATTTTCACACCATTCACATAAGGCGCCTTACCCAGCAATCCGCCCATCCATACTTGGCCAGTAAGTTTAGGATTATGTGGGTCTGAAATATCATATTGGCGCATATCTCCATGAAGCCAATTATTTAAATAGAGATACTTATCATCCATTGAAACTAAAATTGCTGACATAACACCTGGTACTGGCAGAGGCCATTCTGGATGAGGCTCATTTTCAACGTCAATTATTTTTTCCCATTGCCATTTATCTGTATCATCCTTCCACCAATGTATAACGTTTGAGCTAAGAGCTGCGCCACAAAAGCCATGAGAGCTATCAGGATCATGATGAAATTTAACCTCTAAAGGGAGCAACCCGTCCTCACCTAAATACATCGTTTCAATGGGTTCTTTTTTTTCAAAATCCCAAAAATGGAGCTCTCTTCCATATTTAAGATGACCAACTTCTTCTAAATCAAAACCGGGCATGAATGTATTAGGAGCGGCCCATTCTGAACTGACCATTATATTATGCCTTGGTTGATACCAGAAATCATAGCCAAATTTTATATCGCCCATTGAATTTTCCCAGCGACCTTGGATTTCAAAATCCTTGTTTAGATGTAAATAACCTCCAGGGGCCTCACCTTTTGCATCACCTAGCATAGAGATGATGATTTCTGAACCAAGACAATGAACTGTGTGTGGACCAGATAAATCAGTTTTTGATTTAATATCATTTCCATCAATTACCTTATGCAAAATAGGTGCCCTAGGATCAGTAGCTGTATCAACTATGTGGATATTGTTTGAGCGTACACCTGGAAGTAATAAATATTTGCGAGACATTGAACCATCATCAAAGCATGAAGAACATGCATTCCAACCCATGTGATGTAATTCATCTCCAATACCAGGCATTTCAAGCCTATGAATGACCTGGCTGTATGTTTCACTATCAGGGTCTATGTCAACAGTCGCTAAATAATCTGGTTTTTGAATGCCAGTGCCAGTATAAATTGCAATTGTATAAAGTAATTTTTCACGAGGAGCTTTAATTGCTTCGGATGGGCTTGAATATCCAGGACCGCAACATTCCATTTTATTTTTTCCTCTTTTTATTTTTACACATCAATAAGGCTTTAAGTTAATACTTTTGAATATGTTTCTTTAGCTTGCAAGTTTTTTATCTCAGAATGATGGTCTTCATTTAAAGAAAATATTACCAGGTGATTACATGTAGATAAATATCATATACATTATGAGATAATTATAATTTGTACTAAATTTTTTAATTAACTAGTCTAAATAGACTAAATTATAATTTTTTTCTAAATATTATAAAACTCTAATATTTTTTCATAACATCAAATTTTTTCCAAACTTTACATGAGGAATTTTGCATCATGAATTGTCCGAAATCATTTCCGTTTATTGAACAATAACCAACAAACCTATCGTAAGTTTTAGCGCCTGTTAAATCACAATTTGCCATCTCACCTAAAAATTGTTTTGCTATTTTTGTCGCATATTTACCTTTGTTAGTATCTTTTTCAGGACAATTTAGTGCAGCTAATCTAATTGGTATTGCACCTATTATTATTGTATCACCATCTCGTACATGTGTAACAATTCCTGTTAAATTACTTGATTTTGACAGTGGTAAAGTCTTTGAGGTATTATTTGCAAAAGCGTGAAAAGCTACAAATATAAAAAATATTATGAATTTAATTCTAATAATTAAATTCATAAATCTATCCATTCAAAATTTACACCAATTTTTGAAAAGAATTTTTCTAGATTTTCTATTGTCATCTCTATTGTGCGATCATTTACGAGTGGGTGTATATATATAACAGTTTTATTCCTTAATGCTTTATCCATAAATAGAGAGACATTATTATTTACACCATTGATCATTGATAGTGGAGTTACTGCACCTGGCCGTACTCCTAAATTTTGCATTAGCCTTTCAGGAGATCCGAAAGATAAATTACTAAAGTTTAAATTTTTGCTAAGTTTTTTTAAATCTATAGCTTGATCTTGCTCGGCTACCAATAAGATGTTCCTTTTTTTCTTATCGCGTAAATATAAATTTTTGACATGCCCCCCACCATTTTCAGTTGAAATGAAGATACCTTCTACTTTTTTAGAGTCTTCAACTGTTCTGAGTGGAACATGTTCGAATAAGTTATAAGATATTGACCATTCTTTGAGAGTTTCTAGAAGTGTATCGGATGAGATTGGCAAGCTATTTTGAAATTCTGATGATGCATCTACCATTTTATCCTCATCTTTTTTATCCTGTATGTAGTTTAGATGTTTTTATAACATTGAAGTTATATTATAAAAACATAGGATCAATTATAAAATCTCAGGATTAGCAGGGTTAGAATGTTATTAGATATAAGATTTACTCAAAATAACAAAGATATGCTATCATGCTTAGATCTTCGTAGAACCGTTTTTATTGAAGAGCAAAATGTGCCTGAAAATGAAGAGGTTGATGGAGATGATCCTGATTGCGATCATATACTTTTAACTGTTTCTGATATTCCAGTGGGTGCTGCTAGACTTAAATATTATAATGATTTTATAAAAGTTCAGAGAGTTTGTGTCCTGAAAAATTATAGAGGGCAGGGCATTGGATCTAAAATCATAAATTTCATAATTAGACATGTTGAGAAAAATGATATTCGTAGTTCAGTTCGTCTGGGTTCACAAATTCACGCGCTAGAATTTTATAAAAGGCTAGGATTTATAGAATTTGGTGAGGAGTATTTAGATGCAGGTATCCTTCATAAGGATATGGAATTCCAAATTAAATAATCTCTAATTTTTAATTATGCTTAACCTTTAATAATATTAAAATTTGGATCATATGGGCAGGATTCAATTATTTTTGCATTAATTTTTTCACCAAGTATATCGACAAAAACTTCAGAGCCAATCGAGGAATATTCTGATTTAATAAAGGCATATGCAATATTTTTATTTATTCTATGACCCCAGTCACCTGATGTAACCGTTCCAATAACTTTATTTTTGATAGACAGCGTTGCACCACCATGTGCGGGCGCAATTTTTGTGCTGATTTCTAGAGAAACCAATTTATTTAAACATTCTTTTGATTGTCGGTTTTTTAAAGCTTCCTTCCCTATGAATTCATTTTTATTCATATTTACGAATTTATCTAAACCTGTTTCAAATGGATCAAATTCAGTTAAAATATCTGCTTTCCAATGAAGAAAACCTTTTTCTAGTCTCATTGAGTCAACGGCTCGTGCCCCAAATAATTTTATGTTAAATTCAAGACCAGCTTTTTGGATTGCTAAATATGCTGCATAAAGAGATGCATTAGGAATATGTATTTCGTAAGCAAGCTCACCAGAGAAACTCACGCCCATTACTGTAGCTGGGGCTATGCCAATAAAACATTCACGAAGGCTGAGCCAAGGAAAAGCATCTTTAGACCAATCTCCACGGGAGCAAGCTGAAAGTACTTTACGAGCATTTGGCCCAGCTAACACAAGTATAGTAATATCATTGGTTAAGCTTTTTAATTGCACATCGTCATTTGGATTTAAGTGCTGTCTTAGCCAATCCATGTCATGATATTCACTTGCAGCAGCTGATCCATACCAAACTCTTGCAGGGCCCCGATCACTTTGAGGAAGATTGGCAATAGTTGCTTCACCTTTTAACATACCATGATGATTAAGGAAGTATCCTAATCCGACTTTACCTGTTTGTCTTTTAACATTCCCACAAAAAATCCTATCTAAAAAATTATGACGATCTGATCCTGTTATTTCAATACGATTAAAGCCATTAACTTCACACAAACCAACGTTTTGTTGAACATTTTTTACTTCTCTTGCTATTTGGTCAAAAGCTTCATCAAATTTGAATCCAAGTGTAGTTTTGAAATCTTTTGAAGGTTTTATGTAATCTACTCTTTCCCACCCATTCACAACTGTAAATTCAGCACCTTTTTCTGCAAAAATTGGTGTAAGTGGTGTAGTTTTTGCATTTCGCCCTGCAGGTCTATGTTCATGTGGAAAATGAAAGCGAAATTCGTTTTGATAATCTTCAATTGCTTTGAGCGCAGTTAGTTCAACATTTGTATGTCCAGCAAAGCGTCGAGGGTCAATGCACCACGTATCATAACAAGCTTCACCATGAACAATTTGTTGAGCTAAGAGCCAGCCGTGGCCGCCTCCTTCGCCTAGACCTGCGCGCAGTCCTATTATGCAAAAAGCATTACGTTTTCCAGGTATTGCGCCAACTAAAGGTGCACCATCAATTGTGTAGGTAATAGGGCCATTAACTACAGTATGTATTCCCGCTTCCATGAGGGCTGGCATACGATCAAATGCACCTTCTAATACATCCGTAACTCGGTCTAAATCGTCTGGACAAAGAGCATTTACAAAATTTGGGTCAATGCCGTCCATACCCCAAGTTTTACAATCCTGCTCATAAAAACCTAAAAGCAAACCATTTTTTTCTTGTCGGCAATAATAATCTGAAATTGGGCATCTTAGTAAAGGCATGCGGTGTCCTGCAGATTTTATCTCAGGAATATCTTCAGTTAAAAAATATTGATGTTCCATAGAAGTTACGGGATGATGCACGCCCATCATTAATCCAACTTCATTAACCCTATATCCACATGCATTTACAATAATATCACAATCTATATCTCCATGTTCAGTATGAACAGTCCATGTATCGTCAGATTTTTGCGTCAATGCAGTTACGGGTGTATTTCTATAAACTTCAGCGCCAGCTTTACGTGCTCTTCTTGCTAAAGCTTGGCAAAGTTGAGCGGGATCTATATCTCCGTCCGATGGGTCCCAAAGCCCTCCTAAAAGGTTATTTTTTGATATAAGGGGATGCCGTTTTGCGCATTCATCAGCATCAATAACTTCAAAATCAACGTTCATGCCTTTTGCCATAGATGCAAAGTGACGATACCCATCCATTTGTGCTTCAGTATTCGCTAAACGAATGCCACCATCTCCGTGATGATAATTTATTGGGTACTCTGGATCTTCTGATAATTCTTTGTATAAATTTATTGAATGAGATTTTAAGCCTACCATTGTCTGGTTCATACCAAAATTAGTGACTTGGGCTGCTGAATGCCAGGTGGTTCCGCTTGTTAACTCATTTCGCTCTACAAGTACGACATCACTCCAACCTTCTTGTGTCAGGTGATAAAGTGTTGAACATCCAGCAATGCCGCCGCCAATTACCACTACTTTAGTACGTGATTTCATTTGTAGATTCCTCATAGCTCTTACAATTCGTTTAATTTAACTACAGTTATCTGCAAGATTAGGTTCATTATTATTATATTATTGTAATTTATTTATTATTTATTGGGAATTAATTATAATTACTACCTACAATCCTGTGAGATATGAAAGACTATAGATAATATTTCTAATGTGAGAGCTCCAAATATGCACAATAAATCAATAAAAAGAGGTGGGCGAAGCAAAAGAATAGAAAAAAGATTGGCAAAACCTATCATAGATCCATGCCCACCTGGACAAAAGGGAGGATCTTATAAGCCATTAAGCCAAGATGATATTAAAAAAATTTATAATACTGCAATAGACCTTCTCGTAAATCTTGGAGTTGGTGAAGTTCCAGAACGTTTGTTTAAAGATTTGATTGCTAGTGGAGCAAAAGATAATGGTTCAGGTAGGGTGCTTTTCCCAAAAAATCTTATTGAAGAAGCAATAAGCAATGCTGCAAAATCTTTTGTCTTGCATGGAAGAGATGAAAAAAGATCAATTATAGTTGGTGGTAGTTCTGTTTATTTTGGTACGGGTGGAGCTGGTGTGCAGACATTAGACATAGATAATGGGAACTACAGGCCCTCCACATTAGAAGATTTACATAATTTTACTAAATTACAGGATACTTTAGCAAATATTAGTTGGTATACACGCTGTTGCATTGCAACTGATGTGCCCGATACATATGACTTAGATGTAAATACTGCCTATGCTTTAATAAAAAATACTACAAAGCCTGTAGCAACTTCATTTACATTGGCCGAGCATGTTAAACCAATTGTTGATATGCTTGATATTGCGGCAGGGGGACCTGGAGAATTCTCCAAAAGGCCATTTTTGAAAGCACACATCAGTCCATTAATTTCACCAATGCGTTATGGCGAAGATGCAGTTGACGTAGTGTATGAATGTATAAAATATAACATTCCAATCTCTTGTATAACTGCAGCGCAAGCAGGGGCAACAGCTCCAGCAACTTTGGCTGGGTTTTTAGCGCAATCATTAGCTGAAACGTTAGCAAGTCTCATCATGGTGCATGCTATAAAACCAGGCTTCCCGATGGTTTTCTCAAATTGGCCATTAGTAATAGATTTACGTACAGGGGCATTTTCTGGCGGGAGTGGTGAAACTGCAGTTTTAAATGCGGCATCTGCACAAATATCAAACTGGTTAAACTTACCTTCTGGAGTTGCATGCTCAATGACTGATGCAAAAGCTATAGATGCTCAATATGGCATGGAAAAAGGAATAACTTCGTTTGCTGCAGCGTCTGCAGGTGGAAATTTGATTTATGAAAGCTCTGGAATGACAGCTTCTTTGTTGGGAGTGAGTTTTGAAGCTTTTGTATTAGATGATGAAATGCACTCTCATACTTATAGAGCACTTAGAGGTATTGAAGTTAGCAAAGATAATTTAGGTTTTGATGCAATTTGTGAAGCCGTTTTAGGTGAAGGACATTTTCTTGGCGGAAATCATACTTTAGAAGCAATGGAGAGAGATTATTTTTATCCAAAGTTTGCTGATCGAGATGAGCCACGGACTTGGTTTGAAAATGGTGCTAAAGATGCATGTTTAAGAGCTAGAGAGCATGCAAAAGAAATTTTATTAAACCATAACCCAACTTATTTATCAGAAGATCAAGATAAAGAAATTCGTTCCCGTTTTAATATTTTATAAATAATTTCACCCAGTTTATTTATTCAATTAAATTAAAACTATTTGCTATCCAAGGGGCATTTTTATGTGTTTGTTTTATTACATGTTTTTCAATTAATTTACGCATTTTTTTATCAACAAGATCAAGAATTAAGCGTGAACAATCAGGTGTAGCTAGAACCGCTAGGTCCCTTGAAAAAGCCTTTATCGGGAACGGATGAATTTTTAACTTTGGCTGGAACCTTTTGGCACGAGAAATAATTAGAGGTGTTGTAATTGTCCACCCGGCTCCATCTGCAACCATTGCTAGGAGTGTTTGGCTATTTCCACATTCAAATTTACTTGGAAGGTTAATGCCGATACGGCGTAAGTGTGAGTCAATTTGTCTTCCAATAATCATATTTTTGGGAAAACGTAAAAAAGGTAAATTGGTTTTGTTGTGTATTATTTCTAAAGGTGTTTTCTCATGATTTAATGGCGAAGCAATTACAAAAGGGTCTTTAAGAAGTGGACGATCTTGTAATTCAGCTAGACGTTCTGTTGAATTGCTAATTATTCCTATATCTAATTGTCGGTTACGTAACATCTCTATTATCTTATTGCTTGAATCCGTGTGATACATGAATTCGCACTGGCGCATATTATTTGTCAAATATATCGCTAATTCAGGTATTATATCACTATCAAAGTCTTCAATTATACCTAACCTTAGATAACTAGCTTCATCGATATTACCAGCTGAAGCTTCCGCTTTTGCTTTACGTATTGAATGCAATGCATCACTAATGTTGTGTAGGAATAACTGTCCTTTTGGAGTTAAAATCATTGGACGGCGAGAATGATCAAATAATGCAACTCCCAAATACTCTTCTAATCCTCGAAGATGATGTGAAACAGTACTTACTGATAATCCAGTATCGTTTGAGACTGCATTAAGTGAACCTTTCTCAGCACAAATCTGAAAGAGTTCTAGTGTTTTTAAGTTCAAATCTTTTTTTTTGGAATTATCCAACATTTTTATATCTTATGAAGAAATTGCTGTCATATTACTAAAATCATTAACATGTTTTAATCTTAAGAGAAACGATATGCTTATAAGCAATTTTTTGATTTTCATTTGAGAAAGTCAAAATCTGACATATCATGCCTCTCACGGAGTTGATTGGGTTTATCAGAAGAAGATTGATTTACAATTTTCCCGCGTTTTACGGCTTCACGATTATCAATTTTTTTTGCCCATGCCATCACATGCTGGTATTTTGCTACATCTAAAAAAACGTCTGCATTATAAAGCTCACCTAAGACAAGCTGTCCATACCAAGACCAAATTGCGATATCTGCAATGGTATAGTTCTGCCCACTTATAAAATCATTTTTAGACAAACGTTGATCCAATACATCAAGTTGCCGTTTTGTTTCCATAGAAAATCTGTCTATAGCGTATTTAATTTTTTCAGGAGCATATTTGTAAAAATGCCCAAAGCCTCCACCTAAATAAGGAGCACTACCTGTTTGCCAAAAAAGCCAAGATAAACATTCCGTCCTTTCATTAAAGTTTATTGGAATGAACTCTTTAAATTTTTCTGACAGATAAAATAAAATTGCACCTGATTCAAAAACTCTTTGTTGATTCTGGGAACTATTATCGACTAGTGCGGGTATCTTTGAATTTGGGTTCACTTGAACAAAACCGGAAGAAAACTGCTCTCCTTTATGAATTCGGCAAAGCCAGGCATCGTATTCTGCACCAGTGTGGCCTAAGGCTAGCAATTCTTCTAACATTATTGTTATCTTGATACCATTTGGCGTACCCAATGAATATAATTGTAGTGGGTGTTTACCTACAGGCAATTCTTTTTCAAATGTAGCGCCAGCGGTTGGCTTGTTTATGTTTGAAAAAGTTCCACCATTTTTGTTCTCCATTATCCAGATTTCTGATGGCTGATAGCCAGTTGGGTAGCTCATGAATGTGGCCTTTAAATTTTGATTTTAAAAAATATTAAATAATGCGATTGCCAAAATGCTTAATAGGTTGCAAATATAATTATTTAGTTATGTGATAATGGTCTCGTTTGTAAATTATATTATTGCATAGTGAGGTTTTAATTTATCATATTTTTCAAAATAAAGTGATTTAGCGAGATGGGCAGTCAGGTATGATATTTTTTGAAGTAATATTACTAATATTTGCTTCGTTTTTCGCAGGGATCATAAATTCTATTGCAGGGGGAGGAAGTTTTTTAACTTTTCCAGCTTTAGTATTTACTGGCGTTCCAACAATTGCAGCAAATGCAACAAGTGCTGTAGCCGTATTTCCTGGGTATTTAAGTGGTGCTTTGGGATTTGCAAAAGAATTAAGGGAAGTTCCAAAGTCTAAATTTTTTCTTTTAATCATATTATCAGTTTTAGGTGGAATTTTAGGCTCTGTACTACTTTTAATAACTCCATCTGATGTATTTTCATTTGTCATCCCATGGCTGCTTGGGTTTGCTACAATTTTGTTTGCATTTGGTAATTACATTTCGGAATGGGCTGAAAAAACTAATGGTTCGGGCGGTACAATGGGAAGCATAGCTACATTAGTCGTTTGTATTTATGGAGGCTATTTCAATGGTGGATTGGGGATAATTCTGCTTGCATTATTTTCAGCACTTGGCATGCGAGATATCCACCTAATGAATGGATTAAAGAATATAATGTCATTCGCCTTGTCTGCTGCATCTGTTGTAACTTTTGCAATTGCAGGAATAGTTTTCTGGCAACAAGCAATTATCATGATGATTGCTGCTACGATAGGTGGCTATTTTGGAGTTTTTGTTGCTAGGAAGTTATCAAAAAATACTATTCGATCAATTATAGTTATTATTGGATTAATTATGACATTAATTTTTGGGATGAATGCATAAAATGTTTTTGTTTAATTACAACGGATACATAGCATTAAAGTTTGAAATATATATCGCATTAAAAAGGTTAAATAATGAATACTAGTTTTGAAAACCGTGCAAAACTTGCATGCCTCTATGCTGGTGGTGTTTGGGGTTTGTTTTGGATACCTTTGCGTGCCCTTGAAGAAGCTGGCATAAATGGTCTTTGGGTAACATTTGTATACTTTTTAGTGCCAACAATATTTTTGATACCAGTAGGTATTTGGCGTTTAAAATATTTAAAATTAGGTGGTTTCAATTTGCAGTTAACGGGAATGTTATCTGGAGGAGCACTCATGTTATATGCTACTTCAATTGTATATACAGACGTTGTGCGAGCTATGTTATTATTTTACCTAACGCCAGTGTGGGGTACCATTTTGGGCAGGTTATTTCTCAATGAAAATATTACGCCACTAAGAATATTTTCTATGATTATTGCTATTATAGGTATGTTAACTATTTTTGGATTAGGTGTAAAATTTCCAATACCACAAAATGTTGGTGATTGGATGGGGGTCGCATCTGGCTTGATGTGGGCTGTTGCCTCATTAAGAATAAGATTAAACCAAAATGCCTCAGCCATTGATATGACGCTTGGATTCTTTTTCTGGGCTACAATATTTGCGATTATTATTGCTCTAATCATTGCGCCAAATTTTGTCCCTACTATTTCACAAGTATTACCTGCTCTCCCAATTTTATTGGTTTTTGTAATATTGTTAATTTTGCCAGGTACTTTGGCGTCACTTTGGGGGCCAAAGTTTTTAAATCCAGGATTAGTTGGATTGCTGTTCATGACTGAAATAGTCGTTGGCTCAATTTCAGTCGCTCTTTTAGCCGGTGAGCCATTTGGTTATCGAGAAGTGATTGGAATAATACTTATTTCTAGCGCTAGTATGATTGAACCCATTAAATCTATTCTGAAAAATAAATAATTTATTAAAAGATTGCTATCTAATCAAACTTTTCCTAACCTAATATAACAAAATGACATAAACTGGGAGGGAATTATAATGAAATCATTTAAAATAATGCTTAGTGCATCCTTGGTTGCAATGGCAACTGTTGGTGCTGCACAAGCAGATAAGCTTACATTATATTGTAGTGCACAAGAAGATTGGTGTCAGCTAATGGCTAATAATTTTCAAGATGCTACAGGAATAAAAGTTGCAATGACTCGCAAATCTTCAGGTGAAACTTTTGCACAAATTAAAGCTGAGAGCTCTAATCCAAAAGGTGACGTATGGTGGGGTGGCACTGGTGACCCACATCTTCAAGCTGCAGAAGAAGGTTTAACTGCATCATATATGTCTCCAATGCGTGATCAGTTACATCCTTGGGCGATTTCACAAGCAGAAAGTGCCAATAATAAAACTATTGGTATATATTCAGGTGCCTTAGGTTATGGTTATAACACTGATCTTTTAGCCGCTAATAATTTACCTGCACCTTCATCTTGGGCAGATTTAACTAAGCCTGAATATAAAGGTCACGTTCAAATGGCTAATCCAAACTCATCAGGAACAGCATATACTACACTTGCTACTATGATGCAGCTATTTGGAGAAGATGGTGGATTTGATTTTATGAAGGGTTTGCACTCAAATATAAATCAATACACTAAATCTGGGTCTGCACCAATTAAAGCTGCAGGTCGTGGTGAAACTACTATAGGTATCGTTTTTATGCACGATGCAGTGAAGCAAGCCGTTAAAGGTTTTCCTGTGAAAGTTGTAGCTCCGGCTGAAGGAACTGGTTATGAAATTGGCTCAATGTCAATTATTGACGGCGCACGTAATATGAAAGAAGCAAAAGCTTTCTATGACTGGGCATTGAGTGCAGACGCACAAAACCTTGCTTTAGAAGTAAATGCATTCCAAGTGCCATCAAATACTGGTGCAAAAACATCAGAAAGTGCACCTGATATGAGTTCAATTAAATTAATCGATTACGATTTTAAAACTTATGGTTCATCAGCTACTCGTAAAAGATTGCTGAAAAAGTGGGATGATGAGGTTTCAGTTCTAGCTCAATAAATTATGAAAACTGAAATAATCAATAAAGCGGCCAATCCTGTATTAATCTTCTGGATGATTATGGGGTTGGCCGGATTTTTTATTCTACCTTGGTATGGGGTGGAAGACTTTTTTTTATTTGAATGGCTTACAGATGGCTATCCATTTGATACAGATTATGCGCCTGCAGGGTTTCTTCTGCTGCAAAAAGAAAAGATATGGCTTGCTCCTCTTATTGTCCCATTATTTGCACCATTTTTAGTATTCAAAAAATCAAAAACTGAACCTCTTTATGGAAAAGTTTTGATTTTGGCCGGTGCGATTGGATTTAGTTGGATGATGATTCAAGGCTTTTCGATTGGCATAAGGGGGTGGAATTTTGAATGGGCTAAATTATTGTTTGGTGATCTGGAAGATAGGCAATATGGAATGGGTTATGGAGCATTAATTGTTGCATCGTCGTTCTTATTTATTTTCACCCAAGGTATTGCAGCAAGAGGAGCGATAAATGGAGATGTATTTGTCGTAAGCTCTATTTTGGGTGTAGTTTCAATCGTTACTATATTTGTATTTTTCCCAATAGCTAAAATGCTTACTGCAGCATTTATAACAGAAAGTGGTAACTACTCTGTCTTAGTTTTTGCATCAAAATTCTTTGATGATCGATTGTGGAGTCTAAGTTGTTTATGGGGAGGGCGATGTGGAGTTGCTTGGAACTCGTTATTTCTTGCAGTCTTAGTTGGTCTTATCACAACAATATTGGGTCTTATTTTTGCATTAGTCGTAACACGATCTGGATTTCGATATAAAAAACTCCTTCGAACTTTAACTGTATTGCCAATCATTACTCCACCGTTCGTTATTGGCTTAGCATTAATATTGCTTTTTGGGTTGTCTGGATCAGTTACAACATTAATTTCTGATATTTTTGGTACACAGCCGACAAGGTGGCTTTATGGCATGCCTGGAATATTAATTGCACAAACATTAGCATTTACGCCAATTGCGTTTCTCGTTCTTATAGGGGTTGTCGAAGGTGTATCGCCTTCAATGGAAGAAGCAGCACAAACATTGAGAGCATCCAAATGGCAAGTATTCAAAACTGTTTCATTACCACTCATGAGGCCTGGATTAGCAAATGCATTTTTATTGGGTTTCATTGAAAGTATGGCAGATTTTGGAAATCCATTAGTTTTAGGTGGTAATTTTGATGTACTTTCCACAGAGATTTTCTTTGCCATAGTTGGCGCTCAATATGATCAGGGTAAAGCGGCTGTATTAGCGATGGTACTTCTTTGTTTTACCCTCGGAGCATTTTACGCCCAAAGATTTTGGCTGGGTAATAAAAGTTACACTACTGTATCTGGGAAAGGTGACAGTGGAGTTCATCCACATATGCCAAAGTTACTCTCAATTCCTGTTCTTATACTAGCTATTATTTGGGCTGCATTTACAGTCGTTGTTTATTTGATGATTTTTTATGGTTCAGTCGTTGAACTTTGGGGCGTGAATAATACTCTCACAATAAAACATTATATTACTGCATTTTCATTTCGCTTGGAGGATACTGGAATTCGTTGGTCAGGCGCAGCTTGGGATAGTTTCTGGACAACACTTAAAATAGCAGGAATAGCTGCACCATTAACTGCAATTGTAGGTTTAATTACAGCTTATCTTCTTACAAGACAAAACTTCGTTGGAAAGAATGCTTTTGAATTTGGAACAATGCTTTCATTTGCCATTCCGGGCACTGTTATTGGCGTAAGCTACATATTAGCTTTTAATGTTCCACCAATTGAAATCACTGGCACAGGAGTAATACTTGTGGTGAGTTTTATTTTCAGAAACATGCCAGTAGGAGTTCGTGCTGGTATTGCATCTATGTCGCAACTCGATAAATCTTTAGATGAAAGCTCTTTGACTTTAGGTGCCAATTCTTGGCAAACTTTCAGACGGATTATATTGCCCCTGTTACGTCCGGCAATTTTAGCGGCATTAGTTTATAGCTTTGTAAGAGCAATGACCGCAATATCGGCGGTCATATTCTTAGTTTCTGCAGAATATGATATGGCAACAAGTTATATAATTGGGCGTGTTGAAAATAATGATTATGGCCTTGCGATTGCATATTCCACCACTCTTATTTTCGTAATGTTGTCAGTTGTTGGTTTGATGAGGTTAATTGTTGGTCGTACAGAAATTGGCCGTCGTACTAATCAAACGCCTAGTAATAAATAAGGATAGAAAATGAGTGTTAATTCTAAAGCTGCACCAGTTAAATTTAAAAACGTAACTAAGATATATGGTAAAGATGTTTTAGCAGTTGATAATATTGATCTTGAAATTGAAGCTGGGAAATTAGTGACATTGTTAGGGCCATCAGGTTGTGGAAAAACAACAACTTTAAGAATGATAGCCGGATTAGAGATGACTACATCAGGATCAATATTTATTGGTGATCAAGATGTAACCTTATTGCCTGCAACAGATAGGGATGTATCTATGGTTTTTCAGTCATATGCACTTTTTCCTCACATGTCTGTCATTGAGAATGTTTCATATGGCTTAAACTTTTCTAATTTTGATAAGGAAGAAATTAAAGATAGAGCATATCAAGGCCTTGAATTGGTTGGATTAAAAGCATACGGAAATAGGCTGCCTTCTGAATTATCGGGAGGACAGCAACAAAGAGTTGCGGTTGCAAGAGCTCTGGTGCTTGAACCACAAGTATTGCTTTTTGATGAACCTCTTTCAAATTTAGATGCAAAACTACGTCGCCAAGTTCGAGAAGAAATTCGTGAAATACAACAAAATCTTGGTTTAACGGTTGTCTATGTGACACATGACCAAGAAGAGGCATTAGCTGTATCTGATGAAATAGTTGTCATGCATAATGCAGGTGTAGCGCAGATTGGATCACCCAGAGATTTATATGAAGCTCCAGCCAATCGGTTTGTGGCAGACTTTATAGGTGAGGCCAACATTATTCCATGTGAGATAATCTCAATAAAAAACGAAATTGCTAAAATTGATATTTCTGGTTTTACTTACAATTTGTCTTCTCGAGGTATGTCAGTCGGATCGGCAAAATTAGCAGTAAGGCCTACTCGATTAATTTTGAATGCTAAAACGGGAATAAAAATGTCTGTTGAAAAAGCTACTTATGTTGGAAGTAGAATGGAATATACTTTAAATGCAGACTTTGGAAAATTATTTGCAGTATCTGAAAATGTTGATACTCCATTAAATATAGGACAAAAAACTATTGTTGGGCTTGATCCCATAGGCCCAGTTCTGTTGGAAGACACCTAATCATTAAACGCTTCATCAGCCAATTTGATTAATTTATCAAATACTCTAAAGCTACCTAGAACGACGCTGCCTTTAATTTTTATCATTTTCTTTGCACCTTACTTTGCAATTTGTGCTATTCTTCAAATGTTAAATTGCAAGATAACCAACACCTAAAAATGTAATTATACACCCTATCCATTGCATAGTGGTCATACGTTCTTTCAAGAAAACCCAAGCCAACAAAATAGTAATTAATCCAAAGATAGAAGAAGTGACAGATGCATATTCGGGATTTTCTAGAGCACCTGCAGAGAAAACGCACCATAACGCTATTCCATCAGCACAACCCATTGCAATTAGCCATGGTATTGCGGGGCGATTTGGCCAATAAGATAAGCCTGCAAAGTAAATTACTACAATACATAACAAAATACTTATAATCCGAGTCACAAGGGTTACTGACATATGTGGAGATAATTCAGCGGCAGCTTGTCCAGCTGCAAAAGTAACCGCAAAAGCAGTTGAAGCAATAAGTGATATCACAATTGTTTTTCCAATTGGTGGAATTTTTTCAAGTGAATTATCTGACATAACCGCAACAATGCTTACGCCAATAATTATCGCAAGAACGGCTAAGATTTGCAAACTAGATACAGGCGTACCCATCCAAATTGCCCAACTTATTGAAAGTATGGGAAAAGATGCAATTACAGGTGCAACTAATTTAACTGGCCCTCGTTTAAAGGCGTGGTAAAGACCAAAGCTGGCTATTACAAAAAATATTCCTGCTATAGTTGCATATGCAAATGCAGTTTCTGAAATTAAAGAAAAGTTATTTTCTGCTATCATTAAGCTGATATGAAAAATTAATCCAACAACTAATACTGTAAGAATACATGCACTTATAGGAGTTTTTTGGCTTATAAACCTTACGCAAACATCATGAAAGCCCCAACACATTGCAGCGAGCAAGCCTAGTTCAAGTGCACCCATTTTAATCTCACCCTAACGCATAATTATCATGAAAGTGTAACTATATCTGGTTTTATTACAATTATTCATAATAAAATTTAAGTAAGTTTTACATCGGTAAATTTATGTTTGTTGTTAATATTGTTGTTACCAAAATTATGAGTAAAATGAATAAATATTCGATGTTTATTACATTGATAAGTCTTACGCTTGCTTGTGGGTTTTTATTTTTTAATTGAGGAATAAGAATTAATTTATTTGTAGCACCAAGTGCTAAGACTATCACAAAGAATGCTATTTTTAATAAAAGTGTTTGTCCGTATTTTGTATATACTAATGCTGAAAAGCTACCAACAATTGAATAACTCATTATTATACCTGCCAGCGTAAGTATTGGAATAAAATAAATTGCTAATGTTCCAAATTTTTGACCGACTTTAACTGCTTCTATATGTCTTGGGGGGGTTTTTAACAATTTTTTTAGAGGTAATAAAATACCTATCCAAAAAGCTACACTTATTAAGTGCATTATTAATATGATACTTAACAAAATATTATTTTTATCTGCTAAATGCCCAATTTGAATAAAGGAATAAATTGCAGCAATACTACCAAAAATTGATATCCAACCCCCATAAGCCCTTATGTAACTACCTAATATAATGAATAATAAACCAAATATTTGATAAAAAAATGATGTCCCAATGGGGGTTGTCCAAAGAAGCATCAAAATGTCTTTATCAATCATTCCATAGAAATCCCCTGTGAGGTTTGCCCCTTTAAGTGCAAATCCAAAGATTGAAGAAATTAAACCTAAATATCCAAATAAAATGACAATTTTTTTTGCATCAGTTAATTTGAAAAGTAAAATGCAAATTACTGTTCCACTTGATGTTAATATACTGAGATAGAGAAAAAATGTTACTACTGATAATGAAAGATTAATAATATCAAACATTCTTATTTAACATTAAACTCGAAGGAACCTTTTAATGTATGCCCATCAGTTCCTAAACCGCGCCACTCAACAAAATAACTACCAGTGTCTTTAAAACTAACGGGCACATTATGTTTTGAAACAAATCCAAGTGAGCTGTTTAAATTCAATTTTATTTTTGAATTATCGTTATGTTTTATTGTTACTAAAGTTAAACGTACTGAACCCTTAAATTCTAAAATTAATTTGTCCGGCAGTTCAGTGATTAAAGATCCATCTGACGGTATCGTAAGGTTTAGTGGTGAGTGTGCGACTGCACAATGAGACCATAAGCAAATAAATATTGTTAAAATAAATTTTTTCATGTGATTTTCTTTTTTATTTATAATGAAATATAAATTCAAATCTTGCAAATATTATGTAAAATTTATTTTTTCGTTTTAGAAAAAATTACATCTTACTTGATATAATTTTTATACCAAAAAATTTCAAACTGGTTTTGGAATAAAATAAAACTATATCTAATATATATAATAAAAGGAGAAGTTTAAATGTCACAAAATGCAATACGACCAGGTAGCCGTCTCATGGACCGGCCAGAATATAAATCAAAGCAAATGCCATTAACTAAATCTCCTGATACAAATGCATTTGATGCAGTCATTGCGATGTCAAAAAAGAATTATGGTTCGGTAGTTGTCATAGACTCAGAAAAAAAAGTTATTGGTGTTGTAACTGAAAGAGACATCATGAATAAAGTTGTTGGGAAAGAACTCAATCCAAAAGAAACTTTATTATCATCAATAATGACTGAAAATCCGAAGTTGGCTCGCGAAACGGATGACATGTTAGAGTGGCTCAGGATAATGTCTAATGAACGGTTCCGCCGTCTACCAGTTGTAGATGATCAAGATAGAATTAAAGCGGTTTTTACCCAGGGTGATTTTGTTTCATATACTTGGCCAGATTTAATGTACCAAATGAAATCTATAGCAACTGCTACTGTTACAAAAAATTGGCCACTTTTTCTAATTGGGGGTGGGATTGCAATATATTCAGTAGTTTTAATACTTGTAATCAGCATGATGAATTAATTAAAATTAATTTATACTAACAATTATTAATATAATAATATAGCGGTCAATAATGCGATTAATAGTACTTACATTATTGGCATTATTAGCCTTTGCGGGTAACTCGATTTTAAATCGGTGGGCACTGTTGGACAATTCAACTGGACCAATTACTTTTTCTTTTGTCCGTGTAGTTTCAGGAGCAACCTTTTTATGGATTATAGTTGCTGCTTCTAATTATAAATGGCGACCCAAAATTCAAATTTTTCAGGCTGTCTCTCTTGCAGTATATATACTTTGCTTTTCCATTGCATATTTAAATTTAGGTATAGGAATTGGGGCAATAGTTCTATTTGGTGGTGTGCAATTCACAATGTTTGGCCTTGCCGCATTAACTTCAGAAAAAATTACTATATGGAAAATAATTGGCGCTCTAATATCATTTATTGGCCTTTGTGTTTTGTTTCTGCCGAATGAAATTCTGATATTAAATGCAAGTGCTATGTGGATAATGATAGCTGCAGCTATTGGGTGGGGCGTCTATAGTTTCTTAGGTAAAAATGCTAAAAATCCATTATTAGAAACTGCTCAAAATCTTGTTTGGGCAACGCCAATTGTAGGCATTTTTTTTGTTTTTTGGCATGATGGGATTAGCTTTAATGGGTTTATTTTAGCTATAATATCTGGCGCAATTACATCAGGCCTTGGATATATAATATGGTATTCAGTATTACCATCTTTGAAAACTTCTTTGGCTGCAATTTTGCAGCTATCAGTTCCAATTATTGCAGCGCTGGCCGGGGTCATATTTTTCTCTGAAGCGATGACATTAGAATTAATCCTAGCCATAATTCTGGTAATAATTGGCACATTCGTATCATTAATTCAGGTGCGAGAAAAATAATTTACCACGGTATAATTTGTAAATAAAAATCTTGAAAATGATATGCGAATATTAAGCTTTATTATTATGGAAGTTTATTACTGCTTGATCAGCCATTTTTAATATAGCATCACGAGTTTTTGCGATGGCTATAAATCGCGCATTATGACAAAATATTGCACCTTCAATACCACTTTCGATTTCAAGCTCTTTATTTGTAAGTCCAGCCCAAGAAGCAGGAAGGCTTGCACGCTGATCAAAAGTATTTTCTGAAGTTTTAATTGTACTAAGTGTCCATTCTGAGCCGCGAGGATAAACTATAAAAAGTATGTGTTTTGCATTTATATTTTCTAACGCTGATTGAAATGGCATACCCATTGGAAGTTCAAGAATCTCCGAATTGCCAGATTTATCGATTAATGAATTTATAATCTTATTGGCACGGTGTTTCGCGGATAAACTTTGAATTGATGATTGAATAAATTCTTCAGCAATTGGTAGAGCTTTTATAAATGCATCATCATGTGCCGTAGTCGAAATCTCGTCAAATGCGGGCTTAAAATTTTCCAATAGTACTGGCAATGATAGATTTGCAATTGCATCTAGTGTTGATAAATCAACCGCCCCGTTATCAATCAGATCAATTGGTAATACAAATTTAAGATCAAATTCTGAAAAAATATCCTCTAGTGTTTCTTCTGAAATACCATTTCTCTTAAGATAATCTTTGCCAAAATGTTTCCAAATTAGTCCAAATGAACTTAAAGGCTGACCATTTTCTCGTAATGGATTAGGGCGTTGGTGATGATCAAAAATTTGAAATTTAGGATCATATTTTCCTCCAACATCATATATGATTTTATTTTTAGATGGAGATAATGCTTGTTTTTCCCTACTTCGGATAATTTCAGCTTCTGGAAAAAGAAATTTGAGAATTACAGATGATAATAATTCATCCGCATGGAATCCTCCAGAATGAGTAATCAAATATTCAATGTTCATAAGGACTCCAATAACATTTAGATGAAATTATCACATTCTGCTTTATAAGCTTTTATTAACAACTAGTTCTATTACATTTACATATAAAGATTAATGTGCTCAACAGAAACTCTTTCTGAGAATAATTATTTAATTTGCAAACTTCAGAGGTAATTAACTGCAAGTGATAAATAACTTTAAATTCAACAATAATTTACATGGAAGTATATGGATGATAACTTCTATGGCATTTTTTGCTGTTGAAGACTCTTTAATAAAATTTGTTACATCTACAATCCCAATAGGACAGATTTTAATTATGTTTGGTTTGGGGGGGGCTTTAATATTTCTTCTTGTGGCTCATTTCAAGAATGAAAAAATTATGCTGAGGGATATGCTTTTATTGCCAATGTATGTTCGTGCTTTATTTGAAATAATTGGGCGCTTATTTTATGTTTTGGCAATTTCATTAATACCACTATCTACAGCCACAGTTATTATTCAAGCTACTCCAATAGTCGTAGTTGCGGGTGCGGCTATTATATTCGGTGAAAAAGTTGGATGGCGCCGATGGACTGCAATATTATTAGGATTATTTGGTGTAATAGTCATCATTCAGCCAACAGCTGAAAGTTTTTCATTTCTTTCGATATTAGCGCTGATTGGAATGATAGGTTTCGCAGGGCGCGATCTAGCTAGTCGTGCTGCTCCAGAAAATCTCAGCGTTTTCATACTGGGATTACATGGGTTCATTGCATTAGCATTTTCAGGTTTAATTTATACGATTTGGGATGATGCAAATTTTGTCATGATAGATATTGATACGATTGGGTTTATGGTTGGAGCAGTTGTATTTGGTGTAGCTGCATACTCATGTTTGATGAAAGCTATGCGAACAGGTGAAGTATCAGCCGTTACACCATTTAGATACACGCGGTTAATATTTGGCGTGTCCTTGGGTGTTTTCTTCTTTAATGAATCACTCAATTATTCAACCGTTTTAGGAACTATTTTAATAGTTATTTCAGGTTTATTTATCTTATCGAGAAATAAAAGAGAATAATTTATATAGTTAATATTGTTGATCCTGTTGTTATTCTTTTCTCTAAACTATCATGTGCTAATGCTATATCAGAGAGTGGAAATTCTTGACCAATAACAATTTTAATTTGTCCTGATATGACTTTTGCAAATAAATTTTTTGCCATCTCTTGGCATACATCATGATCGCCAATATGTGTAAACAAAGTTGGTCGAGTTATTTTCAATGAACCCTTGGCTCCCAACTGCGCTAAATTAAAAGGAGGAATTGGACCTGATGCATTGCCAAATGTAATCATCATTCCAAGTGGTTTAAGGCAGTTTAATGAACCTTCAAATGTTGATTGACCCACAGAGTCCATTACGACATCTACACCAGCCCCATTTGTAATTTCTTTGACCTTTTCTTCAAAATTATCTTCATTATAATTTATGCAATTGGTAGCACCGTATTCTAATGCCAGTTTACATTTCTCATCAGAGCCAGCCGTACCAATAAGTGTTATGTTTTCAGATTTCGCCCATTGGCAAGCTATTAGTCCTACACCACCTGCAGCTGCATGAAACAATATTGTATCCCCAGGTTTAATTGGTGTAGTTCTATTGAGGAGGTACTCAACAGTCATACCTTGAAGCATCATTGCTGCACCTTGCTCAAAGCTAATTTCATCTGGCAATGGGCACACCTGTGCTGCAGGCATAACACGTCTTTCACAATATGCACCTGGAGGCATTGAGGCATAGGCTACTCTATCCCCAACCTTTAAATGTGTTACATTTTCTCCGACAGCTTCTATAATTCCTGATCCCTCCATACCTAATGCATGAGGTAAATTGAGTGGATATAGTCCAGTTCTTTGATATACATCAATGAAATTTAAGCCGCATGCTTTATGTGCTATTCTAATTTCACCTTTGCTGGGTTCATTGATTGGATGATCAATTATACTTAAATTTTCAGAGCCACCAAACTCATTAATTATTACTGTTCTATTCATTTCAAACTCCTGACTTTGATTTTAGTTTAGTTAAAGTCAAAGTATTAACAATGGATATAAAAATATAAATTCAAATAAATTATCGTTCAATGAAGTTATAAACTTGATGATAATTGATATTTTATAAATTTATTCTACTTATAGTATACTCTTTTTGTATTAAAATTGGTGTGACCAATGAATTTAAATAATTTTTTCAAAATAATTGCTATATCTTTGGCAATTTTTATTAATTGGATTGAGGTATCAGTGGCTCAAAATTTGATCACTTCTGGCCGGTGGGTCTACCTAGCAGATACCGTTATGGGGGGTGTGTCTGAAGGATCTGCAAATATAATTGACACACCAAATGGTAAAGCGATCAAATTGTCTGGGAAAGTTTCAACTCAAAACAACGGTGGATTTATACAAGTGCGTGTAAGTATGCCCAAAGGTGTTGCAACTGAATTCACAGGTATAAAATTGAAAGTAAAAGGGAATAATGATGAATATTTTGTTCATATTAGAAACTCTAGTTCAAAGCTGCCGTGGCACTACTATTCAAAAAGTTTCATAGCAAAAAATGAATGGCAAATAATAGAACTCCCATTCTCAGATTTTTCAAGATCTTCAAGTTTTATTAGAAAAAAAATGAAAATTGAATCAATTAAAACCATAGGTCTAGTTGCCTATGGTAAAGATTATAATGCTGATGTTTCTTTTCTCGATGTGTCTTTTTATTAAAAATAATTAATTAAGTTTGACATCAAAATATTTTCGTACGGCATCAATAATTTGCCACGTTCCTGAAAAATTACTTTCAACTACAAAAGTGTCACCAGCCTTTACTGAAACAGGATCGCCATCATCTGGGGTTATTATAATATGCCCTTCAAGCAAGTGAACAAACTCATATTCTTTGTATGTTGCATGATAGGTTCCAGGGGTAGCTTCCCAATATCCAGAAATCATAGTTTCGTCATTGTTAGTGTGTAATATCCAAGTCTTCATAATTGGTGAGCCTTCAGTGACTTTCCACCCTTCCAGATTGTCAGTGATTGGATCAACATCCTGGATATTCTTTAGTTTAGAAATAGTTGACATTTGAATGTCCCTTTTAAGAAGTAATAAATCGCATCATAAAGATTTATTTATAATATTCACGCCGAGATCCAAAATCCCGAACTCTTTTTCTCCAAGTTTGATAGGATCCGGTTTTTAAATTTGATCTCATTAATTTTTTGACATCTTTTTCAGCTAGACCGTACTGATTTCTGATATCATTGAATGAAACATGATCAGACAATGCCATTTGAATGACATCACTGATCTCTGCTTCTGTAAGTTTCGGGGGCATTAAATTCCAGGAATAAAGGGTATGTCAATTCCACAAGCTGTTAATGTTATTAACGCAAACATTGCAATCAAAATTCTCATAATAGTTCCTCACTTTTTGTTATCAATCAAATTGATACTAGCATCAATAAGTTCTATAAAATATTTATGACTAAAAAATTAGAATCTATCAATTAATTTTTTATTAGTTTGCAAGATATAATTTTAATCTGCTGTTTTATTAAAGCTTGCAACAAGCTGGTGGAATTTATCACCTTGAACGGCAACGTGATTTCTGAGAGCATTCTCAGCCATTGAAGCATCACCAATGGTTAAGGCTTGAACTATCGTTTCATGTTCTGACATTGATTGTTCAATACGACCTCTGAATCTTAATTGGATACGCCTGAATGGTTGCAACCTTTTTTGCAGCTTTATTGCCTCTTTTTCTAAAAAGTTATTACCTGATTGTTTGTAAATAATTTTATGAAACTGTTCATTCTCTATGTAATAAGCGTCAGGATTCTTATTTTTAATGGCTTTTTTACATTTAGCATTTGCTTCATTAAGTTTTGTGAGTGCCTTTTCAGAAATTCGTTTTGCTGCAAGGCGCCCACAGATACTTTCAAGTTCTGACATTACCTCAAACATTTCTAATAATTCAATTGGACCTGGATGATGAACAAAGACACCTCGATTAGGTATTTTTTTAACGATTCCTAAGAGGGCAACTTTTTTTAAAGCCTCTCTCAGTGGTGTTCTTGAAACACCAAATTGTTCAGCTAATCTAATCTCATCTAATCGTTCACCATCTTTAAATGATCCTCCAAAGATTTGTTCTTGGATCTCTTCTGCTATTTGATCTGCTCTGTTTAAATTCATTCTTATTATTTATATACTCATATGGAAAAATGCAATAGAAGATATATTGTATACAATTTAGTTGACAACAAAAACAAAATAAGTACTATTTATCGAACCTACTAGGAATTACCTGGTATGTTTGTTTTGGGAGGAACGAATGAGAACAACCTTAATGGCTGCGACTGCGGCCCTGTCACTTGCTGCAAGTGGCATAGCACAAGCGGAAGAACTTCGCTTGTCTCACCAATGGTCAAATAAAGATGTGCGCCACAAAGTGGCAGAGATCGTAGCAAACGAAGTTGCTGCTGCAAATGTAGATTTAGAGATCAAGATCTTTGGATCAAAATCACTCTTCAAGCCGCGCGAGCAGTATAAACCGCTAAGCCGTGGTCAATTAGATATGACTGTTTTCCCACTAAGTTATGCGGGCGGACAACAACCAGCATTCAACTTAACGCTTATGCCTGGATTGGTTAAGAACCATGATCACGCAGCACGTTTAAATGAATCAGAATTCATGGGTAAACTAGAAGCTAAGATGGCAGAGGATGATGTCATGGTGCTTGTACACGGTTACCTTGCAGGTGGCTTTGTTGGTAAAGACAAATGCATTACAAGCCCAGATGATGTTAAAGGCTTACAAACACGTGCAGCTGGTAAAGCATTTGAGCAAATGTTGGTAGGCGCGGGGGCATCTATTGCTTCAATGGCCTCTTCAGAGATTTATAATGCGATGCAAACAGGCGTTCTAAATGCTGCAAACACATCTTCGTCATCATTTGTGTCTTACCGTATTTATGAGCAAGTAAAATGCTACACTCCAGCGGGTGATGTTGCGCTTTGGTTTATGTATCAGCCATTATTAATGAACAAATCAAAGTTTGAAAGTTTATCTGATGCACAGCAAGCTGCTTTAAGAGCAGGGGCTGCTAAAGCTGAAGCTTACTACTTAGAAGAAGCTAAGAAGCAAGATGCTGCATCTGTTAAAGTCTTTGCAGACGCAGGCGTTGAGATTGCAAACATGTCTCCAGCAGACTTTGAAGCATGGCGCGCCATTGCGATGGACACATCATACAAGAAGTTTGTATCAGATGTTTCTGACGGACAAGAGCTCCTTGATCTTGCTTTATCTGTAGACTAATTTTTTGGGGCAGCAGTGGAAACATTGCTGTCCATTTTCTTTTTTTGATTTTTATTTTAGGAAAACTTGATGGCAAGTGTGAGCGCGGCTGCAGAAGCTAAAACAGGCAATAATCAGTTTCTGCGTATCGTAGCAGCTATCTCTACACTTTCAGGTTGGCTCTCTGCGGGAATGATAATGCTGGCAGTTCTTATTACATGCCAGATGATTTTTATCCGGTTTGTTTTGAATGGTTCAACTGTTTGGCAAACTGAGATGGTTGTGTATCTTATGATCGCAGCAACACTTATTGGATTGCCATATGTTCAGCGTATGCGTGGGCATGTAAATGTAGACTTAATCCCAATAATGTGCCCGCCACGTTTGCGATATTACTTAAGCCTTTTTACCCTAAGCTTGTCATCCGCGATCGTGGTTGTGATGCTATATTACGGTTATGACTATTGGCACATTGCTTGGGCGAGAGGATGGACGTCAGATACAATCTGGGCTGTTCGTTTATGGATACCATATTCAGCTCTCCCAATTGGTTTTTCTCTTTTGCTTTTACAACTTATTGCAGACTTGGTTGCAATTATTTTGAAGATCGATGCCCCTTTCGGTTTGGAGGATAAATAATGGATCCGTTATTCCTTGGTGCACTTGTCGCGATCATTACAATTGTTGTTTTATTTTCTGGCGTCTCAGTTGCAATTGGCTTGCTGATTGTATCGGCCGGTTTCCTCATTACGTTTGATGGCTTGCGCTCACTTGAGTTGATGCCAGAGATCCTCTTTGGAAAGCTAGACAGCTTTGCGCTTCTTTCTATTCCTATGTTTATCATTATGGGCTCATCGATTGCATCTACGCGTGCAGGGGCGGATTTGTATGAAGCTCTCGAGAGATGGCTTACGCGTGTTCCAGGCGGTTTGGTTATCTCTAATCTTGGAGCCTGTGCTTTATTTGCTGCGATGTCTGGCTCTAGCCCTGCAACCTGTGCGGCTATTGGTAAGATGGGTATTCCAGAAATGCGCAAGCGTGGATATCCCGACGGCGTTGCTGCAGGCTCTATTGCGGCAGGGGGAACACTGGGTATTCTTATTCCACCATCCGTCACGATGATTGTTTATGGGATTGCGACAGAAACATCTATTGGACGTTTGTTCTTAGCAGGTGTCTTTCCTGGATTGCTTCTTGTGGGTCTGTTCATGGCATGGTCTTTGTATTCTACATGGAGATCAGGAAACACAAAAACCTTGTCACCACGCTCATATTCTTGGCAGGAACGCTTTGAAATCTTACCACGTGTCATACCGTTTATACTGATTATTCTGGGTGTCTTATATGCGATGTATGGTGGTATTGCGACACCTTCAGAAACGGCAGCTGTTGGTGCCTTACTTTGTTTAATAATAGCAATGGTTATTTATAAACTCTGGCACCCACGCCTTTTGTGGCATGTATTGCGTGACAGCACCAAAGAAAGCGTCATGATATTGTTTATCATCGCGGCTGCAGGCGTGTTCTCTTATATGCTTTCGAGCTTATACATCACACAATCCATTGCAGAATGGATAGGGACATTAGAAGTAAATAGATGGGTTCTTATGATTGCCATCAACATCTTTTTGCTGATTGCTGGGTTCTTCTTACCACCTGTTGCGGTGATCTTAATGGCTGCACCAATATTATTGCCCATCATTACAACAGCTGGCTTTGATCCTATTTGGTTTGCGGTTGTTCTCACAATCAACATGGAGATTGGTTTAATCTCGCCCCCTGTTGGATTAAACCTCTATGTCATAAACGGCATTGCTCCAGATATCCCGCTTAAGACTATCCTCTCAGGCTCACTCCCATTTGTAGCCTGTATGATCGTTGCAATCATACTCCTGTGCATCTTCCCAGACATCGCGACCTGGCTTCCAGACGCTATGATGGGAACAGCAAGATGAGAAATTTAAATGATTTTAACCTAACGTTAATACTTACTCTATTTAAAAAACTGTTAAGTGTTTATCAAATATAATTGGTAGGTGATGTTAGATGAGTAAATTTGTAGATATACTTTCTGCTGTATTCGAAAAGCCACAAAATTGGATACGGACCAAAGAAAAAAATGAACAAAGTGTTTATGACTTAATTAATGAGTTATTGGGTGCAAGTGGTGAAGTTAAAGGTGTTACTCTTGCTAGAGAAATACTCAATTATTACTCCAGTTTTTCTCCTGAAGAGAAGCTATCATTTTTTAATTATTTGTGCGTGGAATTAGACATTGTTCCAGATGATATTCGGAAAAAATTAGATACATATGAAGCTAATAAAACTAAAATAAATTATAGCGCTTATATGTCTGCCGCAGAACCAAAGCGTCAAGAACTTATAAGAAAACTAAATCAAGTTCCTGCTGCAACACAAAAACTTGTGGAAATGCGCTGTGATTTATTAAAATTAGTAAAAAAATATCCAAAACTTGCGGCAGTAGATTTAGATTTCCAACATTTATTTGCATCTTGGTTTAATAGAGGATTTTTAGTTCTACAGAAAATAAACTGGCAAAGCCCTGCAAATATTTTAGAAAAAATTATTCAATATGAAGCCGTGCATGAGATAAAAAGTTGGAAGGATCTACAAGGTCGATTGGAACCAGACAATAGACGATGCTTTGCATTTTTTCACCCATCAATGCCAGATGAGCCATTAATCTTCGTTGAAGTTGCACTGACATATGGCATACCTAACTCCATTCAGGATCTTTTAGATAACGAACAAACTGCAGATGAAAATTCTTCTTTAGACACGGCTGTTTTCTACTCTATATCAAACTGCCAATTTGGGTTGGCTGGTATTTCTTTTGGGAATTTTTTGATAAAACAGGTTGTTGAAGATTTAACCAGTGAATTTGGAAATTTGAAAACATTTGTAACACTTTCACCAATTCCACTTTTTCAAAGTTGGCTAGAAAGTGATGGTGCAAAAATGAATAAGGATGAGACCAATAATCTTTCAAACTTAGCCGCATTTTATTTATTAAATGGAAAAAGAGATGATGGTTTGCCTTTTGATCCAGTTGCTCGATTTCACCTAGGCAATGGTGCTCAAGTACATGCAGTTCATGAAAATGCAGACATATCCAAAAAAGGTATAAAGCAATCTCAAGGTATGATGGTGAATTATTTATACGACCCGAGTGTCATTGGGATTAATCATGAAAAATTTGTATCAGAAAATATAATTCCAGCATCTGCTGAAATAATTTCTTTAAGTAAATCAGCAGTAAAAATTGATTGATAAGGACCAAAACATGAGTAACCCATTATATGATAATTTGTTTGGTAAATATATTGGTGCAAAAACCTCATTTATTGAAACATCTGATGGCAAAATAATTACTCATGGCGGTTTTGTTGCTATGGCATCACGCTTAGCTAATGTATTTAAATCTATGGGATTAAAGAAAGGTGATAGAATAGCTATTCAGGTTGAGAAATCTGTGACAGCTTTATGTATTTATGCGGCTTGTGTACAATCAGGTATAGTTTTTCTCCCTTTAAACACAGGTTATACAGCTAATGAAATAGAGTATTTTATTAAAGATAGCGGTTCTAAGTTATTAGTGTGTGATGAAGAAAAGTTATCCGAAATAAGTTTAAAACTTCAAGATATTGAGATTGAATTACTTACTCTTAATGAAGATGAAACAGGAAGTATCGTTGAGCTTGCAAAGGAACAAAAAAATATATTTGAAACAGTTGAAGCAAATGAAGATGATCTAGCTGCATTTCTCTACACCTCAGGAACTACAGGAAGATCTAAAGGTGCAATGCTTACACAGAATAATCTATTATCGAATGCAAAAACACTGGTTGATTACTGGCAGTTTAATAACAAAGACACTCTTTTGCATGCCTTACCAATCTTCCATACACATGGTCTCTTTGTAGCAATTAATGTTTGTTTAATTTCTGGATCTAAGATCATATTGATGCCTCGGTTTAATGTTGATGAGCTGATACATAATATACCAAAGGCAACTGTTTTAATGGGTGTGCCGACTTTTTATACTCGGCTTTTATCAAAAGATACATTTAACAAGAAATTATGTAAGAATATGCGGTTATTTATCTCTGGTAGTGCACCTCTATTGGCTGAAACACATATAGATTTTGAAAAACGCACCGGCCATAGAATTTTGGAACGGTATGGCATGACTGAAACAAATATGAGTACATCTAATCCATATAATGCGGAAAGACGTGCTGGAACAGTTGGCTTTCCATTGCCTGGAATTGAAATAAAAATAACTGACCCTAAAACAGGAAATGAATTACCAAGAGGTGAGATTGGTCATTTAGAAGTTAGGGGGCCAAATGTTTTTGTGGGTTATTGGAATATGCCTGAAAAAACGAAAGAAGAATTACGTGAAGACGGGTTTTTCATTACAGGCGATCTTGGGCTTATGGATAAAGATGGGTATATTCAAATTATTGGGCGCGATAAAGACCTTATAATTTCTGGAGGTTTAAATATATACCCCAAAGAACTGGAACTTTTATTAGATGAACAAGAAGGTGTATTGGAAAGTGCAGTTATTGGGGTGCCTCATCCTGATTTTGGAGAAACACCTTTAGGTATACTTGTGCGAGAAAAATATGCAGAACCTAAAATTGATAAAATAGAAAAAATAATTAAGAGCCAATTAGCGAAATATAAACACCCCAGACAATTAATTGTAATCGATGAGTTGCCTCGTAATACTATGGGCAAAGTACAAAAAAATCTTTTACGTGATAAATACAAAGATACTTTTTTAGGATAATTACTTTAAATCAATTTGGACTATTGATTTTCTCTATAAAAACAATATCTAAACGTAATATCATATTTGAAAATTTATCTTGGAGCGTCAAATGAAAAGTTTATCAATAGCGACATTAGTTTGCCTTTTCGCATCTCAAAATGCATTTGCTGGGGATATCGCAAAAGGTAAAAAAGCATTTA
>Ga0206129_10001120_pt1 | contig 37438 bp, 23 predicted proteins | sample Helgoland_Spring_8_FD_148616 | JGI IMG/M metagenome (GOLD analysis project Ga0206129, IMG submission 148616) | Pelagic subsurface seawater microbial communities from Kabeltonne, Helgoland, North Sea - Helgoland_Spring_Bloom_20160502_2 | ecosystem: Environmental > Aquatic > Marine > Epipelagic ...
TCGTTGGACAAGAAACATTCGCTCGACTTCTTCGGGGAGTCCGTAAGATCGGTGCTGACGCTCATCTATCTCAATAACGCCTCGGCCACGCCCTCCGATCTCCACTACGGAGTCGACCCTTCTTCCTTCTCCGATCTGCACCTGTTGCGTGAAAACGAATCCATTTCGCTGTAGCCACCGAAACGCTGCTATCTCTGGACGCTCGACAAAACGTTTCTGCAAGGGCGTCTTAGCTGCACGCATGATCGCGTCTTCAGAGGCACCCACAGTCTTTCCGAGCAAAACAAGAATTCGTAGACAACTTTGTAGATCGGCGTTAGGTAGGCGAATGACAACGCAAGTCAGAGTCGAGATATCACACGCCGGCGTCTCACGCTGCCCTCGGCCAGGAAACTGGAGATGCTTGATGTCGTCGTTTATCTCAGGATATTTGTTTTGTACGAATCTGATTTGTTGCCCCGCATAATTTCTATCGTTCGCAGTGGCCATCATTGTGATGTCGATGAAACTGAAAAGATCGTTACTTCTACGCATATTTTTCACAGTATCCGGATCTACGCCAAAAGCTTGCGCTAAGCGTCCCAGCACTTCGGCATTTACAACCCCGCCTTGCTCTGGCAAAGGTTGGCCAGAGTCCCGACTTAATTCCTCTGGCCGCCGCTCGACTTGATGTCGCTGCTGGACACTGGCGCTTTGGACGTGGCGCGGGTGGTGTCTGACGACTCGAAGATTCGATACCGCTTTCTAGCTGCGCTTCCTCGGCCTCCAGCATGCAGCGCAGCTTCTTCGTGAGTTGAGGAAGGTCGGTTGCGACTTCGGCAGCATGACCGAGAGCTAGTACGCGTCTGCGGTTTGGCCCCATGTCGTTGCTTCTGAAATGGCGCATGACATTCCAGAAGAGGCTCAACTCGCCCACGTGCTTCGCGTCGGTGATGCGCGACGCCACCTCTTCGGTGATATTTTTGCATGGAAGTTTTGGTCGCTTGAACAGCTGCACCAGTTTTTCCTGTAGATGAGCTATGCTGGTCTCTGCAGTCGAATTGGAATTGTTGGCAGGAATGCTAGCACTGAGCGATGACTGTCTCGTGGATTCCGAGCTGCCTCCAGCTTCTTCAACCTCTTCATCAACCAGGCCCGTCGCCTTTGCTTCAACGGCGGCTGCGCGATTGGAAGAGTATACGGGTCCGCAGGCGATCGAACCCATCGCTCCGCTGAAATAAATCGCAACAAGAGTAGAGAATCTCTCGGCAACAGGCCAATGAAAAATGAAACATTGGATATGTATTGCATACAGGAACTCATATAGTACTATTGATGCATTACTTCTGCTGCTTCGTGAAAGACTCCGCTAGAGACAGCTGGCGCTTCCCGCTCACGGGCTGAGCCGCGTTGCGCGCCCCGGCAGCATCCTTATCCGCCTCTTCAAGAAAATTTAAGCCAAAGCTTAGCCGTTTCGGCTAATGATTCAGGATTTTCTATACCTCTTACATAGAACCCTAAATCAGTACCAGTTCACTTGCCAAAATACTTGCGCTTGAGACTAGAATATGGAGCTTGGCTGGGAAAAGTTAATATTGACGTATTCAATATCAATACGTACAGGACGAGGACAGAATAATAGTTGAACGACATCCACGATGTAAGGTGCAAGCGATGCTGTTATCTTTCAGGTATAGCACGACGGAGGGTGCACTCTGATGAGTCTATCCCTTCGATAGGCCTCCATCTGCCTGGAGGAGTACACATGAAACTGCACCAGGTTTGAATGAAGGAGGAGCAAAGATGATGACGTGTCGAAACCGAAGTCGCAGCCCCCAGAAGAATGATATTTTCCAACTTCACTGCGGGCAGCAGCGCAACTAACTAGTCATTTATTTGCGGACTTGTTTTCCTCGCGTTGACCTGCTCAGCCTAACGTGTTTTTTGTTGTGTCCAAGCTTGCGATTAGATCTTTTGCTAGCGTGGCGTGTCTGCGGGGAAGTTGTCGAGCTTCTAGGTTTTTGTTCTGGCTCGAGTTTGGACTGCTTGACATAAATAGAGTGTTTGCGACTGGTGGTTCTGTTACTACAAATATGGAGCATCCTGCGCAAGCTGCCTTGCATTTTTGGTCCCTGAAAGTTTTCGTGTAGCTCGCCCGTAAGTTTTAAGCCGAATGATTCGTAGTATTGCACTAGTTTCTCGACGCCACTTGCTTTTGCATCTACAACCAGCTTGATAGGAACCTTATCCAGGTTCACCTTATGCTGTTCGAATAAGACCGCAGCAGCAAGAACAAACACGCAAAGCAATGTCTTCCCCGTTCTCCAGCGTTCTGAATACTTGCCAATAGAAGGAATTGCTGCCTTGTCTTTACCGATGGTAGTGAGGTACACTTCAGCTTCCTCGTCATCCACAACTATTTCGCCCTCTAGAGCAGCCGCCGTGCGCATGTCGTCGCTATCTTGAACCGCATCGTTTAAAAGAGCATAAGACAAGTCTGGCTTTTGGCGTTCAGCTGTTTTACGGAACGCGGATGAAGAAGGCCTGCAGTTCAGTCGCAACATAATTTTTAGATAAATTGGTTTTTCGGCATCCGAATCTGCATCGAAATCAGTTAAGCGGTACTCGATCGCGCAGTCTTGCGTCTTGAGATGGCGAAGGTATGTGCGCAAATCTGTGATTGCACGCGTATTTCTGCGCAAGTCTAAGAGAAGGGGACCTTGCGATAGCGCATACCACTGTGTCCATGGCCTCGCCGTGGACATTTTTGTAAAGAACATATATTCTTTCCCGCAGCTCTCTTCCTCGCTTCGAAGCGCTTCGAGTGGGATTGATCATATTGCAGCACGCATGCCTATATATATCCTTTTCATGTCTCACTAATGCGTTATGGTTCAACGCATATGTCTTTTCCAATGGGAGATGGACATACATACGTCGTCAAAAGGTGGAAATCTCAACGCGCGCTTAAGAGATTCCGAATTGCAGATCATATAATCCACCCCCCGGCACAAACGAATCGAAATTAAAGGTGCTGCAGTTCTTCTCTGTCCACAGTTCAACTGCTTTACGATGCGCTTGGCTTTCCAAGTTCCGAGCGCTGTCTCGAGAAAGCTCTTGCACCAAAGCTCAGTACCGGCAAGCTCAGTGCTGCAGACGTAGCGCCGCGCGTCGTAGCGCTGCGCTTGCCGGAAGGATGTTCTGACCTCGACCGTCTAACTCCGACTGGTCAGACGACGAGCTGCGCGCATCGCTGCGCGTATCGCTGCGCTTGCCGGCAGGGCGTTCTGGGCTCGAATCGCCAGAACCCGAAGTGCTACGCGTAGCGCTGCGCGTAGCGATGCGCCCCAATTGGAGCAGCGAGGTTGGTCTGCGCGTCCATCGAAGAATACCAATACCACGCTCTCGCCCGTCGAGAAAGCAACTTCTTCTTAATCGCTCGGTCTAAAAAAGAGCGACCTCCTCTCTGCAGAGAGGGCAGCGACTTTTTCTAACGAACCACGCGAGAATGCAATCCTCATGGAATGCATGCCCGCACGCGAGTTTCCGCCATTTCTCATGCACGGATTCGGAGGGAGCGCAACAGATAGCGCAAACGTCGTCTAGTGACGAAGGAGAGACGGCTGGAAGCAGAGTATCCATCGCGTGCTGGACTCTTTGTCTGGCAAGTTCATCGTCTCGGAGACGAAAATGTGCACGCGCGCAGGTGCTTATCGCACCTGCGGCGATTGCAGACATAAGACTGCACGCCACGTAGGCGCACACCTTCAGGCGCAAGTTCGTCATGTACACGATGACGTCGCCGTTGGCCCCCAGACAACGTACCGCTTTGGCGCCGGTGTCGACCTGGCTGCAGATGTAAACGACGAGCACGCACGGCAAGATGATGTGAAATACGTATACGAACAATACTAAGTTAAAGGGCCTCGCCTCGTATCGAAGTAGAACGCATGTACAGAGATTATACCAACACCGCACGCTTGTAAATAAGATTGCCAACGCCACGAAACCGTCCACCCAGTCCGATCTCATGCCCAGGCATCGCTTCAAAATGTAGGCATCGCGCACCGAGGATGTTGCGAGGCACAAGGACGCCAATTCACTAACGCAGTAGTACCACACCAGAATGAGCACGCGCGGACGGACGTCGACGCACCGTCGAGTACAAACAAGGGACGTAGGCGCAAAATGCGCGTAAGCGTAGAACAAACCGCGGACGACTCTGCTGGTAAGAAAGCTGGGCGTAAACGCAGCAGTGCCCCGCGATTGAGTCGAATAGTACGTTAGCAACGGAGCTCGCGACATCTATCTTTTTTGTGCATGCTGGCATTTTTACAAGGCGTGCGTCAACCTGTCGTCGTTATGTGGACAAACACCGCGCGATACGCGTTGCATAATCACTCGCGGAGACGACGGCTGTAATATATATAAATAAAAACAATCATCGAATCCGTGCAATGCCTGCAAGTCATTCAGCCTTTCTGATATGCAGCAACCTGTAGCAGCGTATCCTGGCAGATAAATTGAGGTATGTTCGATATCCCTATACAGCCTCATCGTCTCTTCTAAGATTTCTTGACAATGTCGTCGAATCATGCAAGTCCTTTTGACTTATCGCTTCTTTCATCCCCTCTGCTAGTAGAGCGTTTCGAGCACATTTTTACAATCTTTACATAGTCGCTGTACAATGTCGAATTCGTATGTTGATTTTTTTGTTGTATTTTTTCATTGAAGCCATATGGGGCTTCCTGCGCATTGGTCCCAGTGTGCTTGAACTGACTTTTTTATATTTTCGTCTACTTTTGATTCGGATGTAATTTCTTTCTTATTGTACCCTAAAGCTTGAACAACTGAATTGTTATTCACATATTGACCATTATCTAAAGCATGTATGACAGCTGTTTTCATAGTATTAGCTAGCTTGATGATAGGTGGGTTTTGTAAGACGGTCTGTTCGCCCAACAAAGCTCTCAAGGATTCCTCGGCATCCCAGGAATTTACATTTGCCCAGTGTAGAGGCAAATCTCCCATATCAAACGGCAATAATATTTGTGGCATATGCGTGGCCTTTTCATATGCCACGCGGAAGCATAGGTAAGGCGTGAGATACGGCAAATATTTTTTAAGCATATCATCATGTCTTGGAATTAGTTGTTGGAGTGATTCCTTTCCAACATCCGCTTTAAATATTTCATCACAGTACTCTCCAAACCCTTTTACAGCAGCAGCCTCTATTTCTTCTATCCATAAGAGGACAAATGGGTCTTTTGGAGGCGCGCAAAGCATTGAATTCTCGAGCGTAGGATATCTTTGTCCCCAGATATACCACGGTTGAGAGAATCCACATAGTCTGTCGTGAATTTTGGGCCAGGCATCCACACTCTTCAAGCACACACAACTAACGTCCAGATACGTTCCTCCACACTCGTACAAAGCACAGAGGCGCATCCAGTCACACTTATGTGCCTCTTGAGGGAAATTTGCATTATGGGGTAATTTTCTCTTGAGCCGGTTTTCTTGTATCAACTTAATAGGAATATCTGGGTTGGCATCTTTCATGGAGCATATGCATCGCTTTTCAAATAACGGTATGTGAGAGAAATCATGCCAATACACAAAGATCTGTTTGCGCACCTGCCGGAGCTCTTCATGTTTGCGCGCCTGCTCGATCTCTTCATACCTGTGCTTCAAGCTATCAATTTCATTTATAGGCAGGTGGCGAATGGCTAAGCCGCTGTGCACATCCCCAGCAGGTAAGCTACCTCCAACAGCAGATGTGCTCACTGATTTCTTGGCAGCTTCGGTCCGACGCTTTATAGAGTCAATTGCAGATTTATAGTCCATCAAATGTTGCTTTGTCGCCATCAGACGACTTTTTTAGATTGAAAACGTATTGTTGCTCGTTTGCCGTCGTTAGCAAAAAAGAAAATTCGCACCCCATTAGTGGCGAACGTATGATCGAGAGCACCTTCGCTGGTGAAACGCGACAGAAGATAGAAGCTTCCGTCGAAAACGCCGGACCTGACGACGTAACCAACTATTACGATTTTACCGTTGAATTGAAGAGTGCTAGAGTATATACGTAGGCCCACGCCAAAACTATTATTCAGATTACCATCTAGCGTCAAACGAGCGAGGAATGCATTCCTGCAGAAATGTCGCGCGCTGTGCAAACGATTGCGGACATGCAGTCGAGACTTCAGCCTGCTCGATGTCGCTGCAAGTATGACGTTGAGAATTCGACTAGGTGACGTCTCGTGTCAGCCCTGCTGACTGCGTATGCGCCTGCTGACTGCGTATGCGCCTGCTGACTGCGTATGCGCCTGCGCCTGCGACCGTAAGCATAGCTAGGGCGACGGGCATTTTATTGCCATTTGGTGATCTTTTTATTACCTTTGGGTTTTCTCCCGGGAGGTAACCCGCGTCCTCCAGCTGGCTGGTGGCGAATTCTTTATTAGTTTCATAATCGCTCTCAGAGAGTTGATTGAAGGTTCCACGCGCTCGGGTATAAGAGGCCTTAAGCGTAGCTAGGGCGACGGGCATTTTATTGCCATTTGGTGATCTTTTTATTTCCTCCAGCTGGCTGGTGGCGAATTTTTTATCAGTTTCATAATCGCTCTCAGAGAGTTGATTGAAGGTTCCACGCGCTTGGGTATAAGAGGCCTTAAGTATATTGACGCTTGGACTTCCATTGATAAGCTTCGATATGCCCTGCCAATCATCTTGACCTACGAAGTCTCTCTTTTCGACGAATAACCCAACAACGTACGTTTTGCCCATAATACGTTTGACCTCGCTGTAAGACATTGGGAATGCTTCTTAAGGACTTGTCGACTTGCTTTCATGTAGATTAAGAGCGCTGGTGCGTCGTATCTCTTCTTTCCCTGTGTCGACGACGAAGGCGAAAATGGTGAAGTAATCAAAAAAGCACCGTACGATTCCATAGAGTTTATAAAGACAACAATATTATCCTATTCTCCCCTGAAGATTCTTGAAGATGTAGCGTAATTTCAGCCGCAATCTTAGGGCCGATGCCTTCCATAAAGCGTATTCGCCCCATCTTGTGCGCGAACTGCACTTCTGTCCAGCCATGCTTGTTGATTGCAGTTTTGGTAGCTGGCTTAAACGCAACCGGAGCATCATTGTCACCATCGGCGTGCGCGTCCGCTTGTTCGCCAGAACAAGCGGATATTAGATGCGATCTCGTCTCTGCGTTCTCGCGGGAGATCCTTCCAAGCCTGCTGGCGTAGAGCGGCCCAATCTGCTCTGCGTTCGGCTGGCCAAGCCGAGCGCCTCTTCTCGATTATGTCGAGAAGAGGCGCTCTTTCGAAAGACTACTCGAAGCGAAGCTATGTTTCGCAGCAATTTCTCCTTCCTTTCGTTCAACAGTTTTGCTCACCCGAAGCGATGATTCTCTACGATCTCTCTCTTGCGCTCCTCCGACTAATTCGACCCACGCCTGGCGATGAACCTCGGCGTTTTCCTGCTTGCGCTCCTCCGGGAACAACTCCCACATGATGGCTGCGTATGCGCGATGCGCTGACCTGTACGCCTCCAGTCCGCACGGCTGGCGCCAATTAGACGGATAAGGGACGTGAGAGTAACTCCAAGCGAAAGGTCCGACGTTGCTTTGACGAGCTCTCCCGATACTCTCTCGGCTGTGCCGTCGGGGAGATGAGGGACCAATTCAGGCGGCAGTAGAGGGAAGTCGAAAAGCAGCGGACCAAAGCGGTCGAACATAAAACTCGTCCGGCTAGGTCGCGGCTTCCCTTGAGAGTCGAGACGGCTCGCAAGAGTGAGCAGCAAGACTCGAGGAGGAGCTGCTTCAAGCTGCTCCCAGCTCTCTTACTCGCTGCGCAGCACTTCGAGACGAAGCTGCAGGTGCCGCCCGATGATCGACTTCGTTTCCTCGGGTGTATGTTCTCGCTAGAGATTCTCTGTACTAACGGTGCCGCTTTCGACGTGGCCCTCTACATCGCTGTCCATGTCCGACAGCCATGCCTCCTCGAGCGACTCGCCGTTCTCGTTGTTCGTCGAATCATCTGCCGGGCGTTTCATCTTGTGGGTGAGAGGGCACAGCGCGGGAGGACTCCCGCTAAAAAACGCGTTCTCCTGTCTCAGAAGAAGAAAATGACATTGCCGCCTTGCCTACCCAATAAAATAGCTAAGATTTCGCGGTGCTAATCATAAAACACAACAAGACTGAGCATAACGCTAGCCAAAAGTTGGCCAACGATCGCTGGAGGTGCAACGCCATAGACTTGTTTAAGTAAGATGCAGCACCAGGACAGAGGTGCCTTAGTCAGGCAAATTCATCGATAGGTTCGTGTGCAGCTTCGCGCATTCTCCCTTCCCCAGACGCTCGCAAAAGGAATCTATTACTAGCGCCCTGTCAAACTCCTCATTCACTTCTTTTTCTTGCGAGTCAAGGTATTGCAAAGTCTGCTGGAGCTTTGCCCGAGTCTGCTGGAGCTTTGCCCGCTCTTGGGAGATTTCGCCGATGTGCGCACGCAAAGCATGCAGTTCTGTCTTCGGCCCCCATGCTTTCAACGCGGACATGTACTTGTTCATCTGGCGCTCGATCTGTATCCTCGCGGTCTGGCAATTGCTGCCAGCGCCGGAGTGCTTCGTAGCCGTATCAGTGTACGCCAACAGGCGATTGCCAAGTTTGCTCCGCTGCAGCACTATTAGGGCAGTGCACTGGCGCCATGCCATAAGCTCCAAAACGTGCGCTTCAAGCGTGCCGTCACCGTCTGCGATGACTAGGGCCTGTCGCGGTAAAGAGGCTTTGATGAGATGGGGCTGCATAAGGATACTCACTATCAGATGGTTTAGCTCCCGCACAGCGTTGGGGGCACCAAGTTCTGCCATAACCGCGCCTGATTGGGATATCGTGGCAATGGGCTTATACCCACGGTGCGTCAGCACTGATATCACTCTTGGCTGAACAAGCATGTTAATATTGTTCTTTTACTTCGTTGACATATAACAGTACAAGTTCCCTCCCATCAATCAGACAATGGGAAACAAGTAGGTCGCAAACGCTCACTGGCTAAGTGCTGGTAGATGGCAACCACGTTTCGCGCCGCATTGATATCGCGGCGCGAATGCAAAGGATGTCGATCTGCGCTATAAAAAATCCATCACACCATGACACCGTGTACCTTCTTACCGCCAATCTGCTTCTCTCCCATCCTCAAAAAGCGTCTGGAGCACACCTGAGAGGTGAAGGCTTCGTGTACCAGTGAAACTCTTGCCCCATGCACGGTTGAAAGCCGCTGGTGTAGTCGAGCCCGAGGAGCTGGAGAGTGGCCAAACCCAGTTGAACAGCGGCTGCCGTCTCCAAACGCTACAAAAACTCTTCCCTGGCCAAGCGGCGCGCTCCACCCAATTTCATCAAGCGTTGACACAATAAGTCCAGCGATCGTTCTCACCTCATGTAATTACCGAATCGCAGTCTGCGGATGCATGATTTCCTCAAAGCGAGGCATCTGGCGTCCAGTAGTGGCAGCGCATGGGATAGGTACCGCAACCATCGCAGATTATCCAGTTTTTTCCTCGTAGGCGTACGCTCTGCTAGTCGAAGCAGGTTAGAAGTTGCATAGCCCGGTAGCTGGCGGGAGCTTCCGCGAAGCGCTCGGCGCGTGCACTGAGCTTTCCGGGCACACTGACTTTCATGCGCATGCTGTTTCGTGGACATGGTAGGGGCGCTCTCCGACCCGGAGTCGTAGGCGACGATCATGTCTCGGCACCCTGGGTCTATGCCAAAGGTTATGCAAATGCTGCCCGCGTCATCCCTCTGCCTGATTTGGAAATCGTTTTCATCTGTTGCAAAGTGCACATTCCAACGAGAGCGTGATCGCAAACAAAACACAATGACACGGATGAGGCGAGTTGTGTGTTTAGACTTCCTTTCGGACATGATTTAGCAACGGGGAAGCTTTGATGCTGGTTGAGCAGCAGCTTTAGAGTATCTCGGTAACGCCAACAAAAAAATGTCGCATTGCACATGCATATGGTGCAACGCGTGGAAAAATGTGCTTATTGATGTTTAGGGAGCAATACTGGTATGAACACAAACTCTCGTTTCTTTTGTACGCACAGAAGTGGCTGCTGCCCGTCGCGTGGGTGAGGCTGGCTTCGAATTTCCGTTTTCTCTGCGAGGGTTTGTGTGCAATACGCGCAGTATATGCGCTGAGGCTTGCTTAGATATTCGCACTCCGGTTTTGGGAGACGGATCTTACATACCCCACACGCGAGTCCACTCCCGAAACCTTGAATTAGAGGAGCGGAGAACGCATACTGATCATACATGAGCGTCGCATGGTTTTCAGGGCCGAGTGCGTCGATCCGAGTCCTCAGAATTTCGACCTCACTTTGTATGCGCGTGGTTTCGCGCTCGTCCATCAGAGCGCGCCATCGCTCGTAGGGAGATGGCATCACATCGATCGAGCCTTCCCTGTACCACTTTTGCACGTTAGCTTGTTCAGAGTCCGGTAGTGCGTCGAATTCGACCTCGTCGTCTTCATCAGGCTCAGCCAATATGCGAGTGTATGCTACGGGATACCCCCTCGTCGGGACGGGTTTGTCCCGCGCGTCCAGAGGCGCTATCGAGCCGGAAGCTAATAGACACTTTCGACAATTCTCCATGAATTCCGCAGTGCTGATCGTTCTCAATGGATGTTCTTTGGCGTACAGTAACAGTTGAAGCATTTGCCACAGCTCGCACTCCTCCGACACCAACTCCCAAAGCTCGTTCGTGTTGATGTTGTATAGTCTCACTCGCCGATCGACTGCGCCTGGCGTCTTAGCGCTGTGCTGTCGCACCATTAAGCCGTAGAGCGCCGCCTGCAGTTGGTGCGCGAACGTAAATTCTTTCGTACACTTGAATTCATAGATAGAACGATCTGTTTGGAAATCCAGAACCCCGAACACCCTATATTTGATGCGGTTTTCTTCGGACTCGCAATCTAACCCGAAAGGAATTTCAAGGTCCAGGGGCTCCTCGTCCTTCAATAGGTTTTGCAACCGCCTCTCCCCGGCATCGAAACAAGTCTTAGAGAGCCAAGCGAAGTCGCGCGGAAGCTGCACGAGCGGAAAGTACAACGCGTCGTGATTGCACATCCACAGAGCCGCGAGCAAGAGCGTGTCACTTGGGCTTAGTGTAGTTCCGTGCTCCGGCTCTCCTTGTATGATCGTCTCGTTGATTGTTCTCAAACGAGTAACCAGTTCGTCGGCTTCGTCGCGTTTTAGTACTTTTTCCATCTCCTCGATGGCATATGTTGTATGTCTTACCGTGCGAGCTTTAAAGTCGGGATATCGTCTCAGGTAATGATATATGGGTATCGCTAGCCCGTTGATACACGAACTATCCTCTGTGATGTCCAAAGATTCGTTATATTCTTTGCCATCCTTGACGGTATTCAAGAGGGATCCCTCGTCCTCGCGGCATCCGACGTTCCTCGATACAACACGGAAGCGCACGAGCTTGGCGAGTCTATCATGGTAAAGGAAGAGATTCGGCAAATCGCAGAGAGCCGACACTCCGACCCCCCGAGTGTCCCTGTCATCTTTATTCGGGGACGCCTGGCTTCTAGCCGTGCCGTGTATTACCAAGAAAGGTCGCATAGCCTGCGAGTGCATCGCGGCACGATTGAGGAAGGGAAGATGTTCCGCGCGTCGATCTTTCACCAGCACTAGCTTCTCTTTGGCGCGCGTGAGCGCTACATACATCGCATTTGTAACGGTTTGCGGAGATGCATCTTTGGCGTAATATTCGAAATACGACGCGTCGAAGCATAACACGATGACGAGCTTCCTCTCCAGACCTTTGGCTTTCACAAAGTTGGTGAAGAGTATCTTGTTCGCGACCTCTTCTTCGGAAGCGAAGTAGTCGTCGCGGCTTCGATCGACGTACAGCTTGTGTCCCCGGTTGCACAAGTAATGCGCGAATTTATTGATCGAGCTTTTTGCATTAGTGCTTTTGACTGAGGGTGCCAAGATCATAATTTCCCCATCTTTATACCCCTTCTGTATTAAGCCATGCCAAAGTGCCGTCAAGTCCTGCGTCATCTCTGCGTCGCGTGACCACGAAGTTTCATAGAGTTCGACCTTCTCGTCGTGGGTTTTCGTACAAAGCAATCGCTCTTGACCGAGCACAATTCTGTTTATGAAATGCACCATGGATCGCGTAAGACGATAAGTGGTGTGAAGAGGCCGTGAGACCCACTGAGCGGCGTTGAGGGGGAAGCACGCGGAAGTGTGCTGCAGGAATCGAGCATCGGCCCCAAAGACTTCGTAGACCATCTGGAAGACATCGCCCAAGACGCACAGATGCGACAACTCTACATCCGCAAAATCATTGAAGATCTTGAGCACGAATCGATAAAAGAGCTCTTTGAGATCTTGCGCCTCGTCTATAATCACGATGTCAAAGCCGGTCTTGCGTCTAGGCTTAAGGTTTTGATCCAAAATCGCAAGCATATCCTCGTCCCCCCGGCATGGGTCGCGATAGTATTTGAGACCAAATGCGTGGAAGCTGTGGGCTTCGATGTTAGTCAGGCCTACCGCACTGGCTCTCTGGCGCGTTTCGGTCTTCAACCTCGCGTTGAAAGTCAGCAGCAAGATCTTTTTCGAGGAGTAGTGCTCGGCAATTTTCAGAGACAGTGTAGTTTTGCCACTACCTGCAACGGCGTCGATGCAAACATTTCCTCGTCCAATGCTCTCGATGATGAGTTTCTGCTCGGAGTTCGCGTCCGGTAGTTTGAATGTTTTGGCTGTCGCTTCCTCTAATCTTTGGCGCTTCGAAGGAGATTCAGAGATCATTGTCGTGTGATGTGACATCATGCATGAAATATTTTTATTTATACATACTCGGGGACACGATAGTATTATGTGACGCACGTACGCGCTGCGGCACATAATACTATCGTGTGAGTGGAAACCATTGGACACCGTCATTTCGAGGACATCATTCCCACTTCTGGGAAAGTTGCACAAATCGATGTTTACACAACTTGCAACCATTGCGGAACAGCGGCAGACATAACATTATCAGAACGCGAGGGGCGCCCAACGAGAAGAGTATGCAGTGCTAATCGTAACTGGCTCGCAAACCAACCTTTCATCACGTTCTTCCATTGGTGCCAGCGCTGGGAATGCGAGCAAGCTTGGCCGGGATAAAAATATTCACTCGATCGCGTCACGTGGTGGTCGAGATAGCGTCGCCGACTGTGCCACTTTTTGCGGCGCCCTCCGATCTCTATGGGCGCCCGGTTGACCGATTGCATTATGCGCATCCTCGCTGCGACATATGTTACACGCACGACGCGGAGAATTCGATTCGACGGGGGGGGTACGGTAACGACGATGATCCGCCGCGTTCGTCCCTTGACCAAACGAACCCAGCACCCTCGAGACGCCGCTCGCGTTCGGCTGCGAGTTTGCCGCAACAAAATATAGGGGAGAACTATTTCAACTATCCACAACAATATTTCTGATTGCGAATGTTTACAGGATGAGGAGTGCAAACTCCAGGGTTTGGATTACATTTCCATGACTTTGACCCCGAAGATGTGATCATAGGGGTGGCCATTCCGCAACACATGCTAACGTCCTGTGGTTATTGAGGGAGGTAGTCCGCGGAGTCCAGAACCGAGCGCCTAATTCCCTCCCCGACAATTAGCGTCGTAGCACATGCGGTACATCGCGGTTCCGGGCGCTCCCCAAGAAGCGCATTGCGAGCAATCCATGTCTGTAGGCGTGTCGGCCCAAATCCCACGGCAGTCCTCCTCTTCTGCGTACGAACAAGTGAAGTAGGCGGGTTGACAGGACATGCCTTCGCACTCTCGTTTGCGCGACTGCGAGAGGCATCCCTGCGGAGACCGGCCTTTCTCAGCAGCTGGTCTCGGTGGACAATGACTGGCGACCTCTTTTTGGCCGCTCTTTACCTCGTGCCACTCGCATGCGCCTTCGGGACTAGTTGCGCCGAGACAGTAATACGGTCCGCCGCGCGATTCCTCGCTTGGTGTCTGCATGCTCGTCCTTTCTATTGAAAGGAATCAAACAAGAGCCTAAAGGGGGGTATTACGAATCCTACAGAGAGTCTGAGCAGCGCGCACGCAGAGTCACCGGAGGCGGACACTCCATCGGTCGCAAAATAATTGGCGAACACGGCGCCTTGGCAATGGTTTCAAGCGCAACTCGTTACTTTCACGGGATGGAGGACTTGAGGTCGCGAACTTCGCAATAACTGTCTCCGAAAGAACAACGAAGTGTAGAGTAGCTGGGTCCGAGTGGCCATTGTCTCCTATTTCCTCCAACCCTGGACCATGGGATGCTCCATGCTCTATCTTTGTGCGCACGGGGCGCTGGCGCGCCGCAGAAAGCCAGAAACAGAAAGGCACAACTCACACAGAAGCCCAGTTGCCTAGCTGCCTCCTGCACGCGCAGCAGAATGAACCCCTGCATGCTGCGGATAGTTGTTCGCCAACAACTGCAGCAATTGATCTATCTCGCCGGCATACGTCACAATACGAACATCGAGGTTGTAGTACTTGTATCGTTCGCAAGCGCGAGTCATCGCCGCCACAATCCACTCCATAGGGTTCCCAAAGACCCCCCCCCGAGTTTCGTAAGGAAGACGCGGCGTGAACCGTCTCTTCCTTCATGGCGCTGCGCTGCCAGCAGCCCAGCGCACAGTGTCGCATCATAGGAAGCTTCCAAGACGATGGACGCGAACTTCTGCCATTGTTCGGGACTTGACTGTCTGTTGTAACCCACAGAACACGCGGAACCGAAGACCTGCGTGACCGTCTGCGAGGGCCTGTTCAGAATTTTCTGGCCCCAACCAGTCGCTGTCACCTCCACTTCCTCGTGCACGCCGACGCGCAAAGCGCTCCGCAGCTTCTCCTTATCTTTTTCTTCCTCGAACGACTCGAGCCTTTTGTTCAGTTTTTTTATCTGTCCTGAGTCGGCCATCGTATATCCGCCCCGCGTGTCGTACAGTTGCTTATTTTCGTTGCCCAGCAACGCCGAGACATCACTGAGGTTGTCGATCATGCGGTCGTGCGTCTGGCCGAATTGTTCGGAGAGGCCGTTGCCCTCAGCGGGCAACCGCGCGAAGTAGTTCCTGAAGACCGTGGCCGGCCCGCACGCGATTGAGCAAGCAGGACCCTGCGTCCGGTCTTCCTTGTAATTCGTGACACCATCTTCGGGCGTGACGTTTGGCCCAACAAACTCGAGGCAGTTGAACTGGGACGCCACCTGGAAAGTGGCATGTAGATTAGCGGGGTCCGCAATCTTTTCCGTGACGTCCCCGGTCTCATTGTTGACTGTCAGCGTTCCCACCAGTGACTTGCTGTTGACTCTGCTGCGCAGCTCGTCGAGCCGCGGAGTTGAAAAATATCCGATACCGTACTCTGACCAGTTCACACGGCTGACGAGACATTGTCCCACGCGACTCTCGTCGCATGGCACCACCTGCAACCAGCGCTTGGTTTCTGCGTACGAAGCCTCCGCGAATCCGAAGAGTTCGGAGAACCAATCGAGTCCTTTCAACGGTGCATGCTTGCCCCCCTGTTCTTGGGACGAAAAGTTGGTCTGCGAGTGTAAGTGCGCTCGATTTGCAGGGGCTGTTATTTGAGCTCTTAGGTTACGCGAAAAGACCATCGCTGCAAGGCCCACAGCGGCAGTACCGGCCACAAGTGCAGTCGGTGAGGGTGATGAAAAACGTGTCGCCAGATTGCTTTGCGTTCTTCCACCATTACGAGACATCAATCGCCAATTTATTATAACATCAAGAAAATGGCGACCACTGAACTAGCGTGCCGCTTGCGTCCATCGAAGAATACCATGCTCTCGCTCGTCGAGAAAGCACCTTCTTCTTGAACTTCCAAGTCTCCTTTTATTACACCACCAAACATTTGACACGTATTCAGGGCACGTTTACGGAACTCTGCTTTATCCTTCGACGAACTTGTTGTATCCCTCCCAACCAAATCTATAGCTTTGCTCTCTGACAGTGTTCCAAAAGGGTTCGGGCCAAAAGTATCGTTGCCACATCGGATGTACCATATAGCCTTTGCCGGGGACGTCAAGCGTGTTTGGTTCTTTGCTTATGACTTCGCTCCAAAGTTCCATCATGAACTCGTCGGAAACCGCGGAGATGTCGACTGCTACGATACAAGGTGGTGGAAGAACATCGCGAGTGATGAGCATAAATACGTCCGCATGGGTGATGAAAAACGTGTTGCCAGTTTGCTTTGCGTTGCCCCATGTTTACGCTGCATCATTCGTTTGATGTTCATTTAATATTACATCAAACAACTGGTGGCCGCTTATGCACGAGGTGTTATATACGAAGTTTTGCAAGAACCTGTTTGAACGTCTTCCCGCCTCAACGCGGATTTGGATGTGTAATCTGAGAGAGCTCTACGATCAAGGCGTATAGCGGATGTGGCGCTGTGGCAATCATATGTTAGTGGCAAGCATTTGAACACAGTCGGTATATATATATATACGAGTAGCTATTTTTGTTGTGTAGACGGGTTTCTGCGAAAGAATATGCCACAAAATAACTGCAACTTGGCATCGTATGCTTTCGCAAGCAGGCCGTCGCGGATGCTCGTCGCGTCACTCGCCGAAGCGCGCGCCGTCGCTAATCTGCCACGCAAAACACGGAAGCGCGTTCCGCACGCGAGCGCGAAACGTCTCGCTGCTCTTCCGGCCTAGCGTGATCGGTCGTCGCGGTGTCCACGTCGTCCAAAAGATGCGCCTCGAGAACATCCACGGGGTGGACTGGAGCTGCCGCAATCAATACTTTTGGCGCAAACGAGACGAGAATGCCGTCGATGATATCGGTCGAGTCTTCCAAGCTCCGAAGCAATCGAAGTTGATGTTCTCTTAGCAGATCTGCGTAGCGTTGCGTAAAATAAGCACTGTAATAATAAGCACTACCAGGAGGCGCCCACGGGTATTTGTCTTTGTGTTTCTTCCCCGCCGACGTAGCCACTTCCAGACGCCACCACTTACTCGCTTCTGCGACTTGACTTCCTAGTTGTGTCAAATCTGCAGCGTAATACGCCAGCAGTTTCCAAAAAGAAGGCGTCGCGAGCTTCCTGATATTTGAGTTTCGTCGAGCTCTGTCCGAGGATTCTGCGTAGGCCTCATTCGGCAGAATGTAAAGTTTTAACAGATCTCTCCAAGCCACAAGCAACCCATCGCTATCGTATACGGAAAGTGTAAGTGGATGGGGGTGCCCGTTGACTGTCTGTTCGTATTCGGGCGACACTTTATGCATGCCTGCGGCCCACACCCCGTTGGATGGGAATCGTAGATGTTCGAGCATCAGCGCTCTCTCTGTGAGGTATCCCAGGGGCGGTTTGTCGTGGACAGACGGAGCGCGATTATTTCTCTGAGCTCTCAAGATCGACGCGTCGAAACCGGCACCCGGACGGGCATGTTCCTCGTACTCTTCCATCGCTGCTTCGTATAACCAGGGCGATGCGGAATCGTCCGTTGGCTTTCCCAGCAGCGCTCCGTAAATCAACCGCGCCGTGTTAGTAGGTTTCGTACGCGACGATGTAAGATCCACGAGCGACGCCGCCATCTCCAGGCGATGGATGAAACAAACGAACGCACTCAAAATAGCTGCGGGGAGTGGCGCAGGACCTAGTCTCGTTGGCCTGCATCCAAAGGTATTAGTATGCAGGCCGTGACGTAAATCAAAGGATTTATTTGCCACTATTTGCGACGATGCTTAGAAGTGTGAAGAACCTTTCGAGGAAATTTATAAATCCCTAGTTTTCAGATTCTAGGATCGTAATGTATTTCTTTCCACGCGTATGTGGTGGGGTCTAGCTGAAGTAGATAGATTCTCGTCGACCTTGACCGAGGTCTCTCTCCACAAGCTTCCCGGTAGTCAGAAGTTGACAGCAATCCTCGAGGCGCGCCCAAGCAAAGATCACGAATCCCCATTATAATGATACTACGCGTTTTGATACATTGAAAGCTAATTTCATGCACCAACGCGAATCTTATACGTGTCTACTTCACGTCTAATCTTCACCAGATGGGCGGGATGAGTCGTTACTAGAGTATTTGGCGGTATGTCGCCTTTTGCGAACACTCCGTCTCCATGGACAGGCGATGGCGCAACGCCAGCAAAGTTTGAGCCCAACGACATGTTCATGATCAAGTTGAGCATCGCAGGATACGACTGCGCGATTGTTGCACTCACAGGCTGTAAGTGTCTGCGGTCTTCTGGGGAAACCGGGTCTTTCTGCGCGAGACCGTCGAACGAGCGACCGTCTGCTTCGCAAAAAGAGTGTGCACGCGCTCGCAAATCAATCTCACATCTAGCTCTTCCATTGGTGCCAGCGCTGGGGATGCGAGCAAGCCTGACCAGTATAAAATATTCATTCGATCGCGTCACGTTGTAGTCGAGATAGCGTCGCCGACTGTGCTACTTTTTGCGGCGCCCTCCGATCTCTATCGGCGCCTGGTTGACCGATTGCATTATGCGCATCCTCGCTGCGATATATGTTACACGCACGACGCGGAGAATACGATTCGACGGGGGGGGGGCACGGTAGCGTCGATGACCCGCCGTGTTCGTCCCTTGACCAAACGAACCCAGCACCCTCAAGCCGCCGCTCGCGTTCGGCTGCGGGTTTGCCGCAACGAAATATAGTGGAGAACTATTTCAACTATTCACAACAATATTTCTGATTGCGAATAGTTACAGGATGAGCAGAGCAAGCTCCAGGGTTTGGATCACATTTCTATGACTATGCATGTGGACATCTTTGTGCAGAACCACAAGAAATGCTATTCTATAGCTCAGCAGAGGTGATATATACTGCATCATGCGGTTCAGCATGTTTCCATATCGAAGTCGATGAAGGTAACTTTGTTGCGATCGACCATAAGAATACCAGGATGCAAATCAAAGAAACACAAATTCGGAATACGCTCCCGCGCTCCTGTCATGTTTTTTAATATACGCTATGTTCAACAGTAGCCATCGTTTTGAGTTGCCCATAGATTGCACGCGAAATACGAGGAGATTGCCCGTTGATTGTTGATTGCAGCCTTGGTAGCTGGCGTAAACGCATCCGGAGCATCTTTCTCGCCGCCGGCGTGATTGCGCTTGGGCATAATACTGGCAACGATTGTTCAAAAACAGAAAGAGTTGGCGCACTTATACTTGGAGCCTAATACGATTTATATGTGCACTCACAGCAAATACAAGCGCTCTTTTAAAATGAGCGCAAGTGAGCGCAAATACCGGAGCAATCTTCTCGATTCAGGGCGTGTGAATTCCAAGAGATTTATTGGTTCAGTTGGATTTGCGAGTGCTGTCGGCTTAGCTGCTGCGTACCACCACCGGCGAAATCTAGCTGAGTTATTAGGACAACTCCATAGCGTAAAACGGCCAATTCGCAACTCTAAACCTTGCGAACTGCTAGCGTATAGAGTAGCGGCATTTGACCGCATCATCACCATGATCAACCACCACATGTTCTATCAAACAACTGGTACAGCAAATGCGAGCGATAATTCTAGAGAAACTGCATTTCGCAGTCTTCTTCGGGGCATGTGGTTTCCTTTCACTGGATGGGGAGAGGATGGGGTCCTGCGAAAAAAGGGTATGAAAGACGAGCTTATAATAGACGAAGACGACATCTTGGGAGAGTATACTCAGATATTTAAGGAAATGTACCCAAATATCTCTCGAGAGGCAATTCGGGGAGCGCTCGGCGAACTAATCAATATAAGAATAGATCTAAACAGATCAAGGCGTTCAGAGGAACAAGATGCGAAATCAATGTTGATGGCAACTCTAGGTAAGGGGCCTTCTACGCGTGAGGGTTATGAGCTAGCATGCTTACTTTATAGAAGTCAACAGCCATCGGCATCTACACCCTTTTTCACTGAAACTAAACTGGGTCGAATGATACTGGCAAACAGTAATAAGTACGCTGCAAATTGCAAGCTTATTATTAAGCCGAGCAGCTTCGAGAAAAGTAATTTACCGTCTGCCTATACGCCAGATACGGATCAGCACGACCTGAAATATGACAGCAAAAATAATCCCCTCTTCCGCAAAGGACTCTTACAAAGCAACTCAATAGAAGCAGTAGCACACGTCTAATTATGCTCTAGCGTTTCCTCGGGCTTACGTTCGCCCCTGGAGATGCCGTTTCGAGGGGACTCTATTATTTCCGAGTCCTGTTACTTGTTTAAAATCTCTTTCGGCTATTTGTGAGCTTCGGATTATACTAGCTCTCTTCATGCCAAGCTATTTTGTCGAGCTCTCACTGCATCTCATAGGAGCTCGACGAATTCGACGTATCCGACAAAGTCCGCGCTTTCTTGCGCTCTTGCTGCTTCTGTCTGGCGTCCGCATGCTCTCCTTCGCTTTTTTTGGTAGCGAGTAGCATTTTCCTCCGTTTGCACCCCGTACGACTTCAGCGATGACTGCACCACCTTTATGTACTTGTCAAGAAAACCTTCCGGAAAGCTTCTCGTTTTTTCCCACCCATACATAACCTTCTGGATCCCGTTCTGCTCGTTTCTCAGGAGAAACGAGCAGAACGCGTGACCATGTTGTCGTAGGCCTCCTCCACCTTCGTGATGAATTTCTTGAACGTTGTTTCGGTCCCCTTGTCGTGTATAGGCCCATGTCCAGGGCATTGCGGGTGCCAATCATGCGCCTCGGATGAGGTCGGTCAGCTTGGCATTCAGAGCGGGCGGCGCGTCGGAGCCACAGCAAATGGCCGTGTCGCGACTCCTGAGGTGCATGCGCACGACTCGAGCCACAAAGAGCCACGATCCACTTCCCGTTGCATTGAGCTCGTCCAAAACGCCCGCAGTGTCCGCGCCCCGCACTTTCTGGCGGGCAAAGATAAAGAGATCAGTGAAGCAGCGCTAGATGCACCAGAAGCTATAGGCCTGGATAAAAATAACCTGCAAGCGCTCATAAATAATTTGAATAATCAACGCAGAAATATAGCTGGATATGTGCCGCTTGCATTTTGCAAAGTAGTAGGATTCTTAATGACCCCTATCGTAATTCCTACTCTTTGGCTTGTAGGACATAAAGAAGAAGCTAGGACACTTTCAGACGCTGCAATTGCAAAACTCAAGCAGACTTTGCACGAGTAGCTGCTACGCAGAGTGAATACAGGTCATTAAAGCTTAAATTTTGACATATTCCAGCTCACTCCTTCCTCGGCATGAATACTTTGACAACCATGGATTTAACAATCCTGGTTTTGGTGGAAACGAGTGTGGACTCCAATTCCACACAAACTTCTGAATCCCGGATGCAGAATATTAGTCGATCTTTGATCCACAGCTCGACTAGGATAATAGTCGAAGGTTGACTAAAAAAGGACAGTACAACAAATAGCAACTATGCCTCTTGATCTGGATGATGTCGATATAGCGCTGAAGATGTTTCGAGAGAATCCTCAAGATGTTCACAATTTTATCGATGTTCTGATTGGAACACCATCTCAAGTACCAGATGATGAGGTCTTTGCTGCCCTGAAACGCACCAAGCATACTAGCTATGAGTATAGCGCAGCGCTTCCATATCTCCTCGTTTTGTGCAAAGAGGGTCAGCCATACCGAGGTACCAAAGACTATTGTCACATGCTGCGAAACGACGAAGACCTTGCGAGCGAAAAAGTGCCGTTTGTATACAATAAAGAAAAAAGAGTAAAATCCACTCGTATTGGTTCTTTTGCCGACTCCTACTTAGCGTCGCTCTACGATAAAGAAGCAAATACGACAGCAAAATATCTCGTTGCTCAAATCACATGCGCTGAGAAGCAATTGATGGTTATTGGTGCTCTACTTATGGCGCATCTGCCGAAGGACACCGCTGTGACGCAATTGCGGTGCCTCAGAACCATTGCTGAACACCCAAAGCAAGCACGTGCCAAACTTTGTGTTCAGCTCTGTGTCGCTGTAAGCAATTCCAAATCTAAGGTTGAGAAACATAATGTGAAGGAAATATGCAACACAGCATTGACAAAGTATACCGAGTGCTGGAAGAAGATTCTAAGCATGGGGGGGCAAGAAGTGCACTCCAAAATTTTCGAGGAGTTTAAAACACGCGAAATATTTGAGCAGGCAATCAGTACTGGCTTCGTTGCGAATCTCCTCACCATTGGAGCTGGCAGAGACGCAGACGGCCGCAATGCCGCACTAGACACTCTGGAGAGTATGGGCGTAGACAGAGCGCACGTAGAAGGTACGCTCGTGCGCTTGAAAGGTGTAAAGAGAAATCTTGCCGGGAAGGTAATTCATGCAATTGCTCGCGGCATAGTTTTTACAGGAATCTATGCCATACATATTCCCATGCGCCCCATCCTGTATGTAACAGGGCATATCACAGGACGCCAACTCTTCGGACTGCCCTCTCGCTCGCATCCTGCGTTGCGAAAAGCAGAACAGACACTACGAGAATAGTGATACTGCAATCGATTGTCGTTCGTCTGCGTTGCATTTTCTCAGCATCCGCGCATACATATAGATTGGTGGCTCTGGAGGCTCGAATCCCCCAGTATGCTCTGACCAAGCAACCGTGTATGGGCGCTTGTGAGCTGCTTCGTTTGCTCGTCTAATGTCTCTCCCCACGTGTTGGCAGTGACCATGGATACCTTTAAATGTGCAATTATTTTAAACATCCCCTGAAGAGCTTCATAGATGAGGCGAGCTGTGCTTTTGGACTGCAATTTGGACATGATTTAGTGACGGGGGGGAGCTTTGCTGCGGTTTGAGTAACAGCTCGGCCGCAGACGTTTCATCTCGCGGCCATGTGGGACTCCAGCTGCGCCGTTAGCGTGCGCCCTCCCACGACGCGGCATTGCGGAGTCTGCACAAGAAGTTCCAATACTGCGGTGTTCTGGCGACAGAGTATCAACGTGTGAGGGAATTGCGGGCCGGATTGCCATTTGATACGCGCTTCCTCCGTCTTTGCCGCGAGTCGACGAAACGATATCATAGGTCTTCCGAAGCGTTCCTCCAAGAAGCCCGCTGTGCGCGAGTCCAAGCGGTACGTGCCGTACCATTCGATAGCGTGCGGCAGTTGTGGGGTGGGCTCGAGGTGGCAGCGACACGGTCGGCGCAGCTCGCGGCAAGGCGGCTCGTCCCTGAAGCCGTTTATCGCCTGCATGGTGTCGCCAACTAACACAATCGGCTTCGTGGTCTGTCGAAGGAACCGCAGCTCTTGAGCGGAGAGGAGATCCTGCATCTCGTCCACCACGAGCGCGTCTTTTCGCGGTCGGTCTTCTACTATGAATGGGATATTGGAAAGTGTTTATGGAACGTTGGAATACGAAGCAAATATTGATTTGTTTTACGCAATTGCGATTACATCTCAACGTCATCGCCTTTGCAGCACAAGAGGTCGCACCCTCGATCGCGGCACGTAGGTCAGGAGAAGGTCTCAACCGCCCTGGCTTAACTTTGATTGAGATGTCTCTGTATGTCTCTTCGGCATCTAATCCTTCGACGCTCTTGCGCTTCCTTGCCTTCGGCATCTGCCATCGCCAACAAATAATACGGCCGCGTGAGGGGGAGGGACACTCGCGAGCTGCTCCCTGAACATATGCGGCTACGATATACAAAAATGGCAGGGCTTCGCCTGCGTTCTCTGTGGAAGTGCAAATTGCTAGAATCTGCGAACTCTACAATAGCGGAGAGAGCCAAAAAGCTCATGGACTTGAAATTACGTGCTAGCTTCTCGTATCGAACACGAATTCTACGAAATTGATCCAGAAGTCCGAAAGTCTGTTCTACAACGTATCTTCCTCTATATATACATCCTGCGTGCGGCGTCTGGGAATGCTAGCTATCAAGCCGTGCTGCTGGCAGACGCTGCGACAGTGCGAAGCGTCGTAACCTTTGTCCGCAAGTAATTCCGTAGATTTCCCGCCATGATTCACTTTGCGCTGGAATGTTTCCAGCGTATGTTTGAGAGTCAGAACGTCGTTCTTGTTAGCTCTGTGCAAGACAGCGCGGAGGGGAGTACCTCTAGAATTTGTGAGCAACGAAATCTTGGAAGCTTTACGGCCACGATCGGTCGGATTTCTGCCGAGTACGTCAAAACCGTGAACGTTTTTGACGTAGCTTGTATCGATGACCAAGGGGCCCTCGACATTCCTGGATGCTCTACTTGCGCATGAGTAAAACACGTCTACCATTACTTCGCTTTGGACCACACAGCGAAGTAATGGTAGACGGTCTTATAAGAAGCGCCGTTTACAGGGAGTTGACTCCATTGTTACCCCGTCCTACAAACGAAGACGATGCGATCTAATATATCTGCCGTTGTCGGTTTCCGCTTACGCCCTAGATTTGGCCAGTTCGACCTTTTAGCTTCGAAAGCGCATATTGCGTGCATGAGTTCATTCTTGAGCTGAATTTGCATTTCGACTACAAGACCGTTCTTGACTTTTCAGACACATTTTCAGACGACCTCTAAACAAATACAACTAGCCTAATTTCTATCAGCTGAGGAAATAGAACACCACAAACTAGTTGCCAATGTCGCAGTAGTGCTGGCAGCGCTATTCTGGTTTCTGTTCTTTATATAAGCGGCCACATAGCTACACGACATCCCTCTTGCGCTTTGGATGTAAAGCGCTTGCTAGTCGTTCACGGAGAGCTTTCCAATCTTTGCCTAGCCGTCCATCCACCAATTGCTTAAATTTGTAATCATCTTGAAGTTGACGCAGCGTGGCGACACTCGATAAAAGGGGCAAATGCCACAAAACGGAGCCCTTTGGCGGAAGAACTTCAGTTTGGTTGTCAGTGCACAGAGCAACTGCATCCGCTTCCGCGTTTTGGAGAATTGCGTGTACATCGAGAAATATAGATTCCGCCTCAACGCCCAAAGCCAGTATAAGGAGCCTGCATTTTTTGTAGGCACTGCCAAGCTGGCGCTGCATGAGGTGGATGGACGCAACCTGTAGCTCATAACATGGTTTTTGGGGCATGACCGCGAAGAGCGCCAATAATGGAGAAGTCGGTATACAACCGCAGAGTGTTTTGTGCTTATCGGTTTCGAATACGCTCGCCCGCCCAGCAACGAGCACAACCTTGAATCCAAGCGTGTCGTCTTTGACGTCTGCGCTCGAAGAAGCTATTACAGACGCTCCGTGCAGTTCTTGCATGAGACGGGCAGAAGGAGGCCAGCGAGGTCGCGCCAATTCTTCACACGTCCGCTGCATCGCTTCCAATCGCTCTTCGCGTAATTCAACGGCCGCTTCTCGGAACTCTCCATCCAACGAACGTTGTCCCCCGCCAAATTCATTCACATACTGCGAGCTCACGGTGTTCCCACAAACAGTCGTGCGACAGCCATGTAGGTATAACGCTCCACTGCTTATTACCTTTGTGTATGTCCCGTGACTCTTTTTACTTTGTGCAATAAGTTGACTTGCTCGTGCGAGACGAGCTTCTTTGACGCACATGGTGGCTCCTCGAATTTCGCGATATTCTCTGACGTCGTGTACTGAGCGAACTTTTACATACGTTGCATTGCAGGTGCTTTCAAACCACAGCCGCACGCTCTGACTCGAATGCAGCACCACGTGTGCTGGTATTTGCGAGCTCATGTTTCCGCGGGCATGCGCCCTCTCCCCGTCTTGAGGCGCACTCCGACAGCGGCTGCGAGATTCGAGACATCTCCCAATCAACGCTATGACTTTACGTTCAGTAAAGTATCCGCCTTGCAAGTGCATATGGAGAAAAACGGAATACAGCGGGTGCCGCAAGGGCGGCAGTGGGCTGCTGTCAGTAGAACATTCCCACGCGATGGGAGAATCTCGGGCGCACTTGCCTACGCGTTCTGTCAATCCTCGCACGTAATGCGCCCAATTTGGCATTACCACGATATGATTACCAAGAATGTTAGTGTATTCTTTTTTGGTTTGTGCTGGTGGAGGCACTCGTGGATTTCTGTCGTCTAGCATGTTCCCCACCTCTGGCCACAGCTCACCGGTCACTATATCGAGTTGCAGCCATTTTTCCAAATCCCGAGGAGCGAGGAAGCCTTGTTGCTCCAGAGGCAATGAGCACCGCGAGCGGATCAAATCAAGAGTAGGAAAAACAAGGAGTGCTTGGTCGCCAGAGTTTTGGCTATCGGCCAGCGTAAGAAAAAGATCTTCACGAGTGGGGGTGGCACAGGACGTGATTCCGGAGCGTTGATGCAAGTAGTGTTCATGTATGCTGTAAGCATTGCGCTGTACCTCCTCTACCCTCAATGCTAATTCCGGTACTTTAGGCATGTTTTCAGTGATGCAGGAGTACTGGTTCAGTTCATGCAGCGTCGCTGTTTCTTTCTTTGGGTGTAGCGATCTCAGAGTGCGAACAGATGCGCTGAGTTCGGCGTCGTCTAAGATTTGACGTAAACGTCTCCGAACAAGCTTCTGCACTTGATTGATGCCTTTATTCCATTGCGGTCCTAGCCATGGAAAACGACACTTGCCATCACCATGGAAGATCGGGAAATGCAGCCAGCGCCCGAGCAAATATAGGACACATGCTTGCGCGAGGAACTCCCTCAACATGCTCTGTCGATCTTGATTCACTGCGATGAAGAGCAAGCCGTGTTTTTGCTGTAGAAGACGAAGAAGCGTTTGCTGTTTTTGTCCAAACAATATACATTCTCCTATATCTCCTACATTCCGATAGTATTCTTTGCGAGTGTAAGGTCCAAACAGTAGCGAGTTTGCCTGGATTCTCCGGCCGGCCGATCGAGCGCTGAGAACTGCAGGATGAGTCAAGCAAGGAGCGGTCAACCGCATGTTGGCCGGCATTATTCCGGCATCGCACCAAGGAGTGAAAGGAAGCTCAAAATATAATATCCAATCGCGGCGATTGAAACATTCTGGTGGACGGCACAGACGTCTAAGATGTCGGAAATGACGACATTGGTGCACTACCCAGTCTTTGGCTCGATTATCGTACGAAAAGTAAGTAGAGAGATTGTTAGCCGAAAACCAGTCTGCTTCAGTAGACTCGGAAAAACGAAGGAGTCTAACAGCATCATCCTTGCTCCCAGCCACCCGATACGGGTACAGCATCGCAGACAATGAACTTTCTTTCTTGCCCCTCAAATCCGTCTCTTCCCATATTGGTGAGGGCTTCCAAGGGGTTGGCCACTGCTTTGTGTGCCATGCGTTGCGCATAACCCGAAGCAGAGTTTCACAAGCCGTATCAAAATCATAACGAGCGTCTGTGCCTAGGAACCAATGGTGGGCAGCCACACACGACGCCCGGGGCACAGGCGCTCCTTCTCGATGGAATGCTGCAACAAGCGACGAATCGCTCTCAAAGTCCAAAAGAGAGAAACGGAAGACAAACAGAGGCCACAATTCTAATGAGTGCGTCAACGGCTCCAATGCATACTTCATATAAGGACACTGAGCAAGAGCGAGATGGGACTCTGCTCCATTGGAAAGTGTTGCTCTAAGCAAGCAGGCAAACCATGCTACCTGTGGTACATTTTCAGGTGTAACCAAACGTCGCAGAACTGGCTGGTGAATCTCGTGAGCACCGAGTCGTGCACCGAGAGGTGCTGTAAGACAGGAAGTGGTTTGTTCTCCTTTCTCAATTTCGCTAGTATCAGCAAAACCCATTTTTTGGGGACTAGCAACCCAGTTCTTGCGCATGTGAATGATGTCTCCTGTTTCGTTTCTTACACCACGATTGCTAGGATCACATAGGACATCGCGGGCTAATTCCGCGTCTGAACGCTCTCTGTCATGCTGTGTGTCGCGCGACACTTTATCGCGTTGAGCAAAGGCCGCGTTCCAAGCTTCGGCCACAGGATCACACCGAAGAGCTCTGAGTACGGCAGTGGACGGCTTAATGCGTTCACCCGCTGCAGTCCATGCGGTGCCATTTGTCCCCCATATCCTATGTCCGAAAGCATCAAGTACACCCTTTGGCCTGGGTCGATCGCTGTATAAATCTCTCATGATTTCCGCAAAGGATTCTGTCTGCTTTCGTCTAATTAGTGAGTCGTTTTTTTTTTCGTCTGGGGATCTATTCTCGTGTGGGGTGAGCAATTCCCTAAGCAAGCAAGCAGCTTGCTTCACTCCTCCGTGGGGTCCACCAAGCAAGCTTTCACCATAGTGCTCTGCATATTGCACTATGTCGTCCAAGAGTGCAGCCTTACCCTCGCAGTTTACGGTTCTGTACGTAATAGCGTGAGTCAAGCGAAGCTTACGAGAGGCGACATGCGTACGCTCCTGTAGCGTTTGGGCGCAGCTGACGCCGGCATTCCAGCACCCCAAAACATTCTGTCTACCCAATATATTCGACCATCGGGGTATAATGTAGGAACTGCAAAAGTGACGCACGCAATGCACCGATTCACATAAAGAGAGCACCCACTGGAAACCCTCTAGGCAGTGGTCGTATAGAATGCCCGTGCCCTTCAGCATATTCTCGATGGAAAGTGCGGCCGGACGTTCTTCCCGCTGCACGCTGGATGTCATTTCATTGCGTGTTTCCTTCGGCGTTGTCTCTGGCTGGGCTGTGCAGCTATCGAGCTCCAATAGATAGCTTTCTTGCGTACGGAGTCGCTTAGTCGTCACGCTAACAACGTCTAGGCAGCGTCGCAGAGGCAACTCTGTAACGCTCCGCAACATTCTCTTGCCGTATTCTTCATTGTTGCCTCTAACCTGCTGCTGCATACATTTCTTGGCGTTGCTCAATCTTTCTTTGAAGATCAGAGCAGAGACAAAACCCACCTGGCGCCGATAAACTAACGTGCTGTACGAAGAGTGATAGCAACCAGAAAATAGGTTGGCTAAGTCGTGTTCCTGGCGGGATAGGTGCATGCTTCTGGCTTTTGCGGGCGTAGCATGATTCTTCCAGAGCATACGAAACCAACACAAGTCTTTACTCGTAGGACCGTATTCATGGGCGTTCAAGATAGCAGGCACCCCGTCCATGTCAGCGAGGATCCAGCTGACAAAGCAGAGTAAGCTGGAGGGTCCACAGCACGCTGGTGCCACCATGTGCTCAGCAAAAACCTTGATATCGCGGCTGTATAGAAATTCCCCGCGGCGACCCTTGCATATTCGTTGTAAAGACGTCTGTTGGGCACATAAACGCAAAAGAGGTTCCTCATTTCCTCTTTGAAATGTGTCGGCGAGTGTCTCCAAAAAAATAACGTGGGGTTGACCTGGCGCGTAGCACGCGAGTTTGGCGGCGTCTTGCAGGGCAAGTGATAACCTTCTGAACCATATGTCCAGGAGAAGCTGTGAATGTACGGGTTCGAAACGCGATCGACACCGCGCTTCGTGCGTGTCCAGGAGACAGAGGTATAGAGCGACTGGCTCGATGACCAGGCTTTCCCATTCATCATCGAGCAGAATGCCTAGGTTGCATACTCGGAAGTCGGAAGGCAAACGCTCTACTGCCAACCACCACCCCTGGTATTGCGCCGAGGTGTCTGGAGCAGAGGTGCGATGAAAGTGCAGGCTGTCGTTGATTACTTGATGGAGCGCCAGACGTATTGCCATTCTCATCTTGTGTACCCGCTTGCTATCTACATCAGAGGCATGCAGCGAAAGCATTCTGGCAAACGCTACTTGATCCTGCTGGTAAAGACAGCGCATGGACGAGGTGTGAGAGTGCAAGGATTCTCTGATATCCAGAGATCGAAAAGGCGAAACTCCCAGCTGAACGACAGTGAAGTCCTGGACGCTCTCTATCACATGCCAGAATCTGCATGAGAAGGGACCTGACACAAACAGCCGACAACAGGAAGCGGGCATTAATACCTCTTTTTTTCTGCACATAGCTATGGCGGTGTCGATAGCTCGCAGGTTTCTGGAGAGCATCTCCAACGATAGATGTAATCCATTTACAGACTTCTCGCAATCACGTGTACTGTACCGCTGCCACCTTGTGCCCTTAACCAAACCTGCGCGTAGATGCTGTCCAGTGATCTTATGATGAAGATTATACTCCACCGAATTAAAGTAGTGGGCTTCATCTGCTAGTGATTTGATCCAATAAGTTCGAGCAGCATCTTTCTGCTTTTGGTTGGCATCTACTTGGCATCGAGATGCGCATGCAGATTCTTGAAGGCCATATAGCCAGCAAGAAGTGTGAGCGAGCGTGACAGCGTCATTTCTCTTCTGCAACCCAGTGCGCCTGTACGCCGCACTTCTCATTTTTGCCGCCCAGAAACGACCAAGTTCACAGAGGCGAACTTGGTCGATACTCATGTTACGATCGCACAAAGCCCGGTGCAGATCCTCTAGAAACTGTGATACTTCATGTGCATGTTCAGTTCCAATCACGGCATACCACAGGAATTTCCACTTCTTTTCTAATGGAACTACCGGCGTTTTGAGATATTCTAAAGCAATGCTCTTTGCTCGAAGGGCGAGAGGTATAAGTAAATCCGGCATTGGACATGAAGAGTATAAGTTGCGCAGCAGCTGCAACTCGTTGTCCACCTTCCGCTCAAACACATATTCTCGTTTTTGGAAGCATTGAGCTGTTCGCTGCGCTCCCTTTGCTACAACTGCTGCGTCAAAACGCTTGTCACCAGACACAGAAGCATGGACGCCAACTGGTACGTTAATCTGCTCTACCAGAGACTGCTTAACACTGCTTGCAACTAGTGCATCCTGGGGGCATACTCCCAATAATTTGGCTGACCATTCTTCCCCTGGATGCATTTTCCAGTAGTTGACCAAAGGTTGCAAGTGTTCGAAGTCTATTGCATGTCCTGGCGCTGTTCTTGTGCATAACCAAGCAATCTGGAGTTGTTGCAAGGGTGTAGCATTATGCCAGCACTTTTGTTGGACTGTTTCCGCTTTACTCGCTCCCCGTCTCAAATTGTACAACTCGAACGATACATTGTCGTCGACGGTCGGTACTACTAAACCTGCGTTTTTGACTTGCTCGCTTATGGACGCGCGATGCGCGCGCATGCGATCTTCAACATGCATATCAAGCCAAGCGTCCCACGGATTCCACATTGCTCTGTCATCTTCGCCATTCGCCAATTCCAATAAAGGCCAAAGCTGAGGAACGCTATCAACCAAAGGAAACGTTAGGGTGTCCTCTTCACCGGTTAGCAGCGGCTCTTCTTTGTAAGTGAATTTCGAATCCTCTTGAATAATACTCTGCGTTTGCGCACGTCTCGTCTGCTCGCGACACGCAGATGCTGTATCTGCTATTATAATCGTTCTACATGTTTTACCGCTCTTCGAGGCGATTTTGCCCATCAAATGCCTGGATGCCTCTTCCAACGCGTTGTTCATTATAGTACTGATCAGTGGGAAGTCTGATGCGCACGAAGACTCGATGTGGCACATTCGTGGATGCAGAATGTACGTGTTATCTATTTCCTTTGGGGGAGGTTTCCACGCTTCATCCCACGTTACATACACCTTTCTGCCACTGCAATCCTGTGTGAGCTTTCTGGAGAGCTCCGCGCACCCAGCAGCAGCCACAGCCTCTCCAATCCGTTGATCCCGAAAAGAGAAAAAGTAAATTTCGATATGTACTCTGAGTAGTCGTATGTCTTCGGCGACGCGCGATTGATGACGTATTACAGTAAGCATTTCTTGTAATACGAAAGGAGTCCAACGCTGCCTATACGGTACAGCAAAACATCTAGTTGACGTAGTGGCTGACACTGGTTCACTCATCTTGCTCATAAGGTAAGCGCCACAGTCAGGTGTGCTTGCACCTGGTCTCACTACGTGGTTGACGGCACCAACCGCATCGCTATAGTTTGTACCACAGGTGGGGAGGACGCGCAAAGTAACGTCGGGCATTGTTCAATCCTGTTCGAACACAACAAAGCTGTACGCATAAATGACACCGAGGAAAATATGCACATATTCGTAAGCTATGGTGTACATATCCCTAAGGCATCCTATGATTCATTTTCTTCGAGGAGGCGGCTTTGTCCTACACTACCACGGCCCGAATGTATACAGTATGCTCACTGACTGCACTGGTCACTTCTCCTATTAAAAGTCTATGTATTCTTGTGTTTCGTACTTTCGGTTTCTTCTATTCGGTATTTCTCAGATTTAAACTCAGACAGCCTCTAAGAGTAATTGGTTTTTTTCAAGCACATTAGTCGCGAATCAACCAAAAACTCTTGCGGGGGAGACACTCGGCCGTCAGTAAGGTAGTACTCCCACTGCCTTCGCTCAATATGTTCTCGAGACGTCGAACAAGCGCCTCTACAACATCTGCAGGCAAATCCTGTTCAGCACTGCCTGTGAGCAGACGCGACATACGCTGCGCCAACGCTGCTCGTGTTACTTCCCATTCGCAATCTTCCGAATGAAGATATTCTGGGTCTCCGCGCAACACTCCCGGGACGTCATCTTCTTTAAGCTCAACGAAGGGAGAGGCTGCATCGTGTACACATATATACAAAAGAGCGCTGATCAATTCTCGAAGAGAATGATCAAGTAACAGCGCAGCGTGCTCTGGGTGATCGTGGGAATCGAACCATCGCGACGATCCTACCATTGGCGCATGTAGTTGCGCATATTCTTTAGCGACCAATCCTTGAGAGATGGACTCGTGTATCGTTGGCGCAGCAGAGTGATCCTGATCGTTGGTCCACAATGTAGCCCAGGCAGTAGCTGTTAGGTGTACGTGTGATTCTGCCAGAATCAAGGCTTTTTTAGCGGGGCATTGACTTGCAATAGCCAAGGCCATGTTTTCCATGCTCTCCGAGATGCTCCAAGGTGCAGGTCTGGAGATTATTGTATTCAATATCCAACGAGATATTGATTGCGAGTCCCAGCCTCGTTCTATGCAGTTGCAGAAACTGCGACTAGTAAAGAAGAAACAGCATGCAATTTTTAAATCAGACACTTCGACACACCTCGCCAAGACGCTTACAAGTTCGTATTTTCCTTTCTCGGTACTCAATTCTCTAGAAAGAATACGCAGAGGCAATGCACGCAATTGAAGCCAGGCCTTTACAGCAGCTACTTTCATTTCGTAGGCAGTATCGCGAATGCGGGATAAGAGGACCTCCATGGTAAGGCTCATATTCTGACATTCTTCAGAATTCTGGGGGAGGGTAGCGAGCTTCTCCAAGACGTGAAGTGGCCATGACGTTCCTCTTGCGTCTGGTTTAGCAGCCTGCTTTCGAGGAGCAGCCCATAGTTGAGCCAGTACAGAGACCCAATAAGAAACGGGATCTAACGCTGAAGATTGCGACACGGCGACATTGTCTTTTTTTATTTCCATCGCAAATTTCTCTGATATGCGTCTGCGGTAAACAGACGAGGCTGTCAAACACGCGGCGTCCCGTGTAACGTTGTTGAGCGGACAAGGGGGAAGTTGGTAAGTTGGTATAGATGCAGTGCATACGGATCGCCGACACGGACGCCAGGAGCAAGGAAATGAGCAGACGATCGCATTTAGATCTGCTTGCATATCCCAAAACCCTGGAATAGCTTCCTGGGTGGCTTGCTTGCAAGTCATGCACAGACAGCAAGCTCTGTCCGCATTGTTGATGTTACGCTTCCACGCGGAGAATATTTCTTCTATATCTCCAGTCGAAGGAAGTATACCATGAGTGAGAACGCGTGTCGCTACTTGCGCCCAAGACACGGATTCGGGATGTCCACTCGCGCAGAGGTGGAGCGGCACTGGGCCTGTAACGGGCTCGTTGTTGCCTCCAGGCAAATTCAAATGAACCTCAGAGCTTACAAATGCACGAGCTAGTTCCATTTTTTGCTCGGAAGAAGCTGCACGCAATACTCTAGCGTTCATGCGGGCCCGCGGTTGTGGTCGATGTTGCGCATGCTGAAATACGACGCCTTCTTGCGGCCAGATTGTGATACAAGCCTGGACCTTGAGATGCGGCGCCTCAATCCATTCTAACGGATTGATGAGACCACACCATCCCCGTCGTGGCAGCGGATGGACATCGGTAGTGGTACGGAAATCTGTGTATTCTATAAAATCCAGCACGGAAGTCAAATCCAGCTCGACCGTATAACGCATCGGTCGCACGCACGCCATTTCGCCTTCCAGTTTTCTTTTCAAATTTCTGATCGACCACTGACTCAACACAAGGTCACGATATGCCTCTTCATCGTTGCAGCTAGGTAGTTGTTTCACTACCCATGGCAAAAAGTGCTTTCCGCCTCTCGCATCTTCAATTCCATAGGAAGCCCACGCAGTTGCTGCTTTGGTGGCAGGCTGCAGATAATCCGATGGAGATAGACTTGCGCGCGCGCAAAAAAATATCTCTGCATGTTTGACGCTAGGAACTTCGGCGTGGAAGCGTGCATAATTTAAAAGACAGACAGCTTCAACGCGAGGGCCGTGCACGGCCAGAGTGCAGGCTGGACAGCTATACCCCTCTTCCGAGTCGGCTAATATCTGTGCATGTCTTGCAGCGGGCCCTTCTTCTCGACATCGCCAACCTATAGCTGCTGCGTTGGATCTCAATAGTGAAGTAGCTTTGTCTGCTTCGCCATCTAGCAACCTCGAAGGAATGCATGCACAACCTAGACTGTGCACCACAGCTTCTCGGGCGCGATCTAGGGTCAACGCCGCTCCTGTTAGTAATACTTTTTCTCGTTTCGAGTATGCGACTTTCGTAGTATCGCAGCTCCGTGCGCATCCTAATACTCCTAAATGTTTCTTTAGAGCAGGCACAAGGACGGCAGAACAAGGACCCCTAAGAACTAGAGTTCCATCATGATTGGCAACTAGTTTCAATTCTTGATACGACTCCAGCAATGCTTGGAGGGTCAAGAAACTCCATAGACATGATTCAGCCGCTCGCGCGATGGACTGACACGCGGCTTCTTTTGTTGGACTGTTATGTAGGTACAGGTAATACCTGTATAAGTCGCTTTCGTCCGCATCGGGAATGCAGCGTAAGCGCGTGGCTAGAATGTCTCCAATAGGCCGAGCTCCTGGACCCAAAAGCAATGCAATCCACGAATGTCTTGCATCCTGAGAGGAAGGGTGCCATCGATTGATGACATATAAGTGTAAGCGCGAACGCCTGTTGCCGAGGTTTGGAAGAGCTAACGTAAAGCGTCCACGCTTGGAGGCACCATTTCCGTATTCCTTTAAGGTACCATCATGCATCCTAACGCGCATACGTCGCGACTGCTCGCAACCCTCTGTGACCACGGCCTGCTGAAAGCTGGCCTGCGCTTCGTCGCTCTTAGTGGAAGTCCACACTAAGACATTATCCCCCGGCTTGTATGTAATAGCTTCGGGCGGATAATCGGCTAACGACGCGGACCGCAGAATAGAATTGCCATCTAAAGACTCCATGCTCGCCTATGGTGCCAGGGACAGCGCGCGTTTGCTCGTATATATATCAACTAATGATGATGTTGTTTGCACGTAATTGCATTACAGCCATAATATTACAATATTATACCTACTCTAGATTACTATGCTCACGCTACGTGGCCTTTCAGCACCTAAATGCTACGAAGATATGTAGCACATGTTTTCAAGTCTGCGCAGTATATTCCACTTGTACTGAAAGACACAGCTCTACACTCGTGTACATTTTAAGTCAGATAATGTTCTTCGTAGATGTGAGGAAATGGAGAGAGCATAACGAAAGATATGTAGCACGGCGAAGGCGGCGTCTTTACCGTGGGCAAATAACAGGCTGTCTGAAAAAGGACAACCCGCAACAAGGCCGTTACAGCCCCCGAGAGCATGACAACAGCGCTGCCATGTGAGAGCCAGCTATTAAAAAAAGCCTACCCTCAGGTGTGCAAGTGTCGAAACACAAGTTCCCTCCCATCAATCAGACAATGTGAAACAAGTAGGTCGCAAACGCTCACTGGCTAAGTGCTGGTAGATGGCAACCATGTTTTGCGCCGCATTGATATCGCGATGCCAATGCAAAGGATGTCGATCTGCGCTATAACAATTCCGACACACCATGACACCGTGTACCTTCTTACCGCCAATCTGCTTCCCTTCCATCCTCAAAAAGCATCTGGAGCATACCTGAGAGGTGAAGGCTTCGTGTACCAGTGTAACTCTTGCCCCATGCACGGTTGAAAGCCGCTGGCGTAGTCGAGCCTGAGGAGCTGGAGAGTGGCCAAACCCTGTTGAACAGCGGCTGCCGTCTCCAAACGCTACAAAAACTCTTCCCTGGCCAAGGGGCGCTCCGCCAAATTTCATCAAGCGTTGACACAATAAGTCCAGCGATCGTTCTCGCCTCATGTAATTACCAAATCGCAGTCTGCGGATGCATGGTTTCCTCAAAGCGAGGCATCTGGCGTCCAGTAGTGGCAGCGCATGGGAGAGGTACCGCAACCATCGCAGATTATCCAGTTCTTTCCTCGTAGGCGTACGCTCTGCTAGTCGAAGCAGGTTAGAAGTTGCATAGCCCGGTAGCCGGCAGGAGCTTTCCCGAAGCGCTCGGCGCGTGCACTGAGCTTTCCGGGCACGCTGACTCCCATGCGCATGCTGTTTCGTGGACATTTTGAGGACGCTCTCCAACCCGGAGTCGTAGGCGACGATCATGTCTCGGCGCCCCGGGTCTATGCCAATGAACTTGTCTTCTGAGTCCAACTCTATAGGAGGACTTCTTGCGTTGAGATCCCGTCCTTCTTCTTTCAGAATGGAGGAGCCTTTGCAAGAACTGGAATTCTGCAAGTTGGGAGCGGTGAAAAGAATCGAACAACTTACGCCGTCCGTGGAGACGTAATTGGCGAACGCATACTGCGACCTCTTGATACGGGAAAGGCCCGGAAACGCCCACTCGAAGAGCTCTCGGTTGAAGCACTCCCTCGCGTTGAGTGCGTCGCCCAAGAGCTTACGTCGCTTCGGTTTTGGCTCTCCGTCATCCGCTATGCTCGGAATGGCTTGCGCTGCAGATGCTTGCGCTGCGGAACTTCGCGCAGCTGTACCGCGTTTATCTGCATTTATTTCTTTCTCCTTTTCTGCTAGCTCTTGCCGGTCTTCCCTCTCGAGAGAGTCACCGAACCTGTCAAGGCACAGCTGTACAAGTTCCCTCAAAGTTGTGGGAGGGAGGGCACTGTATTTGACATCATAAGAGCTGAAAGGCAAAAGACTAGCTCCTTTGAGACAGCCCTTTCGAAAGATACCGCGAGCAGTCCTCTCGTCGCAGCACTTTTCGCGCATAAGCTCATCCAAACACTCGCGTCTTTCTTGCAAGAGTTCGTACTCCAGGCACAGAATAGCAAGCAGATGCTGGACCTTGATCGCGTTTGCGAAGCCGCATGCGGCCGGGTAGCGTTTCCTGCGATCATCAGCCTTCACTCGCAAAACTTCCCGCAAGTCAGGAGAAAAGTTGGTGGTAGTTTCCACAGGTTGGAAGCTTTTGCTCCAAAGAATTCCTGAAAGAAATATCGCTTGGCGGCGTAGGGCATCTTCTTGGGCAACGGAACGCGAGTTGCGGCACCGCACCGTC